>WBZM01001989.1_pt1 | contig 18443 bp, 13 predicted proteins | sample 5204271 | NCBI WGS metagenome assembly WBZM01 (sample SAMN12344346, study PRJNA552823) | activated sludge metagenome | biome: Activated sludge suspended growth; feature: Nitrification reactor; material: Wastewater; isolation source: activated sludge from nitrification reactor of wastewater...
GACCCGCCTTCATCAGCGCGAACGCGACGCTCTGATCTTCGCTGAGCTGCGACCAGGCACCATCCCTAAATCGGTACAACCGGCTGTCACCGACGTGCCCATACGCGACAGCCGTGCCATCGGTAACCAGAAAAGAAAGCGTCGAAGCGGCACCGGCCGCCTCGGGAGAGCATGCCCGTAGCTCGACCAGCGCGCGCCTCGCGACTTCGATCACCCGTGAGCAGACTTCGGAAAGTGTTCCGCTCGTATCGGACCGAAACACAGTCTCGCAGGCATTCACGGCCGTGCGAGACGCCTGGTCTCCCGCGCCCTGTCCTCCCAGCCCATCCGCAATAGCCCAGAGAAACAGACGACCGTCGGCACTTTGGATTGGGCCCACGACGGAATCCTCGTTGTGGGGCATGTCTCCGCTTTCCGAGAACGCCGCCCATTCGAGCTCGCGACCTGCCAGTTCTACCCGAGCCATCGACGTCTTGTCCTGCCCACCCATCAACTGTTGAAGGCGTCTTCGATTTCCTCGGCAACGCGCTTGATCTGCTCGACCAGCTCGGCCGCGACCTGCATGCCCTGATTCGTGGACTCTGTCGCCTCCGTTGCATTCCTCGACAGGTCAGCAAGCTGAGTGCATGTATCGACCACCATCGAACAGGTGCTCTGCAGATCCCGCACGGTGTCGGTCACCGACGCGCCCAGCAAATTCACCGTGTCCCGCACGGCCTTCTCCGTTCCCGACACGAGCTGAATGCTTCCATCGCGCGTGAGCGCGAAGGACTCGGTCATTGCGGTCTTCAGCTCCGACGCTTCGGTATTCATGACCGAGCGCAGAGATTGAACGGATTCGCCGAGATTCCTGCTTACCTGCTTGATCGTGTCGTGCAATGCCTCGGACTCGATCTTCATGGCCTCCGCGAACGCTTCCGCCACGCCGCTGGACGCCTGTGTTGTGGAGTCGACCAACTTCGTCAGGTCCGACTCCATCTGCCCGAATCGCTGCCCGACTTCTTCGGCGATAGCGGGACCGCCGACATCCACCACACCGATGAAGCTCAGCGCTTCCTCAGCGGCGCTCTCGCCGTCGGACTCGATGCTCTCGCGATCCGACCTCAGCCCCGTGCCCGCCTCGCTCAGCGCGGCCTCGCTGTCGAACACCCATTTCGTGTTGTCAGCCAGAAGCTCCGCGAGATCATGGTGTGACTGCCGGAGATCCTCCATAATGTCGCTTGTCTGCTCCTGCACTTCGTCGGCGCGTTCGCGAATCGCCTGAATGCGAGCGTCGCCGTCCTCTTCGAATCGGTCCACGCGAGCAAGAAGCGCCTGGACCTTTGCAAGCAACTCCTCAGAGCGCTGGCCGATCTCCACTGCTTCACTCATAGCTGCCCTTTCCTTCGTGAGCTGCGGGTCAGACCGGGAGACCCACGATGCTTCCGATGTCCTTCACGATGGGCAGCTTGCCCATCGTCTCCCTGAAGATGCTGTCGAGCATGTCGGAGCTGGAGCGGGAGCCCCCGGTGGCGCTCGACTGATTCGAGGCCTCAAGTCCGAGACGCTGCTCGAGCCTCGCCGCCATCGAGTCGATCTCCGCGTAAACGCCTGCGAGCTGTGTGTCCACAAACTGGGTAACCTGCGCACAGAACTCGTCACCGCAGCTCCTGATGACTTGCCGGAGCTGAGCCTCGATCTGCTGAAGCTCGCTACGAAGCTGATCGAGCATTTCCAGCGTGGGCTGCACGAACTGCTGCGTCCCCGCGTCAACCAGCCCGGTGGCGTGCGCGGTCAGCTCGCTGACGATTCGTGACTCCGCTTCTTCCGCGCGTCTTTCGGTTTCTTCGGTCGCAGCCTTGGCAGCGTCTGCCAGGCTTCCGGCTTCATCGAAGACGTCTTCTGCGTGATCGCGAAGTGACTCGGCGGCATCCGTGAGTTGCTGCTCGCGCTTCTCAATTTCCTGATCGAGCTCCGCAGTGGCCGTGTCTATCGTTCCCACAAAGGGCTTCAGGGTCTCGGACAAATCGTTGACTGCCTCCGTCCCTTCGCGCGCGGCGGCAGTGACGGCAGCGACGGCCGGAATTAGATTGTCTTCGACCAATTCCTGCAGATCGCGGATTGCATCGACGGACGCGGCACGGATGCTGCTGGCTGTGTCCCGCATCGCCTGCGTGGTCGCATCGCAAAGCTGAATCGCCTGGGCAACCTCGACCAGCGAATCCGTCTCCAGGCTTTCGAGACGCTCTTCGAGCTGAGCCACAGCGGCCACGAGCTCGTTCAGCCGTTCGCCTGCGTCCTCAGGCAACACGGGAGCCTCGCTCAGCGACATCGCAATGGATCCAGCCGATTCCGCGTTCACAGTCCAGCCCTCGATTTCTTGTAGATATCAATGAGCGCCAGAAGGGCGTCCGCGCACTTGTTCAGCACGATCATCTGCGGAAGGATCGGGCTCATCATCGCCGTGAGCTGCACGCCCGCCGTCATCTGCGTGACGGCCCCGGCTATGGAGCTTGCAACTTCCCGCAGAGCGCTCTCGACAACCCGCTGGCCGGCCGCTTCGACGTGATTGCGGATTCCCGAAGTAGCAGCATTGTCGACACGCTCGAACTGCGCATGCAGCTCCGCGTCCAGAGTGTCAGCAGACCCCTGCAATTGCGCTGAGATCGCTTTCAGCGCCGTTTCGCAGGCTTCACCCACTTCACGCGCACGCGCCTCAATTTCCGTCACGCATTCGTTGCCGACACGCGACGCGAACTCTTCAGACTTTTGCGGGAACGACTCAGCGAACTCACGCGCCGCCTCAGTCAGCGACTGCGCGGCTCCGTGAAGCTGCTCGAGCTTTGAGCGCAATTCATCATATTCCGCGTCGAGGAAAATCCGGACCTCATCACACTTACCGTCGACGTGGTTCTTCAGGGCGTCCGCAGCCTGCTGAAGACGCGCTGTGCTTGTCTCAACACTGCTCTCGATATCGCTTGCGAGTTGCGTCGCCCCATCCAGCGCCTCATCAAGGGCCTGGAGCTGCGCGTCGAGCACACTCATAGCCGGCTCCATCGCTTCCTCGAAAACACTGCCCGTCGCTTCTGCCGCGGATTCGAGCTCTTCAAAAGATGGAGCTTCCACATCTTCGGGAATTTCCAGACTCGCGGGCGGATCGAGCTTATCCACGAGCGCAGCAAGCGCCTGTATCCGTCCGGGAAGGACGCCGAAATCCAGCTCGACTGCCATATGGGTCTCCTCAATCCTCAAGCCAGAGTTCTTGCTAGCTCGAGCACCGGCCGGATCTGGCTGATCAGGTTCATGACCTTCGCCACTTCCTGCATACTTCCGCGCACGTCACCCGACACTGAAGCGGAGAGTGCCCCGCCGGCCGCACGAATCTTGTTCACGACTTCCATCCCCTGCCCGAGACCATGCTTCAACTGAACCAGCGAAGCGTCCACCCTACCGGTCAACCCGGCCTGCTCGTGGGACTGCGTGCGTGAGGTCGTTTCCGCAGCGGACTGCCTAGCATTCGTCACTTTCACTTCGCCGTCGGACAGCCCGTCTTCCATGCTGTCAAGCTGGACTTGAAGCGTGTTTAGTAGGGCATCGAAACCCGCCTGTGCCGAGGATTCGTCTGAAGCCGCACGCTGCAAATCGCTAGAGTTCTCCGACTGATGCTCGACCGCGTTGTTTTCCAGGCCGTCCGCGGCGTTATCGACGTGCTCGAGAACAGCGTCGAACAGAACGGAGAGCGACGTGGACGACTTATCCGCTTCATCACGCAGCGAGGCTAGTGCGGCACGCACTTCGCCGATCGACTTGTCGACAGTGTCTTGCAGCTCGCCTACGGAATTCAGCAGCGACTGTGTTTCGGCGCGCAGCTTCTTGATGCCCTCCGTTGCAGCAATGAATGCGGCCTGCATGGCTGCGGCAACCGCTCCGATCTCTGCTGCGAGATCGTCGATGAACTCCATCGCTCTGCCGCACTCGGCATTGCGCGTCGTTTCGGCCGCGGTGATGCGCACCTCGATGTCGTCGAGCAACTCATCAAGGGTTTTCAGGAAATTCTCCGCGATCTCGTAGTCGCTCATGGGGATACCTTGAGGTGTGCGGATTCAGGCGCCTCCGATGCTCCGGCCTAGCTTCCGATGATGAGCCCGATGATCAGGCATGCGAGGGCCATCAGGGCGAATTTCGTTCCGATGATGAGTCCGATGACCAGGCATACGAAGGCGATCAGGGCGAATTTCGTTCCGATGATGAGTCCAATGACCAGGCATGCGAGGGCGATCAGGGCGAATTTGACTGCGAGTGGCCATGGCTTTCGTTTTCCCGGCCCACTGTCGCCGCCTGCCGATCCGCCTTCCGACATCAAAGTGCGCCATTGCGCAATCGTCTGCGGCCGCTCCCGCGCGTCAAGGCTGAGGCCCTTGCTGACTGCGAACAGAAACTTGGGGTCGAAAGCTTCAAATCGCCCTGGGTCAAGTGGCGGGTCCAGATCATGACCAACCGCACGCAATACGGCTTCCACGGGATTTGTGCCGGTAATGACCCGATACAGGACTGCCGACGTCGCATAGATGTCAGCACTTGCTTCTGGCGGCTTTTGCTGCGCGTAGTTCGCGGCGTATTGCTCTATCGGTGTAAACCCGGGTTTGACCAGGGCCTCCATCGTGCTGCTCAAGAATGCCGCCACAGAACGCGCACCACCGAGGTCGATGATCATTGGCTCGTCGTTACGCAGGCCGGCCATTAGGATATTGTCAGGAGCAATGTCGCGATGGACGATCTGGCGCGCATGCAAAACTTCCAGCGCATTCATCAGCTCATCCGCGAGGCGTTTCACGTCTGCAGGTGGCATCGATTGCCCCGTGAGCGCGACGGTATTCAGGTTCGGAGCCGGCTCGCCCGGCACGTTGCCTTCTACGAAGGCCATGGCGAGAAAGCCGGTTTGATCCTGCTCGAAATACTCGTAAACCTTGACAATTGAACGGTGATTTACCTTGGCCAGCAGGTTTCCCTCTTCCCTGAACTTCTTGAGCGCGCTTTCGTATGCAACATGCACACCGGTGGAATTCGCCTGCAGCCCGTGGCGTGAACGATGTGCGATGGACTGAGGATAAAACTCCTTGAGTGCGACGATCCGGTTGTCCGCAGACATCGCCTTGTAGACGATGCCCCATCCGCCAGCACCAATCTCCCCGAGAATGGTGTACCCGCCAATTTGGGTACCTTTGGCCAACCCATTTCCTGATGAACTCATGGCATGACGACGCTGCCCTGCGTGGGTATCCTATCTGCTGCCTCATCCAGCGGAGTCCCTCCACGGGAGCCGGTCATGAGCGCAGAACTTGGAACATCGAGAGATGGCACAGGTACGCGCGAGTTGTCGTTCTTCATTGGCATACAAATTATGCAGTTTCTTATTTCATAGACGTCGTTCGATAGAGCCCCATGGCAACTTGACTGCCATCACCGTTGCCGCATGCCTTCTTCTCCTGTCTTCATGCATGCACCCTCACCTGCTCCCGCTCGGGAGTGAGTCAAGCCACCCTCACTGACTCGTGGTTGAGAGTCCCGAGGGTGCTGGCGGGGAAGTCGCTGTACTGCTCCCAGTCGATATGATAGAAGCGTCAGCCATCGACCCTTGTGCGCCCGTTCCTGCATCCGAGTAGATCTCGAAGTCGTCCCAATATACGTAGTTCGTCGCATCGCGTGCGCTGTGGTCGGCATCATTCCAAGCTGAGTTCAGCGTGAATGGAGTCCACTGATTCTGAGTGTTCTTAGTCGGGGCATCCCAAAGCTTGCTTCCGTCTTGCCATAGCCGCACAACTCCGCTTGCGGAATCTCTCTTCACATAGATTTCAATCTCGTGCCACCTACCATCGCGTATGCCGCTACCGCCGCCCCAGAAGACGCCGATCTGGCCCGCATCCCCGCCAAAATTGAAGAATAGCTTGCCGTCTTCTTGGATTTCACCATATGACGATAGATTGGCGCCAAGCCGAAGAAACTTGGGGCCAAGCTGTGCGACGCCAACATTGGCGTCCACCCGGATCCAAAACCGAATCAAGAATTGTTTGCTGTAAGGCCAAGAATTTAGGACCAAACTTTCAAAGGATCTTGGATCGTTCCACGCAACCGTCGCATCCCAATTGCACCGAAGCATCCTTGAGTCGCCATGCGGCCCTGACTTCCCATCGGAGGAAGATGAAACAACAATGCACTTATTTCTTCCGCCTGGGTCAGGCGCCCAGCGATCCACTTTCCCGGTCTCGAAATCGTCATGGAACACTCTTCCTCCACCCCCGGCCTCAAGAGCGCCAGGGCGTTCTGCCGGCGCCCCCACGGTGGCAAGCTTCACGCCCTTGACATCGATCGTCTTCGTGTTGACGTGTTGCCAAAGGTCGATCAAGGATTGACCCCCGGCACCCTTCTCCGGTGCTACGGCGAAGACCTTCGTCAGAGGAGACCCGTTCAGCGAGGCATACGCTTCGTATGAAGGGAATGCACCAACATCACCCTTGAACGAAATACTCTTGCTTGCGCTGTCGAAGGTAAACACGCCGCCAAAGTGCAGGTCAGGTGTGAACTTCTCCGGGACAAGCGGAACCAGCGGATCCGATGCTTTGCAGCTCACATATACCTGCAACTTTCCGTCCGCGTACGCCGGCGCTCCAAGTACGCAGCTGGAGACGCTTGCATTCTTGGTTGCGAGAACGGTGCCCGTTGTGCAAGCAATCTTGCGCGTGGTCCCAGACCGGAACCGCTTTGCCACATCGGTCTCAATCTTGGGGGACGGCGAGACGTCAACGACGAAGTCTGCGGTAACTCGCGCCGATGCATTCGGGTCGTTGGAAAACAGTCGGTCGTCCGTGCCAAAGCACTGCTTTCCAAGGACCGGCAGATCGGGGCTGAAGATTGGAAAGTCAGCCAGGATCATCTTCTTGTTTGTGCCTGGCAGCGGCAGGATCTCTTTCTCAGACGCAGGGTAACTACTTGGTATGAATGAGTGCATGACCACGCGCAGCTGGTCTTGCGCTTGAGCGCGAGCGACGACGGCAACCATCGCTAGGACAATCAATAGCTTCATGACTCTGCGCAGCGTATGCAAAGGCCGAACTCCGGTCAGTGGAAATGCAACGCGGTTTACCGCTCTGCCCCAAGCGCTTTTTGACATTACTGCCCTTCTCTCCCCGTTCGAAGATTCGAATCTGGTCAGAGAGGGAAAAGAGCAAAACGGGAACGATTGTCGTCAGGTATGCGGCGGAGAGACCGCAACTTGCGGTGTGTGCAGAAAAACTGGAGCGTGAGGTAGCGTGAGAACGCGATGTCGACCTCTTATCATTTTAGTCTCCCCGTGGTTGGCGACCCGAACGACGCAAAGCGCCTTGATTCATTTCGAGTCGTCACTTTTCGTGATAGATGGCGCTGTCATTCCTGTCAACCGAATGTGCAAATCCGTTTGGACTATGACCTTGGATCTATTGACAGTAGATTCGAATATCGTCTGGACATCGACAGTAGCGCGTCCAGTCCGGTAACGCTTGACGGAAGCGATATACACACTGCGCTGCGCCGACCAACGAACAGCGGCGAATTGAGATTCTGTAGAGGCTGGTATCGTCGGAACGACCAAACCCGAACCGCACTGGCCGCGAGGCGCAAGCAATGTCAGGCGTGGTCACACGATTCAGCTTGGGTCGATCTCATGTGGGTCTACTTCGTCGGCGTCGCACGATCGATCGAAGTGGATGGCCCTCATGAGAGCTGCAAGTCGTCTCTGCGGCAGGTGATGTGCCAGATGCGCTTGGAAAGGTGAATACAAGCACCGTGGTGAAATTCGAATCCTTGCCCAGCATGGATCGTCGTCACGCGGCTCTGAACACTCGGATGGTGGGAATAACCCACCCATGAGCCTCACGTCCAAGCCGTGATCGATCGGCGAGCTCCCGCGCGCGCAGCGGTACCCTCTTCTGCCACCCTACCCGAATCAATTAGAATCCCTTCACAGGGAGCCGAACGACGAACGGATTTTCGCTTGGTCGTCCTCTCACGAAAAACGAGGTCAGAATGATGCCGAGCGACGAGAACGACGCCGTTTTCCAGTGGCAGCCTGCCCCTTGGGCTGAGGCGGCCACGCTGATACAGGTCCTGCTCGGCTTGTCGTCGCCGCCGGCCGAGGGATCGATTCCCGGACTCAACGTCTCGGTCACCCGCCTTCCGTTCTACCAGCGATTCCGCCTGTTCTGGTTCAGCCGCCAGGACGAAGGGGAACGCCGCCTCAACTTCTTCATGCTGCATGCGCCGGGCGGTGCGGTCCTTCTCGATGGAACCGGGGACGGCATTCACCTCGTCAACCGGAACGAGAACCTGGTCCTGGCCCCGGCACTGCAGGACGACTACCTGCGCTTCTTCATGTTCTTCATGCGCGGCCAGGGTGCCGCGTTCTGCCTGCTCGAAGATCATTCGCTGCTCATCGCACCCGACGATCCGGCGCGGGCGGGCGCGTTCGAACGCTTGCAAGCCACGGCCCGTCCCTTGCAGTTGCTCGGGGTGGATGGGTCGGGAAGCGGAACCTTCTGGGGAATTGTCGAGTACGCCAACGACATCTACGCCTGCACCATCGCGGTCGCCTCGAATGGCGACGTTCACATGCTTCAGGACGAGCAGGTCTTCGACGACTACCCGGGCGGCATGGTCGCGCCGATTCTCCCGCTCGACGATCCGGCGCAAGTGCTTCGGCTGCAGCCGGCGCCGTCCGGCAGTGGCCGGCCTCCTTCCGTGCCACCGCCGGGGGTTGGTGCCGGCAGCGTTCCCGGGTTCAACCCATCGAGCGACCGCGACGTGACGCAGCGCTTCGTCGCCGTGCTGCTCGAGCATGCCCTGTACCCGGTTCGCCGCCACACCTTGCTCGAACGATTCAACCCGCTCGCGAACAAGCACTACCCGATCGTCCCGCTCGCCCAACTGGTCCAGCAGTCGTGGCCGGTGATTGCCATCGAGTCGGAGCATCCCTTCGTCGAGGAGCTCATCGCCGAGCTGCTAGTTCAGCATTTCCCTGCCGGGGCGCAGCCGGTCACCCTTCGCGGAACCAGCGACGCCGACGGAAACCGGCTTGTCATCGATCGCAACCTGCCCGACCACGCGCTGGTCCTCCTGCCCTTGCAGGCCTACCGCTCGGTGTCTGACGTCGAATGGGTGGCGCACGAGATTGCCGTGCGCGAGGTGGCAGCGCTCATCGGATGCGAGCGGCTCGCGGACATTCCGGAACCCCTGCGACGTGCGGTCGACCTGCACCTTCGCCTGCCCGTCATCAACGACGAGATCTTCCGCGACCAGTTCCGGCGCATTCTTTCCGCGCCGCTGCCGCAACGATGGCGGACGGGCGGAACGCACTGGGTGCGTTTCGTCCTCGCGACGGATTTCCATCAGGTCGTCAAGGCTGGTCTTGCACCGGCCGCCGCGCTGCGCTACATCCGCCAGCGCGTGCAGGCTCGCTTGAGCCAGGTCGACACCCGATCCGGGCCGGGACTGCGCGATCTTCATGGCCTCAGCGAGGCGCGCCAGTTTGCCGAAGACCTGATCGCAGACATTCGCGCGGCGCGCGATGGCGAGATCGCCTGGACCGATGTCGATCCGGGCATTCTCCTGGTCGGCCCGCCGGGAACCGGGAAGACATCGCTGGCACGCGCCATTGCCAAGGATTGCGGCATCAAGTTCATCTCGGCGAGCGCTTCCGGCTGGCAGGCAACCGGTCACCTCGGCGACCACATCCGTGCAATGCGGGCAAGCTTCGCCGAGGCACGACGCTATGCGCCGTCGATCCTCTTCATCGACGAGATCGACAGCATCGGCAATCGCGGCAACTTTGCCGGTCAAAGCGCGCAATACGCCATCGAGGTGGTCAATGCGCTGCTCGAACTGATCCAGGGCATCGATCCCGCCGCGCCCGTGTTCGTGATCGCGGCGACCAACCACGTGGATCTGATCGATCCTGCATTGCGGCGCGCCGGCCGGCTCGACCGGACGGTCACCATCCCCTACCCGAACGTCGAGGCCCTGAAGGCGATCTTCGACTACTACCTGTCCGGGCCAGCGAGTGCCGACCGTCTCGCAAGCGGCATCGACACGACGGCGCTCGGCGTCCTTGCGTTCGGGCTGACCGGGGCGGACGTCGAGACTTTCGTGCGCGGCGCAGCCCGGCGGGCCCGCAAGGCAGGCCGTCCCATCAATCAGGATGACCTGGTCGCCGAGGTCACGCGCAAACCCCGCAGCAGCAGCGGCGCCGTTCGCCTGACCCCGGATGACATGCGACGCGTGGCCCTCCACGAAGCCGGCCACGCATTGGCGCGGTATCTGGGCAGCCGAGGCGGGCAGGACATCAGCTACGTCTCGATCGTGCCGCGTGCGGACGGAACCCTGGGTTTCGTCGCTGCCGTGCCCTCGCCCAACGTGCTCATGACGCGCGCCCAGTATCGCGAGCAACTGCAGGTGTTCCTTGCCGGCCGGGCGGCCGAGGAACTCGAGTACGGACCCGACGGGGTCAGCGCCGGCGCCGGCGGCGAATCCCAGCAATCCGACCTCGCTGTGGCCAGTCGCGTGGCGACCGGACTCGTCTGCCAGCAGGGCATGGCCGAAAGCGGGCAGATGCTGTGGTCGAACCAGCCGACCGGCCTGCAGCGCGACGAAGCGGAGCGACTGCTGCGCGATGCCTATGCCGAAGTCCGAGGCCGACTCGACAGCCATCGCGCACAGTTGCAGAAGCTGACGGATGCGCTCGTCACCCGCCAGGAGCTGAGCGGAGACGAAGTCAGACAGATACTCGCCAGCGGGCAGGCCCAAGCCCGTGCGCGCGTCGGGCGAACCCGAACCGCGACAAGGCCCGCAGGAAAGCCGGCCCGGACAGGCAAACGCCGCACTTGACGACCTGTTCGTGTTCTCGTTTGACATCGTGCTGCGTTCGGCGTCCTCGTCGTCCTTGCCGTTGGATAAGCCGGTCATCAACGCGGGACGCGGATGGCCTTCAATGTCTCGCGAACGAGGTTCTCGATCCAGTCCGCGCCATGCGCAACACGGAGCGAATCGGTCGCCCGCTCCGGATCGAATCTGGTTTTCCTGGGGAACTGGGTTCGGAGCAATTTCAGGTGCCGCTGAAGGTTGGGCTCGAGCGCCAGTGCCAGCAGATCGTCGATCGCCGCCACGCATTCCGGTGGGGGCAGTGTGTTCCAGGGTCCGCGGTGCTGCTGGAGGACCGGCCGGACGTTGCCCGCGCCGTCGATCCACAAGGCGAACTCGGCGACCGTCCGGATGCCGGTTTCATCGACTTGCCCGACCGTGCAAAGCAGATGCGCGCCGCCTTCGCAGATGCTGTGATAGCTGGCGAGACAGTTGTGCATCTGGTGTGCGGTGTTCAGCAGTTCTCGCCGTGACACGAGGGGCGTGATGCGCCAGTCGCCCAACACGATGGGCGCCGGTATCAGCGGCAGGTAGGTCTGTCGCTGGATTGCGCTGCGATCCGCGTTCTCCCGTTCGGCGGCAGGATCCCAAAGCGTGTCCGCTCGCCGCCAGGCATCGGCCAGATCCCGCAGTCGCGCAAAGCGCATCGGGACATGTCGCGCGTCGAGCAGCTGCAATGCCGCGCGGCGCAGCGTCGCCTCGCGGCGCCCGGCGTCGTGGGGCAAGGCCAGATGGGTGATGACGCTCGCAAGTGTCTTGCGGTAGTCCCGGATCGTCGCGACAACACGGGCCAGGTCATCCGGGTTCCGGGCCAGGTCGCAGAGCGCATCCGCGTCGGCTGTGCTCCGAGCACATACCCAGTCGAAGGCCTGCCGGCTCGCCAGCGGATCGCCGAACAAGGCGGCAGCAGTCCGGGTCAGGACGCCGAGCGCGTTCCAGTCCGACTCGGTGACGGGACGCCGCGCCTTCGGCAAGCGTTCGATCAGCCGCAGTGCCCACGGGATGCGGCGACGCCAGTAGTTCGTCCGCACATGCGGTGACTGTGGCGCGACATGGCGAATCACCGCGGGCCCGACATGAAACCGGCGCGCGAGGTACTCGACCAGCGGATGCCCCTCGTCGATCACCTCACACAGCGCATCCTGCAGGCAAGGACTGATCAGCGCGCCGGTCGCAAGGTCGGCGAAGTACGGAAAACAGGCGAGGAACTGGTGCCGGTTCCGGTAACACGCCCCCGCCCGGGTGCTCACGAAATTCCACCCTTCCGCATTGAACCGGCCATTGCGCTTGCAGACCGCGAGCAAGGCAGGATCGAGCGATGCCGCGAATTCGGTCAGCTGCTCGTCGAGCGCCGCGACGATCCGGCGTGCCAGGCGCGGGAAGGCGCATTCGAGCAGGCCGCTGCGTCGCGCAAGGTGTCGACTGCCGCCGCATTCGGCATCGATGACGTATCTCGTCGCGATGTCGATTGCGGGCCATGCGTACCCGTCGCGGGCATCGAAGGATGGTGCAATGAACCGCACCTTGCATCCCAGGTGGCGCTCGAAGTCGTCGCGCGGCAACCCGTTCAGGTCGATCAGGGGCGGTTCGCCGCAAAGCCCGTCAATCAGGATGCGCAGGGCGTCGGCATCCCAGTCTCGTGCGGCATCCATACGCAGCATCCAGATGGTGCCTTTCGCCAACTGAAACAGCGCGGTCTGTTCAATGCGTCTGCTGTTCGCTATAAATCCGAAGTCCGGCGTCTTCAGGAGAATCCAGCGGCGCATGGGCAAGGCGTCACTGCCGGACGCGGCGCTTACAAACGCAGCGGCCTCGTCATGCGCGACGAGCCTAGGGGCGAGAGTCGGTTCCTGAGGCGGGGGCACAACGCTCGCTTCGGCACCCGCCCTCCCCTCGGTTGGATTCTTCGCTTCCATCTCGAAACCGCGGACGTGCGCTCAAAAGCCGACACGGCGTTCGACCGGTGCCGCCAGCCGCAGATCGGCGATCGTGTCCTCCGCATTCCGCAGCGCAATCCCCAAAGCGGTGCGAAGCGCGCGCTGGATTTCCCGGGGACTCGCACCACTCGCGCAGGCGCCCTCGACGGCGCGCTCGGTCAGCGTCACCTCGCAGCCGATGCGCCCGTGCAGTTTCGTCCACAGCGACCAGACGATCTGGCGGCGCTGATCGAGCGTGGGCGGGTCGATCTCGATGATCTCGAAGCGGGATGCAATCGGCGCCGAAAGTCCACGGACATCGTTGGCCGTGCCGAGCACGACGAGTCGACTGGCATCGAACTCCATGTCCAGCGCCTGATCGCGGAAACGCCGTGCGCTGCGCGGTTCGAGCAGATCCAGTAGCGCGTGTTCGACCGGAAAGCGTGCGTCCCCGCCCGACTTGTCGGTTTCGTCGAGCACGAGCAGGGCATTGGCCGCTTCGCTCTCGGCGAGCAGGGAGTACACCGCACCCGGGGTGCAGGTTGCCCAGTGACGCGAGGTGCCGCTCAGTTCGAAGCCGCCCTGCGCACTGCCCATTGCGGCAACACGAAATGAAACGCCCATCGCTCGCGCCAGCGCCTCGGCAAAGGTCGTCTTGCCGATACCCGGCGGACCGACCAGCAACATGGGCGGAACATGCCGCTCCGACGCCGGCAAATGGCGCGCCAGCGCGAAGTGGATCTCCAGATACTCGATCGCTTCGGCAAAATTGGGAAACGACTCGATCAGGCCATCCAGCGACGGCGGATCGATCAGTCGGCGCTGGCCGCCGTGGCGCCCAGCCTGGCGCAGCCACAGGCGATGCCGCTCGCCATCGAGCCCGCGCGATTCGGCCTCCCGTTCCTGCACTTCGATGGCCTTCTTGCGAAAGACCGGGACCCACACCTCCTTCGGGCCGTCTTCTTGTGCAGCTTCCGGCTTCGGTGGTTGCGGGGCGGCAGGCTTGTCGTTCGCCGCCGGGCGGCGGCCATCCTTTGCTTCACCGGGCGACCTGCCCTCCATCTCCGGATGCCGGGCGAGCAGCGTGCGGATGTACGCGGAAACGGCAGCGGATTGAGGTTGCTCATTCTGGCTCATGGCCATTCCTTTCTGCGGCTTGTGGCCGCGGCTTTCTGCTGCCTGCGGCAGCGAGCAATCGCAGTTGCGGGATGCAAAGAACGAAGGGCGCCGGATGACGCCCTCGTTCCTCGAACCCGCTGATCGGCGGGAGAGTCAGGGCGTGTTCGGCAAGGGCTCCTTCAGTGTGCTGAGGACATTCGGCTCCATCGCCCGGACCCGTCCCAGAAAATCCGCCACGGGCTCGGGGCGCGTCAGGTGCCAGGAGACGGGGTAGAGCTCCGTCATGCTCGGCACGGCACCGTTCATCTCGTGCTTTTGTCGGTCAAGATGCCACCCGGCCAGCAACACGACACCCAGGACACCGGCGTAGGCCAGATCGAGTCGCCATTCGTTCGCTGCCCACACGACGCGCAGATGCAGGAAGACGGCGACGCCGAACGCGGCGATATCGACCATTCTTCGCAATCCGAACGGCGCATCGAGATTGGCCGCGAACAACACGACTGGCAGAAGCTGCTCCAGCACGGCATGCACGAGCAACACGCAACCGGCGACCCACATATGGCGCCCAATGTCGGTCGAATGCCGGAACGCCTGGCTTGCCAGCGCCCACCCGGCAATCCAGCAGAGCGCGAGCCCGATCGTCGGCAACTCGCGTGACAGCGCGCCACCGAGCGTTGGGTCCCGATGGTTGCCCATCCAGGATCCGACGATCATGACCGCGACACCCAGAAACAACGGAAGGAAAGCGGCAGCATGTGTTTCGCTGACGTTGCGGCCCGTCGCAATCCGCGACGGCCTGGCAGCGTCGGCGCGACATGCGCTCGTACGCACGCGAAACCGCGAGCGACCGATCCGGATGACCGTGTCGGGCACAAGTTGCGTCTCTCTAACGGACTTCCTTTGGCCAACCACTTCAAGCCCACTGTCAGCCACCGACCTGATGACGAGCCCGCCGTGCGCCGATCGCTCGACGACGAAGTGCTCGTCCGCGGCCTCGTCATCGTCGAGGATCAGGTCGTTGCCATAGCCGCGCCCGATGCGTATCGGCAAGGCGTCGAAACGGTGGCGCGCGAGAACATCGCCTCGCCTGGACAGCAGCTCGATCCAAACGTGATCGCTCATCGCATCCAGTCCATGTAGCGGCTCACGAGTGCCATGCCGTTGTCCCAGGTGAAACCGTTCAGGGCAAGCCGGGAAACCGTGACCTCGCTTTCGCCGTTCTGCGAAATCACGCGCACCTCGATCTCGTAAAGTCCCTGCAATTCCCGGAACGCCTGTGCGCAAACCACTGCCCGGCCGGGCCTGCCGCGCAGGTCGATGAAACTCTCCGTGCAGACCTGGCGGCCATAGTGTCGCGAGCGCAACCCGAGCAGTTCGCTCTTCGCAACGCGGTCCGCGGCGCGAAACAGTTGAACCGTGTTGAGCGTCTTCGCGCGCAGCACGTGGGACGCATAGACCACCCCGCTTGCGTAGAACCCCTCATCCACATAGATCATGTTGCGCATGGCGCATTGGAGTGACCGGAATTCGTAGGGCATCGAAAAACGACCCTGATCGTTGTCCTGCGCGGCGCACTCGACAGCGTCATCGAGCATCTCCGGCACCGACAATGCGCGCCCGGCGCCCGCCGTCCAGGTGCGACCCAGGGCCAGGGCACTGATCCGCGCCTGCTCACTGCCGATCTGGCTCGCAATCACCTCGCGCACCTTCCGCAGATCGATCGCGGGTTCCGCCGTTGCACGGCGATACAGATCCTGCGCATGCTCGATCGGCACCAGAAACGACACCTGCTCGCCGTCCGCCATCCGCGAAACGTTCACCCCAACGAGGTCGCCGCGTGCATTCAGCGCCGGGCCACCGCTCATGCCCGCATTGAGGGCGCCGGTGAAATGAACCGTCGCGCCGTGGCCGCCGCGCACCATGCCGCTGTAGGTTCCGGCGGTCACCGTAAAGCCGAGATCCAGCGGGTTGCCGAGCGAAAAGATCGGTTCGCCGAGTCGCATCGACGGCTTTGACGGACCAGCGAACAGCGGTATCGGCCCGCCCGCGAACTGCTCGAGCTGGACCACCGCCAGGTCATGCACGACATCGATCGCCAGAACCTGCGCCCGCCGCCACGGGCCGCTGGCCGACTCGTATTCGAGCGCATACCGTTCGGGCCGGAGCGCATGTTCGGCCACCACGTGGTAATTGGTGATCGCCCTGCCCTGCCTGTCGACCGCGAAAGCACTGCCGAGCGTCGAGCGCTCACCCGTCGAAACCAACGCGTTGCGCAGCGTGACGAGGGACGGCCGCACCTTCTCGAACACCACGGCGCCGGAACGACTGTCGTTCGCGCCGCGAGCGGCCACGCCGGATCCCTGCGTCGCAACTGCCGGCGATGCCACCGCGAGGCAATAGACAAATAGAAGGGCTGCCCGCAACTTCATGGCTGCATCCTCATCCGGGCGGCGCCCGTCGTGACCGGCGGCTTAAGCACAACGTCGAGATCATTGACGCCCAGGACGCGTGCAAGGCCGATGGGGTCCAGCCCGCGCTCCATCCATCTCAATGCCGCCTCCCGGCGCAAGGTGATCAGCACCGGCCGGGGAAACTTCTTGTCGAGCCCGGCTGCGCGCACGGCACGCCGCAGCGACGCTTCCAACCCGATCGGTTCCAGCCCCGCGAAAATCAGCCCGTATTTGCGCCCTGGCATCCGCAGCAGCAGCTCCAGTGCTGTCGGCGTCAATTGAACCCGCCGCAGAACCGCACCACTCGCCCCCACCACCGAAAGACTGCACGAGTCGAACAGGACGTGTTGCCAGCGCAACGCCACCAGTTCGTGGGGCGCGAGGCCAACTTCAATCTCGAGACGGACCAGGTTCGCCAGCGCTCCCTCGGCAAAGACGGCCAGCGCTTCGATATCCGCATCGCTGACTCGCGCGCCCGCAGAGTCGCGATCCCGCCGACGCGAACCCGACCCCGCACTCGCGGCAAATGCGGCCGACAATCCGGCGGGCGGTGGCTGCTTGCTACGACCGGCCCCGACGATTCGAGCATCATCGGGCGAGGCCTCCACCATCGCCGGCATGAGGACACTCGCATTCCCTTCGAGCGATTCCGTCAAGCCTTTGACCCAGCGCTGCGCCTCCCGCAGCGCCCGCGCAGAGGCCGACTCGCTCGTTCCGCTTACCTTGAAGGTTCGGGAAAGATGCGGCGAGCCCGCACGGCGCACCTTCGCGCGGATCGCGACCAGATCGCCCATCTGGTTGTATCGTTTCTCGAAAGATGCCATAGCTCGATCCCGAAAGAATGTAGCGCACCCTTTAAGGCCCCACTATTGTCCTAATACTGTCCCAGTTTTTTCTTGCTGGCGCAAGCGGATTCTTTTCTGGCGAAGGCAGGACGCATTGACTCCAGAGTTCCCTGGCCACTGGTCTTCAAAGCGGAGGATGGTCGCCAAACCGCCAAGCGCAGGCGGAGGCGGGAGGCTTATCCTCCGCGCCTCCCGGTCTCGGCCATGCTCCGATCCCGCGATAGATGGTCGTTGGGTACCGCGAAAATCCGGGGGAAACTCAAGGCAATCGACTGTACGGCCATCCCCGCACCATGGGTTCGACACCGACGGCAATCCTGACCTCGGGGCAATGTCTCGCCGATCTGCGCAGCAAGAAGCATGCGTTCGCGATCAGCTGGAGATTGGAGCACCCCGTTACCCAGGGGTCGAATTTGAGACTCCGCACACCACGTAACGGAAGTCCCACGACGAGACGCTATACGGCGTCGGGTTCCTGATCCTGCGCGGGCGCGTCGCCTGCGACGTTGTCGCGCGGGGAATGAAAAGTGACTTTGGTGAGGCTGGCCGCATAAGGGCTGCTTGCCACGCCCTGCGCCCATCTCGAGCCTGTGGCGCCGTGAGGCCGCGGTTTAGCCGTATCCGGGCTGCACTCAATCAGGATTTCACCCCGGAATCGTTGTATCTCTGCCTCATTCGGAACGCGATCCGCGAGGGCAGCAAATCGATCAACAATCGTCGCCCTTTGGTTTGCTTTGCCCGACGTCAGCCGCAAGAGATCTCTGTAATGCAACAGCAGCAGATCACGAAATGCACCCCAGTTCGATCCAGACATCGGGTCGTGAAAGGCAAGGCAAATTGACTCGAACCAATCGCACGCGGCGTCCATCGCGGGAGATTCGCCGGTTCTGCCGTGCGCAACGGCCAGGCAACCCCAGGCCTTCGCCCGCTCCCACTGCATGTCGCGGTCTTCGGCGTAGGCGGCGGCCCCGGTGATGCGTTCGACCTCGTCCAGCGCCTGCCGCGTTTGCGCCGGGCCGCTGTGATTGCTGTGGGCAACGGCCAGGCAACGCCAGGCCTGCGCCCGCTCCCGCTGCATGTCGCGGTCTTCGGCGTAGGCGGCGGCCCCGGTGATGCGTTCGACCTCGTCCAGCGCCTGCCGCGTTTGCGCCGGGCCGCTGTGACTGCAGTGGGCATAGGCCAGG
>WBZM01001990.1_pt1 | contig 18435 bp, 21 predicted proteins | sample 5204271 | NCBI WGS metagenome assembly WBZM01 (sample SAMN12344346, study PRJNA552823) | activated sludge metagenome | biome: Activated sludge suspended growth; feature: Nitrification reactor; material: Wastewater; isolation source: activated sludge from nitrification reactor of wastewater...
GGAGGCGCGGCTTATCATGCGGCGTTGATTAGTTATCTCTATTTCTTGGTTCTCCTTGAGGCGCACTGAAAAATAAGCTGTTTCCCCACATCAATCATCCCAAGGAGATTTCGTTAATGCGGATTCGATCCCCGTTCCTCGTAGTCGCCGCGCTCGCGGCCTCATTTTTCAGCGCTTTTGTCCAAGCCGATCAGTTGGACGACATCAAAAAGAAGGGAGAAATCGTGATCGGCGTGCTCGGCATCGACGAACCCAACAGCTTCGTCGATCCCAAGACCCGCGAGTTCATCGGCTATGAAATCGACCTGGCGAAAGCCGTGGCCCAGAAAATCGGCGTCAAGCCGGTGTTCAAGCAGGTCGCCGTCGCCGCGCGCATTCCCGAATTGCAGCAGGGCCACGTCGATCTGCTGGCCGCTTCTCTTACCCACAACAAGGAACGCGAATCCCAGGTGGACTTCGGTCTGACTCACCTGGTCACCGGCTCCAAGGTGATAGTCAAGAAGAGCAGCGGAATCAATCATGTATCCGAGTTGGCCGGCAAAAAAGCGCTGACCGTCAAGGGCGGCACCCAAGGCCCCAATCTGTTGCGGGTGGTGCCTACCGCCGAAATCGTCACCTTTGAAACCACCCAGCAAGCCTTTCAGGCCCTGCAACAGGGCAAAGGCGTGGCCTACATCAACGACGAGGTCAGCCTGCTGTCCGACTTCGCCAAGCTGGGCCCGGCCAACAAGGATTACCTGATCCTGCCGGAAAATTTGAACGTGGAACCGCTGGCCTTCGGGATCAGGAAAGGCGAGCCCCGTCTGAAGGCGGTCGTGGATGGTACCCTGCGCGAACTGGAGGCGTCAGGCCAAGCCGAAAAGCTGTTCCTGAAGTGGTATGGCCCGGACAGCCGGATCAAATTCCCGAAGCGGGAATTCAAGATCGAATCCGATCAGGTCGCCGGCTAATCAGCCCAATCGGTCCAACGGCCCGGCCCGGTCATGCCGGGCCGTTTGTGTGTTGACAACGCCACGATCCACTCCCTGACGCCCGTGTTCGATTTCTCGATGCTGTTGTCCGGCCCCTACCACCACATGCTGGTGGTGGGGCTGGTGCTTTCCCTGCAATTGCTGGCGGTGACGCTGCTGTTCGCCGTCCCCCTGGCGGTGGTGGTGGCTCTGCTGCGCCTGTCGCACTGGGTGGCCCTGCGCTGGCTGGGCGCGATCTTCGTCGAAGCCATCCGCAATGTTCCCCTCTTGGTACACATGCTGTTCTGGTACTTCGGCATACCGGAGTTGCTGCCGGACCCGGTCAAGGAGTGGCTTTACGCGCACAACTTCGAGGTCGTGGCGGCGGTCGTGGCGCTCATCCTTTATACCGCCGCCTACATGGCGGAGGACGTTCGCAGCGGTATCCGGGCAGTGCCACACGTGCAGTTCGAGGCCGCGCGGGCGCTGGGCCTGAGCTATCTCGCTGCCATGCAACTGGTCATCCTGCCCCAGGCGCTGCGGATCATCGTGCCGCCCCTGATCTCGCAAACCCTCAACCTGTGGAAAAACACCAGCATTGCCACCGTGATCGGCGCGGCCGAACTGATGTACCAAGCCGCCAAAGTGGAAACCGCGACCTTCCGCAGCGTCGAGGCGTTTTTATTCGCCACGGCCTGCTACCTGACGGTGTCGCTGGCAATCACCGGCTTGGCGACCTGGTTCCACCACCGTTATCCGGCGAGGGCCTCGTGAACGGCCCGCGCTTCTTTCCGCTGGCCAGGGGATCACAGCCATGACCTTTTGGGAAATGGTCGATACCTACTGGCTCTACTATCTGGTTGGCCGCTACCCGGAGGGTCCGCTTGGCGGCTTGGCCCTCACCCTGCTGCTGGCATCCGCCGGGCTGGCGCTGGCGATACCGCTCGGCCTTTTGCTAGGGCTGGCACGGGTGAGTCCCTGGCGCTGGCTGAGCGGTCCGGTCACCCTGCTGGTGTACGTGGTGCGCGGTACCCCGTTGCTGATGGTGGTGTTCTGGGCCTATTTCTTTCTGCCGAGCGTCACTCACGTCAAGACCGGCCAGTTCACCACCATGTTGCTGGCTCTGGTCCTGTTTGACGGGGTTTATCTGGCCGAAATCGTGCGCGCGGGCATCCAGGGTCTGCCTAAGGGGCAGGTCGAGGCCGCCCGCTCGCTGGGTTTGAGCTACATCGAGACCCTGCGCTTCGTGGTGCTCCCGCAAGCGCTGCGCCACATGTTGCCGTCGCTGGTCAACCAGTTCGTGACGACGATCAAGGACACCTCGCTGGGCTACATCATCGGCCTGACCGAGGTATCGCAGGTCGCGACCCAGATCAATACCCTGGTTTTTGTCTTTCCCACCCAGATCTACCTGATTCTGGGCCTGACCTATTTCATCCTGTGTTTTGGACTATCCCGCGTGGCCTTCTGGCTGGAACGCCGGCTGACCCAACGCAACAGCACTTCGGTTAAGGCGCAGCCATGATCCGGTTTGAAAATGTCAATAAATGGTTTGGCGATTACCAGGCCCTGGTCGATATCAACGAAACCATCCGCCAGGGGGAAGTGGTCGTTGTTTGTGGCCCGTCGGGTTCCGGAAAATCCACCCTGATCCGGACGATCAATCGGCTGGAACCGATTCAGTCCGGACGCATCCTGCTCGATGGAGAAGATATTCACCGCAGCGGGTTGAACCTCAACGAGTTTCGCTCCCATATCGGTTTTGTGTTTCAGCAATTCAACCTGTTTCCCCACCTGACCGCACTGCAGAATTGCACCCTGGCGCCGATGCGGCTGCGCGGCCTCAAGCCCGAAGCGGCCAGCAAGGCCGCCATAACCCTGCTGGAGCGGGTCGGGCTGGCGCACAAGGCCGACGCCTACCCTTCCGAGCTGTCCGGCGGCCAGCAACAGCGGGTGGCCATCGCTCGCGCCCTGGCCATGCAACCCCCGCTGATGCTGTTCGATGAACCCACCAGCGCCCTGGACCCGGAAATGGTCGGCGAGGTCTTGCAGGTGATGCGGTCCTTGGCCCGGGAAGGCATGACCATGATTTGCGTCACCCACGAAATGGGCTTTGCCCGCGATGTGGCGGACCGGGTGCTTTTCATGGACGCGGGCCAGGTTCTGGAAGAAGCCAAGCCGGATACTTTCTTTATGGACCCCCAACATCCCAGAGCCCGGCAATTTCTTGCCGACATTCGCATCCCGTTTTCACCCACGCTATAGGCGCGTGTTCTGAGCCGAATCGGCCATTGATTTCCAAATATTCGTGCGGGACTCATTACCCGATCAGGATTTTCAGGACGAGGCCCATGCCGGCGCACGCGGCGATGACCCGAATCACGTCGCGCTTGAAGCGGAACAGCGCCACGGCCGCCACCAGCGCGATCAACGCCGAAGGCCAGTCAAAGGCGCCGCTGAAACCATCGGGCCAGAGGACGTGGTAACCGAAAAACAGCGCCAGATTCAGGATCACCCCCACCACGGCGGCGGTAATCGCGGTCAGCGGCGCGGTGAACGCGAGATCGTCGTGGGTGGCTTCCACCAGCGGGCCACCGGCCAGGATGAACAGGAAAGACGGTAGGAAGGTGAACCACGTCACCAGCATCGCGGCGACCGCGCCGGCGAGGAACGGGGCATCGGGGCCGAACAACGCTTGCCCATAGCCGCCGACGAAGCCGACGAAGGCCACCACCATGATGAGTGGCCCCGGCGTGGTTTCTCCCAAGGCCAAACCGTCGATCATCTGGGTTGGCGTGAGCCAGCCGTAGTACCCGACCGCGCCCTGATAGACATAGGGCAGCACCGCATAGGCGCCCCCGAAGGTCAACAAGGCCGCCTTGGTGAAGAACCAGCCCATCCGTGTCAGCGTACTATCCCATCCGAACAGCGCGGTCAGCGCCGCCATGGGTACGACCCACAACAGCGCGCCAACCCCGATCACGCGGGTCAGGCGACTCCAACGGAAGCGCGCATGTTCCGGCGGCGGCGTGTCGTCGTCGATCAAGGCCGGGCCAAACGACGGGTCCGCCTTGCCGTGGCCGCCACCGGTCTTGAACTGGGCCGGCGCAATGCGCCCGCCAAAGTAGCCGATCAGCGCCGCACCGGCGACGATGGCCGGGAACGGCACGTTAAGGGCGAAGATCGCCACGAACGAGGCGGCGGCGATGGCCCAGAGCACGTTGTTCTTGAGCGCCCGCGAGCCGATGCGGTGGGTTGCTTGCACCACGATGGCGATCACGGCAGGCTTGATCCCGTAAAATAGCCCTGCCACCAGCGGCACGTTGCCAAAGGCGATGTAGATCCATGACAAGGCGATGAGAATAAACAGCGAGGGCAACACGAACAGCGTCCCGGCCACCACGCCGCCCCAGGTGCGATGCATCAGCCAGCCGATGTAAATCGCGAGCTGTTGCGCCTCCGGGCCGGGCAGCACCATGCAATAGTTGAGCGCGTGCAGAAAGCGTTTCTCGCTGATCCAGCGGCGGCGCTCGACCAGTTCGCCGTGCAGGATGGCGATTTGTCCAGCCGGGCCGCCAAAGCTGATGAAGCCGAGCTTGAGCCAAAACAGGAAGGCTTCCCGGAAACTGACGGGGGTTGGATTGCGCTGGCCTGAAGCGAAATTGGCGATCATCGGCAGTTCTCATTCATTTGTGTTGCGCCTCAATATGCCGGTCTCATCCACCCGGCGCCGCGCGGCCAGTTCGCGTTCCGGGGGTTCGGGCACGACCTGGACCGGTTCGACCACTCACGGCGGCCAGCCAGAGTTGTTTCCCGGGGAAACGATGCATTGGGATCGACGCTAAATCTGTTTTATGCTTTTGTAATCAAGATCCTGCTTGTCATCGTTTCGGAAGTGCGGGTCGACTCATGCAGCGAACGGGTTGAAACTCATATTTCGAGTCTGAAGCAACACCGGATATAAATCTGCCGCGACTGCAAATGCGCGGTGGATCAAACGTGCGATGGATTGTCCCTCCTTCGTCAAAGTCATTGGAGCACTTCATGCAAACGATCGATATGGAAACGCTACCGGGCGAATTACAGCAACTCTTCGAACGAGCCCATCACGGCGAACGGTTCACCATCCTGCACCGCCATCACCCCATCTGCCAGATTGTTCCCATCGCGCGATCCGAACGGGAGTTAGGACGTCTGGAAGATGACCCGCTCTACGGCGCTCCGGCGCTTGGCCGTACCACCGACGGCAAGACGGCAGCCGACCACGACGCCTTCCTTTATGGCGCTGTCCCATGAGCTATCTGTTCGTGGATACGTCGGGTTGGATGGCCTTGGCGGATGCCGATGACCCCTATCACAACGCCGCGCGCGTGGGCTGCGACGACTGGCTGCGACGGGGTGGCCTGTTGGTATCCAGCAATTACGTCATGGACGAAACCTTGACCTTGCTCCGGATGCGGCTGAATTTGGAAGCGGCGGCGCGCTGGTGGCGACAACTCGAATCCAGCCCTCGATTTCATTAGGAGTGGATCGATACGGCCAGAAGCCAGAAAGCGCTCGAATGATTCCTCGGCTGGTCCGATAAACGTTTGGTAGTCCTGAAATCCGAATGATATATTTATCTTTTAATATCAATTCATTATCTTTAAAAAGCCCCAATACCACAGGTCAAGTATACGGCCAATATTCCTCATAAGTGTTTGATATGAAGAAAATATGAAGAAAAATCGGCTCGATCATGGCGGATACTTGACTAAACTTTCATCACAAGTGCTTGTTTTTATTATCATGCGGATTTCAGGACTACCAAACGTTTTTCCTTTACCGATTGCACGAGCTTCGTGATCATGCGGGAGCTTGGACTGCGCCAAGCCCTGACGACCGACCGTCATTTCGTCCAAGCCGGCTTTGAAACCATCCCCTTGATTACCGTATAAAGAAAAATATGGTTGGATCGCGCTGACCGGAGGCAAGAGCAGCGATCATCACGGGTTCTCGGTACTCTGTGTTGCGCCGCAACATGCCGGTCTCATCCATCCAGCGCCGCTCAACCAGTTCGCCGTGCAAGATGGCGATTTGTCCGGCTGGTCCGCCGAAGCCGATGAAGCCCGGTCGCACCAGCCAAACCCCAGCGCGATCAAGGGACATCAAACAGTGCATGACTGAGAAAACCTGTAGTCACACTGGCACCATTGGCAATGAACGCCCAGAACAGGGCGTGGCGCTTGCGGAAGAGAAAGGCGAAGTACGCCGCTTCGACTAGCCAGGCGAACAGTTCGGCGGCGAACACCCGCGACCAGTAACTCGCGTCGAACCACGGATGGAAGAAACCGAACCAGACAACAGGATGAGTGATGGCGCTGGCACCGAGCGCGACCGGGATCGAGCACTCCAAGGCGCACGCATAAATCGGCATTTCAACCAGTTGCGTAAACAGGAAAGCGCGCAACCAGGCGCTCATGCCGCCGTTCCGCCGGCAATCGCCGCCCGCCCTTCGAGCGACCACAGCAGGATCACGGCCAGTTCCAGCGGACCATGAAACAGCGCCAAGCGCAAATAGGCGATACGCGCCAAGGCCGGCTCGAACAAGGCCCAAGCGGCCAAGCCTGCAGTTGCCAGGGATGCCACGAGAACCAGCGGTTGGCCGCAATCCGCCACCAGCGCTCGGTAGCTGCCGGCGAACGAGCGCAACCCGGGACGGGGGCGGGCATCGTCGGGGATGAGACGAGTCCACACGGCATAGTGCGCCGCCTGGGCAAAGGCGAAGACCAGCAACAGGCGCAACATCCAGTCCGGGGCGATCCACGGTGGCGCGAGACCCCAAGCCAGGCTCTCCACGTCGAGTCCCACGTCCGGCGGTTCGAGACTGCCCAACCGAAACACCGCTTCGTCGCCGCCGATGGCGAGCGCGACGAGACCCACCCCAAACAGCGCCGGTATCCACCGCTGCGCTCGTGGTCGCGCCGGGCGCCATTGCCACCACAGCAGAAACGCGATCCCGTTATGGGCGTGCGCGAACAGTAGCGACACCCAACCCCCCATCATCCATGTGGTCCACGCGGTCGCCAGCCCGGCCAGCGCCGCGCCGGCACGCGCGCGCCGCGCCGCACGCGCCAGCAGCGCCGCCCCCGCCACGCTCGACAGGCCGATCCACAGGCGCGGCTCGAACAAGGTCGCCACGAGCGGGACGCCCACCCAGAGCAGGAAACCCGGCCGTCGATGCAAACCGGGCCGCACCACCAGGTAGCGCAGATCGGCGACCAGGTGGGGAATTCCCAGCACGAGCGGCCCCATCGTCAACAGCCACAGCGGCACGGTGAGGGTGAGCGCGAACGCGACGCCGAGACCGAACCCGCCGAGGGTGACGACTCGGGGTTCGCGCCGAGCGATCAACGGCTTGAGCAGACGACCGAAGCGGCGCAAAAACCGGTTGCGCAGCGCGTCGAACGGCGCGAGCGCGCCCAAAAACACCCGGTCGATAGCCGTCGCGACGGTCAATCCGGTCTGTTCCGGCGACGGCGTTTGATGAACAGCGGTACCGAGAACAGACCGGCGAAGAACCATGGACCCACCGCGCGCGCTACCGATCCCGCTCCTGTGACCCCGCTCCCCCCGTTTCCGCTGTTCCGGCTACTGTCACCGCTGTTCCCTTCAACGCATTTGAGGCAGTCGTATTCGACAGTGCCGCCCGGACCCTGAGCGGTATATTTGATGCGACTACATTTTGCCGTTTGGCAAATACCGCTCCGTCTCCTATCCGTTTCGCAGGCGGTACCGGCTTTCTTGCCGGCGCAACCTATTGTGTCTGGGGGGCTTGGAAGCACGTCGGCGCGGGCTAGAGCGCCGAACGCGATGAATATGGTGAGTGTCAGTAACATCAACAGGTTTTTGATCGTCATCATCATAGCTACCCAGACTGGTGACGGTTGAGTTTTCGCGAGGCGCACGCCGACCGTGCGGCTCCAACCGAAACGGTTGCAACACCTCGAAACAGCCCTGCCGAGTTTGAGTGGAACAAGCTGGCACTCCATCGGAACGCTTCGTTCGGATCATCAAATCTTAGCGCATTAAACCAGCGCCGCCGCCAGATCGGCGATCAAATCCTCCACCGCCTCGATGCCCACCGACAGCCGCACCAGGTTGTCGCCGATGCCCAACTCCCGGCGCACTTCGGCTCCAAGCGAGGCGTGGGTCATGATGGCCGGATGCTCGATCAGGCTTTCGACGCCGCCCAGACTTTCCGCCAGCGCGAAAATCCGGCAACGCTCCAGGAAACGGCGGGCCTCCTCCAGGCCGCCTTTCAGCACCACGCCGATCATCCCGCCGAAACCACGCATCTGTCGCCGCGCCAGCTCGTGTTGCGGATGGCTGGGCAGGCCGGGATAGATCGCCCGTTCGACGCGCGGATGCCGTTCCAGCCACTCGGCGACCACTTGAGCGTTCTCGCAGTGCTGGCGCATCCGCACCGCCAGGGTCTTGATGCCGCGCTGGATCAGGAAGCAGTCGAACGGGCTGGGCACCGAGCCGATGGCGTTTTGCAGAAAGGTCAGCCGTTCGCACAGCGTCGAGTCTCGCGCGACCACGATGCCGCCGATGGCGTCGGAATGACCGTTCAGATACTTGGTGGCGGAATGCAGGGCGATATCGAAGCCGAATGCCAGCGGGCGCTGAATCCAGGGTGTGGCGAAAGTGTTGTCGGCCACGGCGAGCAACCCGCGCGACCGGGCGAACGCCGCCACCTGTTCCAAATCGACCAGCTTCAACAGCGGATTGCTCGGCGTTTCCACCCAGATCATGCGGGTGTTGGGGCGCAACAGCCGTTCCAGTTCGGCCCGATCCTGCAACGGGCTGTAGCTGAACTCCAGTCCGGCGCTGCGGCGGCGCACTTGCTCGAACAACCGCCGGGTACCACCATAAAGGTCGTCCGAAGCGATGACGTGCGACCCGCATTCCAACAATTCCAGCACGGTGCCCATGGCCGCCATGCCGGAGGCGAACGCGAAACCGGCCCGGCCGCCTTCCAGATCCGCCACGCAACGCTCGTAGGCGAAGCGGGTCGGATTGTGGCTGCGCGCGTAGTCGAAACCCTGATGGACGCCGGGGCTGGACTGGACGTAGGTGGAGGTGGCGTAGATGGGGGTGATGATCGCCCCGGTGCTGGGGTCGGGAGTCTGGCCGGCGTGGATAGCGCGGGTGGCGAAGCGCAAGTGGTCGGTATCGGACATGGAGAGTTCAACGCATGCGGCGGCGGAGATAGTTCAACAGATCGATGCGGGTGATCAGGCCCAGAAACCGTTCTTCCTCGCAGACGATGGGCACCCGCCCCCGGTCGAAAATGTCCAGCAGGGCCGGCAACCCGGCGTCGGGGGCGATGGTTTCCAGATTGGCGGTCATGAAATTCCCGACCGGTTCGCGAAAGCGAGCTGGATCGGCCGACACCGCCAACAACAGGTCGGACTCGTCGATGATGCCGACGATACGCTCGCCGGCCACGACCGGCAGTTGCGACACGTCGTACAGCTTGCAGCGACCGTGCGCGGTGAGCAGCGTATCGTCGGGTCCGACCGTCACCACCGCGCCCTCGGCATGGCGGCGGCCGATCAGGTCGCGCAAATCGCCGTGCGTCTCGCGGGACAGGAAGCCTTGATCCTGCATCCAGAAATCGTTGAACATCTTCGACAGGTACTTGTTGCCGCTGTCGCAGATGAAGGTCACGACCCGTTCCGGCGTGGCGCGGCCGCAGCAGTAGCGCAGGGCGGCGGCGACCAGGGTGCCGGACGAAGAACCGGCCATGATCCCTTCCCGCCGCAACAAGTCACGCGCGGTGGCGAAACTTTCGGCGTCGCCGATGGTGTAAGCCTCCGCGACGCCGGACAGGTCGCTGATCGGCGGAACAAAATCCTCGCCGATGCCTTCCACCAGCCAGGAACCGGCCGCGCCGATAACTCCCGTTTTCAGATAATCCGCCAGCACTGAACCTTGCGGATCGGCCAGCACCATCTTCGCGTGCGGCGCCACTCGGCGGAAGAAGCGGGTCAGGCCGGTGATCGTCCCGCCGCTGCCGACCCCGCACACCACGGCGTCGATCTGGTGGCCCATCTGCGCCCAGATTTCCGGGCCGGTGCTTTCTTCGTGAGCGCGGGGGTTAGCAGGGTTATTGAACTGGTTGACATAAAAGGAATTCGGCGTTTCCCGCGCCAGCCGTTCCGCCAAATCCTGGTAATAGTCCGGGTGACCCTTGCCGACATCGGAGCGGGTCATGACCACTTCGGCGCCCAGCGCCTTGAGATGAAAGATTTTCTCCTGGCTCATCTTGTCCGGGATGACCAGCTTCAGGCGATAACCCTTGTGCGCGGCGACCAGCGCCAGCCCCAGGCCGGTATTGCCGGCGGTCGCTTCGATCAGGGTGCCGCCCGGCGCGATTTTCCCTTCGCGTTCGGCGGCTTCGATCATCGCCAAGCCGATGCGGTCCTTGATCGAACCGCCGGGATTCTGGTTCTCCAGCTTGACGAACAGTTGGCAGGGGCCGGTGTCGAGGCGGGTGATTTCCACCAGTGGCGTGTTGCCGATCAGGGCCAGCGCGCCAGCGCGCTGGTTGGAGCCGAAGTTGGAAACAGGGATCATCGGACGCTCTCATCCGTCCGCATTGCGCCGCAACATGCCGGTCTCGTCCACGCGGCGCAGCGCCGCCAGTTCGCTTTCGGTGGGTTCGGGCACGACCGCGACGGGTTCCGACACCCGCAACGGCCAGCCGGTGTTGGCGACGATTTCCTCCACGCTGGCGAAGGCGTAGCGGGCGGCGAGCACGAATTCCTTCGTTTCCGGGTCGGGGCGCAGGATTCCCAGCGTCGTCACGATGGCGCTGGGACCGCCACCGCGAAAGGGATAACGGGCGCGGGCGTCGCCGCCATCGAGATAACCGGGCGAAGTCAGGTAATCGACTCGCTCGGCGAAGCGCTTTTTCTCGTGCGCCAGCATGATGACGACCCGCCGACAACCGCTGGCGATGTCGTTGGCCCCGCCGCTGCCGGTCAGGCGAACTCTCGGCGGCCGATAGCGCTCGCCCAGCGGTTCCTCCCAGATGCCCGTGGTGTTGACGTTACCGAAGCGGTCCACCTGGGCGGCGCCGATCAGACCGACGTCGCAGCGCCCGGACGCCACCAGAAAGCCCAGCGCATCCAGAGCGTTGGTGAAGCTGACGGCGTTGGTACAAAGCCGGTTGCACTCGATCCCCCACGGCAGGCCGCCGACGGGCGTGGCGCCGTAAATCCCGCCCTCGGTCATCGCCCGCACTCGGGGCGCGTGGTGCGTTTGGGCGAAAAACCCGGCCAACAGGCTGAGGCCCACGCCAAAAATCGCCAGCTCGCCATCGCGGATTTCCCGCCCGGCGGCAATCGCCATCATTTCCTGACAGGTGTAATTCATGGGGAATCGCTTCGGGCCAGAAGTTCGTCGATGTCCGCGCGGGACAGCAGCCAGCGCCGGTATGGGTCCAGCAGGAAACCGGTGGCCGTAGCCGATAGCGCCTCAATCGTGTCCGGGCCGATCAGCGCCAGATACTCGTCCAGGGTCCGATAGCTGTCGATGAAGTCGCGGCGATAGCGGGCGTAGCCTTCCGGGGTCCCCAGCGCCTCGTTCATCAACCGCATGTGCCGCTCGTCGCCGTCGTGGATGCCCGGCGATGCCTGCGGCCAGGCGCTGAACGGCCAGTACACTACGGCCTCGACCAGCAGGTCGGGAATTCGCACCAGGTTGGGAAACTGCCGCATGCAATCGGTGGTGACCAAGTGATCGGCGATCAGGATCAAGCGGCGCGCGGCTCGCGACAGTTCGAACCGGCTCCATTCGCTGCCGAGCATGATGGCGTTGCCTTCGGGGTCCGCCAGGGTGACGTGAATGACCGCCAGTTCGGGGCGCAACGGCGACAATGCGCCATAGTCCTGACCACTGAACGGATCGGTGACCGGTGGGATCTTGTGGCGGGACGCCGGCTCGTCCGGGTGGAAGGCGCTGCGGGATTGCAGATCGGCGCCGATGTTGACGGTCGCCGGCACGAACGGCCAGTTCAGCGCCCCGCCCAGAAACCGCAAGGCCATCGTCAGGTTGGAGTAATCCTCCAGCAGCACGCGACCGCTCTCGACCGCCCGGCGCAGGCCGTTGGCGAAACCGAAGCCTTCCAGACCACTGAAACCGCACTCGATTTTGTCCACCGCGCCGGCGGCGCACAGCAGGTTCAACTGCTGGGTGGTGGCGTGAAAGATGGCGTGCAGGTGGCGGCGATTCTGGCGGATCAGTTCCCGCCCGAAGACGACGGGATCGGCACCAACCGGCAAGCCGGCGCCGCTGGCGTACTGCATCCCGTCGCGGGTGAAGCGCGCCACCGCTTGGGACAGGCTCATCAATTTGCTGGGCATGATCTTGAACGCTACCGGACATCGTGCCGAAGCTGATAAGCCCGAAACGGCGCGTTCTCGTAAGCCGCCTCGGCGACGTAGCGGCCCAGTTGCATGAACTCTCCAGCATCCTTGACCGGACCGGCAAAACGGGCCACCGGTTCGCCGGCGGCGTCGTAAAAAATGAAGGTGGGCGCGGCCTGCACCCGGTTGGCGAGCGCGAATTCGATTTGTTTCAAAGTATTGCCCTTGAAGTCGACCAAGGGCGCGGAACCGGTCAGATCCAGGCTGACGCTCAGGAAATGCCGTCGGTAAAAGTCCTGTACCGCGGGATCGTTTAACACGGTGTCCTTGATCTTGCGGCACTCACCGCACCCTTGCAGCTCGAACAGGACCAGCACCCCTTGTTTGCCCGTTTGGGTGGCTTGGCCGAGCGCGCTTTTCAAATTGTCGGGAGCGGCACCGAAAAAAGCGTCGCTCCCGGCTCTCACCGGGGCGACGAGAGCCAGAAAGCTCAATCCCAGCACCATGACAATCAAACCGAACAACACGAGGAAGCCGAACGACTCCAGCGAACGAACCATGGTCTTATCCTCACTTCAGCCAGAACAGCGCCCGCTCGCGGATGCGCTCCAGCAGCGACAGCGACAGAAAGGTCACCAGCCCGGTATAAAGAATGCCGGCCACCATCCGCGGATAGTCGGCGAAATCGGCGTAGTACTGCACGAAGCGCCCCAGCCCGGCGTTGGCGCCGAACAGTTCCGCCACGGTCAGCAGGATGAAGGCGAACGCCAGTCCGACCGCCATGCCGGAGAAAATGTGCGGCAGACTGGCCGGAAACACCACCTTGCACAGATATTCGCGATGGGTGAAACCCAGCACTCGGGCGTTGTCGCGGTAGCGGCCTTCGACCGCCAGCGCCCCGGCGGCGGCGCTCTGAAACACCGGCCAGAACGCGCCGACGAACACCACGAACATCGCCGACAGCAGGAAAGTCGGCAACAAGGCGATGGCGTAGGGGATGTACACCGTGGGCGGCACCGGCGCGACCACCCGCGCGAAGGGGAAAAAGGCGCGGCGCAGCCAGCCGGTCGTCGCCACCAGCAAACCGGCGACCACGCCGGCCACGACCGCCGCCAGATAACCCGGCACCAAAATCAGGAACGAGGACCAGGTGCCGACCCACAATTCCGGCAGCGAGTCCCACAGCGCCACCGCGACCCGCGCCGGCGAGGGCAGCAACGGGTTCGCCGTCGATGTCAGGAAAGCGGTTCCGGCTTGCCAGACCAGCAGCAACAGGGCGAACAATGCCGTCGCTTCCCGGCCCGGCCAGCGCCAGAGCGATACCGGCCCGAGTCGGGTCCGTTGTCGCGGCCGCCCGACAACGGACGATTCCGCCAGCGCGGTCGCGGGAGAGAGCGTATCCATCGATTCACCTCAAATGGAGTTCAATTCAAACGCGCCAGCGTGTCGGCGCTCAACGCCTCGGCGATGTCCTCGCGCAACCGGTGAAAGCTCGCGGAGGCGAACAGCCGCCGACGGTCGCGCGGCCGGTCGAACGATACCGGGCGGTCGGCGATGACCCGCCCCGGCGCCGCGCCCAGCACCGCCACCCGGTCGCCGAGATAGAGCGCCTCGTCGATATCGTGGGTGACGAACAGGATGGTCTTGCGCGGCGTGGTGCTTTGCCAGACCCCCAGCAGCACGTCCTGCAAGCGGGCGCGGTTCAGCGCGTCCAGCGCCCCGAACGGTTCATCCATCAGCAGAACCGGCGAACCGAGCGCCAGGGCGCGGGCGATCGCGCCGCGCTGGCGCATCCCGCCGGATAGCTCCAGCGGGTACTTGTCGGCGGCCTCCGCCAAACCGACCTGCGCCAGATAGTCCCGGGCCAGCGTCCGGCGCCGCGCGGGAATCAGCGCCGGATTCGCTTTCGCGATGGCCAGAGCGACGTTGTCGGCCACGCTCAGCCAGGGAAACAGCGAGTAGTCCTGGAACACCACGCCCCGGTCGATGCCGGGACCGGCGATCGGTCGGTCCCACCAGCGGATCGCGCCGCGCCGGGGGCTTTCCAGTCCCGCCAGCAGGCGCAGCAGGGTGGACTTGCCCGACCCGGACGGGCCGAGCAGGCACAGGAATTCCCCTTCCCGCACCGTCAGCCGGATATCGTCGAGAATGGGGACACCGTCGTAGGTGAAGGAGACGGCGTCGAGAGTCAGGGCTGCCGGGTTCACAGCACGTCCCGCTGCTGGAAATCGCGCTGCCGCTGCTTCCAGAACGGCTCTCCCGGTTCCTCGGCGGCCAAGCGATCCAAAGCCTGCTGGTACAGTTGGGTGTCGATGTAGGCGGTGATGTCCAGCTTGGAATCGACGAAGCCGCTGTTTTGCATGATGGTCCAGAACGTCTGGACCCCGCGCACGTTGGGATCGGATTGCTGGTCGAGGTGCGGCTGGTAATAGCCGCGCTCCAACAGGCTGCGATCCAGCTTCACGTACTTCTGAATGGCGTCGATGGTTTCCTTGCGATTTTGGGCGGCGAACTTCTCGGCGCGCAGGATGGCGCGCAGGAATTTGCCCCAGGTTTCCCGGTCGTCGAAATTCTGGCGGGTCACCACCAGCCGGCAGCAGGGATGCCCCGGCTGCAAGTCCGAGGAGCGAATGACGATTTTGAGGCCCTGATCCTCGGCGCGCAGGTCGTGCGGTCCCCACACCACCCCGGCGTCCACTTGCCCGGACTTGACCGCCTCGATCACCGCCGGGGGATTTTTCAACTCGAAAATCTGCATGTCGGACTTCCAGTCCACCTTGGCGTCGGTCAAGGCGCCGCGCAGCACCGCGTCGCCGGTCGCCATGCGCACCGTCGCCACTTTTTTGCCCTTCAGATCGGCGACCGTCTTGATTTGGCCGGCTTTCTCGGGCGTGGCGATCAGCGAGGCGTCCTCGCCCATGATCCCGCCGATGATGCGCAGATCGGTCCCCTTGGCGATGTGCGCCAGCGGGGCGGTGGTGCCGAAGGCGCCGATGTCCAGCTTGCCGGCGACGACGGCGTTGAGGCCGTCCGCCGAGTTGACGAACTCGATCAGTTCGACGTCGAGTCCCTCCTGGGCGAACAAGCCCTGTTCCTTGGCCACGAAGAACTTGGCGTGCCCGGTGACGGGCAGATAACCCACCTTCAGGGTGTGCGTGGTGTTGTCGGCCAAGGCGCCGGCGCACAGGATCAACCCCAAGACAGACACGAGCGTGGATTTCCAAAGCAACGATGATTGGGCCATGGCCTCCTCCGAGAAATGCGTGAAGATCGGTTGCGGAAGGTCGGGGTCGGAGCATCCTTGGACCGCGCCGCAACGTTGCGAGGCGCCTTGTATAACCCGGGTCCGCTCCAGCTCAAAAGAATAAAAATTGCTTATTAAATTCAAAAACATGGATTAGATTTATCCGAGCGGGCATCTCGGGGTTTTATCTTGGCTTGACGTCGATTCCGAACGGTCGAAGACGACTCCACGCGAGCGGGATTCCATCCTCGTCCGCGTTCGCGGCCGAATTGCCCGACGGTGGTTGATCCGGGTCGCTGGCCCCAGCGCATCGCCCGCCGCCCCACATGGCGCATTCGGCGGGAGGCGGCGATCCCTTCGGGGAGAGTGCCCGACAGGAGTTGAGTCCGAGGTTGGCACCCCACCGCAACGCCGGCTTGAAGCGAGATCCAGAGGGGCGCTGGCCGGGCTGGGTGGGCGTGGGGACTCAGGATGGGGCGGGCCAACTCGATCAGGAGAGCACGGCGTCCGAGGTGGCTCCCCGAGGCCACCGGGCTGCATTATCGTTGCGGGCCGGCGATCCGCGTCTGCGGACAGCAGGGGCGGACTCACCGCTGGTAAGGCTCGCCGTGGGATGGTGCGGCCCGGGCCGGGCGGCATCTCAACCCTCGCCCAGCACCCGGCGCCGCAGCAGCCGCTCGTCGAGGGGGACGAGAATCAGGATCATCAGCAGAAACAGGCCGCAGGCGGCCAGCAAGTGGTGGCTCATCTCGCCGGCCAGCAGCAGAAGGCGGACCCCTTCCGCCAGGTGATGCAAGGGATTCAGGACCAACCAAATCCGAGTCCAAGGAGAGTCGCCCTCCATCGGAAAGTAGGTGCTGCTGGTGAAACCGAGCGGCATGATGACCAGGAAGAAGGGGATGTTCATGTGGTCGATGCTGGGCACCAGGGCCGTGAACAGCAGCCCCAGCGTGGCGAAGGCCAGGGCGGCGAGGAACAGCAAGGGGAGAATCAAAAACGCGCCGATCCAGTGCAGGTGCAACCAGCCGGCCAGGGTGAACCCCGCCAGCACCAGGATCACGATCAGGGCATAAATCGTCCCGAGGGTGGCGGCCCACAGCACCTCGCCCCAGACGACGTGCTCCAGCCGCACCTGGGTGACGAGCTGCCCTTCCCAGGTTTTCTGGTAGTGCATCCGGATGTAGGCCGCGAACAAGGCTTGAAAGAAGGCCGTCATGAACGCGGTATAGGCCAACATGCCGGGCGCCAGATAGGCCAGATAGGGCACGGGTCGCCCGCGCCAGGCGAACTCCGGGATGAAGCCGCCCAGCCCCACCCCGAACGCCAGCAACAGAATGATGGGTTCCAGCAGGGGCGGCAGCGCGGCCGTGTGCCAGTTGCGTCGGTACACGGTCAGATGCCGCCCCAAGACGGCGCGGCTCTGCCACTGAAAGGCGGCGCGGTAGCGGCGATGGAGCGTCATGTTTTCTCGGCCAGCTTCAGGAATAGATCGTCCAGGGTGGGAGGCCGGACCTCGAACCGCAGGTCGCCGAACCGGGCGCTGAACCGGGCCAGACCCGGCCCGTCCAGGGCGAGATGCAGGTCGGCGAGCACTCGGGTGGGTTCTGGGAGGCCCTCTTGCCGCGCCCAAGCGCAGACCGCCGGCGCCGCCGGATCGCGGGTTTCCAGCACCAGGACGTGCTCGCCGACCAGATCGCCCAGCACGGCGCGGGGTTGCCCGGTCGCCACCATCCGGCCTTCGCGCAAGACCACCAGCTCGTCGGACAAGCGCTCGGCCTCGTCCATGTAATGGGTGGTCAGGACGATGCCCAAGCCGTCGCGCCGGAGCGTGTCGACCAGTTCCCACACCTCCAGGCGCGCTCGCGGGTCCAGCCCCGTGGTGGGTTCGTCCAGAAACAGCAATCGCGGTTCGTGGACCAGGGCGCGGGCGAGCATGAGCCGGCGCCGGTAGCCGCCGGAGAGGATGTCGGGTTTGGCGTCGGCGTAGCGGTCCAGCCCGAAGCGCTCCAGCAAGGCGGCGACCCGCGCTTGCGGCGCGGGCGGGCGCGGGCGGAAGTAGCGGCCGACCTGCTCCAGGTTGCCGCGCACCGTGAAATCGGTGTCGAAGGTGTCGTCCTGGGTGCAGACCCCCACTTGCCGGGCGGCCGCTTCGGGGTCGGTGCGCCGGTCGATCCCGGCCACGCGAATCGTGCCGGCATCGGGTTGCAGGAAGCCGTAGCACAGTCGCAGGGTCGTGGTCTTGCCGGCCCCGTTGGCGCCCAGCAGGCCGAGAACTTGGCCGGCCCGGCAGCGCAAGCCGACCCCATCGACCACGCGACGGCCGGCGAACCGTTTGACGAGACCCTCGGCCCGCAGGACCGGCTCATCGTGGGCGTTCGGATCGTGGGCGGGCCACCGCTTCATGGCAAGCGCCCGCTCCGGCGCAACCGGCGCTCGACGCTCCGGCGATAGAGCCGCGCCAGCCACGGGCGAATCCAGGACCGGCCGACGAGCCAGGCCAACGGTTTCAGGCGGGGAACCCGGTCCAGCAGCAGGATATACGCATCCAGTTCGGACCGGACGCGCCGGCGCTCGTCCAGGACGTGCAGCTCGGTCAACGCCCGGCGCGGATCGAGGCCGAGCGCGCGCAGCCGCTCGTCCTGGCCGGTGATGTCGAACCAGCAGACCGATTCGCCGGCCGGACCCGCCCACTGTTCATAGCGTTCCCGGTCGCGGACGCAGCGCGGGCAGGCGCCGTCGTAAAACACGGTGATCTCGGGTTCGGGTTCGCCCATCGGTTGCCGCCTCGTCGCCCTCGCTCGCGAACGGAAGATCGCGATGCCGG
>WBZM01001994.1_pt1 | contig 18427 bp, 21 predicted proteins | sample 5204271 | NCBI WGS metagenome assembly WBZM01 (sample SAMN12344346, study PRJNA552823) | activated sludge metagenome | biome: Activated sludge suspended growth; feature: Nitrification reactor; material: Wastewater; isolation source: activated sludge from nitrification reactor of wastewater...
AGCCCTTGCCCAGCCCCTTCGACGAGGCGCAGACGATGGCCTTGCGGCCGGCGATACCGAGATCCATGGCGTTTCCTTCCCCAAGCGCTTGGCGCGCGTCGGGCGGAGATTAGGCGGCCGGGCGAAGCAAGGACAAGTGCAGGCGCGCCATCGCCGCCATGTGCGCGGCGGGATGCGCGGCGGGTTCTTGGAGCCTGGCCGACAACTCGAACCTTCACCCTGAGGAGCGATGCGAAGCGTCGCGTCTCGAAGGGCGGCCGAGACCCTGAGACTCTGGAACATGCTTCGAGACGCCTGCTGCGCAGGCTCCTCAGCATGAGGGATTCGGGATTGCGGCGCATTTCAGCCAGCGCCTCGGCCACCCTTCGAGACGCGCCTTTCAGGCGCTCCTCAGGGTGAGGATTTGAGTTTGGCAGGCTCTCGGGAGAGCGCCGAGCGCCTTCAGCAGAACAGCGCGAGCTTTTCGGCGATCGGCAGCGCGTCGAGCCGCGCCAGCGCTTTCGCGCGAGGGTCGCGATCCGAAGCCGGCGGCGGCGCCGGGCGCGGCGTTTCCCATGGCGGGGTCGCGAGCGGCGGCGGGGCTGTCCGGGGCGCGGCGGGGGCGCCGCCAGCCACGGCGGTCGCGCCGGCGGGACGGAGGGCTGCGATCTCGCGCTCCAGCTCGGCGCAGAGGGCGGGATGGGCGCCGTCCTCGCGCAGGCGCCAGGCGAGATCGCTCAGCCGCTCGGCGAGCGCGGCGTTTGCGCCGTTGGCGGACACCGGCGCCGCAGGTTGCGCCTCCGCGGGCGAGGGCTCGCGCACGGCCATCGCCTCCAGCCGGTCGACGAGATCGGCGAGGCGCTGCGTTTCGGCGGCGCGCTGGCGGCGGGCGTATTCGAGCAGGAACCAGCGGCCGCGCGCCGTCTCCATGACCGCCTGCTCGATCATGGAATAATCCGCGCCCGAGAGGCCGGGCGGCGGCGTGATGAGGGTGAGATCGTTCAAGAAACGTCGTGCCCGCGCGAATCGCTTCGCGTCAGCATCGTTCAACGGCGGACGGAATCCAAACGGGGTTTTTGCGCAGCCTTCTCGCCGCAGGCCGCAACTCTCGCGGGCGATGCGTCACGCGGCGGCCGGCTGGCGCAGCATGTCGTGGCGTTGCGTGCGGTTGCGGCCGGCGCTCTTGGCGACGTAGAGCGCTGCGTCGGCCGCCTCGATCAGCGATTCCAGCGTCGCGCCGCGGGTGGAGGCCGAGGCGACGCCGAAGCTCGACGTGACGACGCCGCAGGGATTGCCCTCATGCGGAATGCCGAGCGCCGCGATGGTGGCGCGAATTCGCTCGGCGACGATTTCGGCCACTTCCGCGTCGGTGTCGACCAGCAGCAGCAGGAATTCCTCGCCGCCCAGCCGGATCGCGACATCCGACGTCTCGCGCAGCTCCGCCGTGGCGCAGGCGGCGATGCGCTTCAGGCAGGTGTCGCCGCGCGTGTGGCCGTAGCGGTCGTTGAAGCTCTTGAAATGGTCGGCGTCGAAAATGATCGCGGCGACCTGCATCGGCGCGGCCTCCCACAGCGCGCGGGCGCGCTTGTCGAGGTAGCGGCGATTGCCGAGGCCGGTCAGGGCGTCGGCGTTGGCGTCGCTGTCGCTCAGCTCCGCGCGCAACTGATCGCGCACCGACAGCAGATAGAGGCGGCGCTGCTCGCGCCAGACGAGGCTGGCCGAGTTGATGATGGAGCCGGCGATGCACGCGAAGGTCATGCCGTTGGCGAGCGCGATCTCGGCCGGCATCCCGCCGCGCACCTGGCTGGCGGCCGCCACCATCAGGAAGACCAGCGCCGCGAGCCTGACGCCGTAGACCGCCGGCAGGCGCTGCACGGAGGCGATGGTGAGGAAGGCGACCGGCGCGAAATAGATGTAGCGCGTCGCGAAGGACGAATCGGTGAGGCAATAGATCGCCAGAACCTGCGCGACGATGGCGACGGTGATCGAGGCCGCGAGGATTTCGCGCCAGCGCGCCGCGCGGACCGACGGCAGGACATGCGCCACGATCAGGATCCAGGGCGTGACGACAAGCAGATGCAGTATGGTCGCCAGCAGGAAGACGTCGGGCGCGAGCAGGTATTCGCAGATCAGGAAGAGGTTGTAGATCAGCGCCGTGCGCAATGCGATCGTGGCGAGAAAGCGCGCGCGGCGCGGCCCGGTCTCGCGCTCGTAACGTTCTTCGAGCGCCGGCGGAAAAGCGGCCGCGTCCCGTCGCGAGGCGACGAGTTCTTCCACGTCCTGCAACAACAGACCCTGCTGGCCCATGTCCTGTCCCGCCGTCGCGGCCGCCGATTCGCGTCCATGCGACGTGACGCCAGTCTTTACTTCCAGCCGTTAAATTTCTGCGGGAAATTCCGGACAATTCTAGGCAACGCAACGTCAGGGCGGCGCTCGCCGCCGGCTATTTTCCGTCGCCGAAGAGAAAAGGCGCGACATCCTTTACGCCGGGTTGCCGCAGCGCGGCGAAGGGCATGGGCCGGCAGACCGCCATGGCCGAGAGGCCGATGCGCGTCGTCAACATGCCGTTGAGCACGCCTTCGCCAAGACGCGCCGACAGGCGGGCGGCGATGCCGTGGCCGACGACCTGCTGGATCAGCGAATCGCCGATCGCCATGCCGCCGGTGATCGCCAGATGCGCGCCGACCGAGCGGGCGAGCCGCACGAAGCCGAGAAAGCCCGGGCGGCCGCCGTAGATTTCGGCGATGCGCCGCAGCAGCCGGATCGCCTGCGCGCCGACGAACAGCACGTCGACCAGCGCGCGCGGGCTGATGGCGGTGACCATGGACACGCGCTTGGCGGCGGCCGCGATCTCGCGGTTTGCCTCGGCGTCGAGCGGCGTCATGAGGTTGCGTTCGGCGATGTCGATGAGGTCGCGGCCGTCCACGATCTCGCGCGTGAGATCCTTGACCAGCGCGCGGGCGCGCGCCGTGTCGGGCCTGTCGGCGTAGAGCGACAGCAGTTCGCCGGCGCCCGCGCGCGCCGCCTCGCGGTCGTCGGTTTCGCGGGCGCGCGCCAAAGCCGCGTGCAGGCTTGCGATGCGGCGCTGGCGAAAGATCGCGCGCATTTCGCGCAAGGCCAGCGCGAGCAGCGCCACAACGACCGCGGCCGCGAGCCCGATTCCGATCCAGCCGAGCGCGGCGGATCGCGCGAACAGGTCCTCGACGACGCGCGTCGCCCAGAGGCCGAGCGCCAGAGAGACGAGGCCGCCCAGCGCCGACCACAGAAGGCCGCCCCACGACAGCAGCGCTCGCGCGCGCATCCCGCGCGATTGCGCGATTTCCGTCGCCTCCTCGGCGTCGCGGGGTTCGGTGGGCTCGTCGCCGGGCGCGAAGGCGTCGGGCGTCGTCTCGACGATCACGCCGCCCTTTCGCGGCTCTTGCGCCGGCGTCGCGCCGTCGGCGACGACGATGCGCTCGTCGTCCAGCCGGAAAGCGCGCGGGCGCTGGCGTTCGTCGGCGCTCATGCCTGATCTTTCATTGCAGGCGATCTCCGAGCAGAAATTCCAGCGCGCGATCAAGGCGGATGGAGGGCAGGGGCAAGGGGGCGCCGTCCTTCGCCGGGCGCGGCGGGGGCGGACGGAAGCGCACGAAGCGATAGTCGGCGCCGTCGTGCGGCGCGCCGAGCCCGTCGCCGCGGAACACCGCTTTCGGATCGGCCGGCAATTCGCCGGGGAAGATCGCGACCTCGCCCTTGCCGTCGAAAATCTCGCCGTCGATGCGCTCGCCGGGCAGGGGAACGCCGACGATCGCGTCGAGTTCGCTCCTCTCCCCGAGGATGCCGCCCTGCTTGACGCGCGCCTCGCGCGTCGCGCGCACGGCGGCGAGCGCCACGACGTCGACATGCGCGCCGACATCCTCCGCACGCGCGATGGCGCGCGCGGTCAGCAGGCGCAGGATGTTCTCGAGCCGGTCGTGGCTGGTGTGATGCAGGTGATCGGCCTTGGTCGCCGCAAACAGGATGCGGTCGATCTTCGGGCGGAAGATGGTGGAGACGAAACCGGACCGTCCCGCGCGAAACGCGACGAGGATTTCGGATAACGCCGTTTCGAGATCGCGCACCGCGGCGGGGCCGGAATTCAACGCGGACAAGGCGTCGACGAGAACGATCTGGCGATCCAGCCGCGCGAAATGATCGCGGAAGAAGGGTTTGACGACGCGCGCCTTGTAGGCCTCGTAGCGCCGCTCCATCATCGCGGCGAGCGAGCCCGCGCCGAATTCCATGCCGTCGTCCACGCGCAGCGGCGCGAAGGTCAGCGCCGGCGAGCCTTCGAGATCGCCGGGCATGAGGAAGCGGCCGGGCGGCAGGGTGGAGAGCGCATAGGCGTCGGCGCGCGCGGCGCGCAGATAGGCGGTGAAGAGTTCGGCGAGGCGCTTGGCTTCCGTCTCGCTTTCGTCGGCGTCGGCCGCCACGCCCAGCGTCGCGCCGCGCCATTCGGCCGCGAACGGCGCGCGCGCGGCCGCCGCGCTGGCTTCCAGCGTTTCGCGCGACCATTGCGCGTAGGATTTCGTCAGCAGCGGCAGGTCGAGCAGCCATTCGCCGGGATAGTCGACGATGTCGAGCGTCAGTTCCGAAGGACCCTGCCGCATCCCCCTGCGCCGCTCGAATTCGAGCGTGAGGCGCAGCTCGGAAATGCGGCGCGTCGAGTCCGGCCAGTGGCGATCGTCTCCGGTCAGCGCCGCCAGATGATCCTCGTAGGCGAAGCGCGGCACGTGGTCGTCGGGCTGCGGCTGCAGCTTCGCGCGCATCAGCCGGCCGTCGGCGTGCACGCGGAAAACGGGCAGGACACGCTCGCCATCCCTGGCCGCTGCGCTCGCGCGCAGGAGGTTCTGGACGAGCGCGGTGATGAACACCGTCTTGCCCGCGCGAGACAGGCCGGTGACGCCGAGGCGCAGGCCCGCGCCCTTCACGTAATCGGCAAGCGACGACGCGGCGACGCGGGTCTCGAACAGGAGATCGGACAGGATCGACACATCTGGCTCCGGCGGGCGTTTTTGGAGATATGCGCTACCCGCCGGTTTGCCAACCGGCGCCCAGGGTCTTGGCGCAACGGCGGGGGCGGCCTACGCCGCGCTGGAAAAGAGCAGGGAAGAAGAGGAACGGATGAGAATCGAATTCGCGATGCGTCCGGTTCAGCACGGCGAATATTTCAAACTGAACTGAGATTGCCCGCAATCGACAAGGCGAGCGCGCAGCCTCGCACGCGCGACGCAGTGGCCCCGACCCGCTGCGATATGCGGGCCGGGGCCTGCCGGCGGCGTCGCCCCAGCACGGCGCGTTCGGCGCGGCGCCATCACACAGCTTGCATGCGCTCTGCCTCGGTCCCCCCAAAAATCCCCCAGCGGCGGAACTCCACAAGCTGATGACCAGGCGCGAGCAACATGTAGACCGGGAGCGCCTGCAGGCGCGGTGAGCAAACGCACCGGCCAGCGAAACCGTCGTCAACCGCGCGCGCCGCCTCGACGCGCGGTCACGGCGGCGCGCGCCTTTCGCTCGCCTGCTTCGTCACACGCGCGACGGCTGCGTCCACCAGCGCCTGCGTGGCACGCAGCGGGCCGATCTCGACGGCGGCCATGTTGAACAAGGCCTTCGCGAAATTCGGCGTCGGCTTTCCGTCGGCGTCGAACAGCTCGAGATCGGCGTCCGGGCCCGCGACGACGCCATTCGCAATATTGGTCGCGTAATTGGCGATGCGTTGCGTCTCCGGCGCGCAGGCGAATTTCGGCAACGGCGGCAGGCTCGCGCCGACGCGCGGGTCAGGTCCCATGGCGACGCCGGGGTAGGGCAGCATGGCGAGCCTGACCGGGGCGAGCGTCTTGGGCTCTTGCGCCTCCATCGCGCCCATGCCGGCGGCGATCGTCGGGGTCTGCATCATCGGTCCGACGCGATCCGGCACGACGGAGCGCCGCACGCCCGCGACCTTGCCGCGCTTGCGCGCGCCCATCGCCGGCCGGTGCGACGCCAGCCAGCGCGCGCGCAGAGTCGAGCCGAGGCCGCGCGTGGTTAGGCCCCTGGGTTCGGGGCCGAGCAGGCTGCGTCCGGCGATACGGGCGGGCGCGCGGCCGGGGGACGGCGCGCGGATCGCCACGGGGGCCGCGCATTCCGCCGGCGCCCAGCGCCGCACGATGGCGCGCGCCGTATGCAGGCCGAAATCGAGATAGTAGCGCCGCAGCAATTGCGCCGCGCCCGCCGCGCCTTCCGCCGCCGATGCGAAGGCGACATGGCCTTCGCTGTCGGCGGCGATTTCGCCGGTCCAGCCGGCCTTTTTCACGCACCAGTAATTGTTGAGCCGCACGCAACGCGACAATCCCTTGAAGTCGCGGCCGAGCGCCAGCGCCAGCGCGCGTTCGGGCGGCAAGTCGAGATGCAGCGCGCCCTGCCGGCGCCAATTGTCGACGGCGCGCTCTGCGGGGCGATAGGCCGGGGCGAGCAGTCGCTCGGCGCCCTGGCGCAACGCCTCGGGCCACGGCGGCAGGGGCGCCGAAGCCAGCAGGGACATGCCGAGCGCAATCAGTTCAAGCGTCATCGAGACGCCTCATGGCGACGCCCCGACGCGAACGCCTCAGTCGAGATCGTCCACGCCTTCGACCAGCATGGAGGGCGTAATGAAACGTTCGAGTCTTCCGTCGCCCCATCTGGCGTTCGCCCACGGCTTGTCGCCCAGATCGATCACGGCCAGCCCCGAGGTCGGATATTTCATTTCCATATGGGCCAGCGCCTGCTGGTCGCCGGAGCCGCAGATGCGCAGGGCGAATTCGGCGAGGCCTGGATTGTGGCAGACGACCAGCATGGTCTGCACGAGCTCCGGCGTCTTGTGCAGTTCGGCCATCAGGATGAAATCCTCGGCCATGTAGAGCGCGGGATCGATCAGCGTCTTGAAGCGGCGCCCGGTCTCGGCCATCAGGCAGTCCAGAGTTTCGCGCGTGCGATGCGCGTCGGAGACGACCGCGAGATTGGGGACGAGCTTCTCCTCGACGAGATAGCGGCCGACGCGGGCGGCGTCCTCGCGGCCGCGCCGGGTCAGCGGACGTTCTCGGTCGCCGCCGCCGGCTTCGCGGGCGGCCTTGGCGTGACGGAGCAGGACGAGGCGATGCATGGGGCAAAGTTAGCGATTCCCTCGCCAGATGGAAGGGGAGGGCGCGCGCTTGCCTTTCTGCGCTGCAGCAAGCAGAAATGGGCGAAACGGACCCATCGACGGAAAGACCCATGCCGCTTTACGCCTATCGCTGCGAGGATTGCGACAATCGTTTCGAGACGCTCGTGCGTTCCGGAGAAACGCCGGAATGCCCGTCCTGCGCCTCCACGCATCTCGACCGCCAGTTGTCGCTGATCGCAAAACCCGCGCCCGGCGGCGAAGGCGGCGGCATGGGCGGGATGGATATGGGCGCGTGCGATACGGCCGGCGGCTGCGGCATGTGTCCGGCGATGGCCGGGATGGGCGCCTGCGGGTAACATCACGGGTGTCATCCCGGACGCCCGACGGGCGATCCGGGATCCAGCGCAGCGCTGGAGACTCTGGATCCCGGCTCTCCGCTTCGCTTTCAGGCGAAGTTCCCAACAGGGGGCTTCTGCCGGGGCCGGGATGGCAGCAGCAACGTCCTGGAGGGCATCCATGACCGACGACCTGTTCGCGCCGCTCGGCCAACGCAGAAAAATTTCCGCCAACGGCATCGATTTCGAAATCTGGGAAAGCGGCGCGGGCGAAAAATTCGCGCTTTTCCTGCACGGCTTTCCGGAACACGCGATCTCCTGGCGGTTTCAGGCGCCGCTGCTCGCCTCGCTCGGCTATCGCGTTTGGGTCGTCAACCAGCGCGGCTATGGCGGCACGACGACGCCCGCCGAACGCACGGCCTATTCGCTGAAGAATTTGACGGAAGACGTCGCGGCGCTGATCGACGCGGCGGGCGCCGAGAAGACCACGACGTCGACGACGCTGATCGCCCATGACTGGGGCGCGCTGGTCGCGTGGACCTTCGCGGCGCGAAAGATGCGGCCGCTGGAAAAGCTGGTCATCTGCAACGTGCCGCATCCGCTGTGCTTCAAGCGCGAATATGCGCGCAATCCGAAGCAGAAGAAGAAGTCGTGGTACACGCGCTTCTTCCAGATCCCGTGGCTGCCGGAGGCGCTGCTCGGCCGCAAGGGCGGCGCGCCCATCGCCAAGATGCTGCGCGACACGTCCGCCAATCGCGCGAATTTTCCGCGCGAAATTCTGTCGATCTACGCCGCCAACGCCGCGCGCCCCGGCGGAATGCGCGCGATGATCAACTGGTATCGCTGCGCCATGAACGACCTGATGGCGGCGAAGGATCTTGGGCAGACGATCGAAGTCCCGACCCTGATCTGCTGGGGCGAGAAGGATGTCGCGCTCGAAGTCTCGACCCTCGAGGGAACGGACCAATATGTGCGCGACGTGAAGATCGTGCGCCTGCCGAAGGCCTCGCACTGGGTGCAACAGGATGCGCCCGAAGAGGTCAACGCCGCGATCAAGGCGTTCCTCGCCTAGAGGCAAAAAAGCCCCGGACGATGTCCGGGGCTTGCTGCTCGACATGCTCCTCCGCGCCTCTGCGGTCGCGAAACAAGCTGACGAAACGGCTCAGGCGGGCTTGAGATTGCCGGCCGACTTCTTGCCGCTGCGGGCGTCGGAGACCAGCTCGTAGCTGATCTTCTGGCCCTCGGCGAGGCCGGACATGCCGGCGCGCTCGACGGCGGAGATGTGGACGAAAACGTCCGGTCCGCCGCCGTCGGGCTGAATGAAGCCGAAGCCCTTCTGGGCGTTGAACCATTTAACGGTGCCTGTCGACATATTGCGTTCCTGAATCGAACCACGAAGGTTCAAATGGCCGCGAAGTTGCGCCCATTTCCGATCGAATTAGGGGAGGCTTTCCTGCAGGAGCCCGGCTGTTCGCTTCAGCAAAGCTTCGGGCTAGAGCTTCTTCGTCTGCAATTCGATTGCAATTACGTAGCACAAGTATCGACTTCCACCAAATTGCGCCGTATCGCGCGTTGACGCTCGCGCTCCTCATGCCATGCTCACGCCCGCATGGAGGCGCGCATGGCGGACGGTTATTTCCCCACCTGGACCCTCAAGACATCCGGCGACGTCGCGCCCGACGAGCGCCTGCCCTGGCCGCAGACGATCGCGCTCGGCGTGCAGCATGTCGTCGCGATGTTCGGCGCCACCGCGCTCGCGCCGATCCTCATGGGCTTCGATCCCAACGTGTCGATCTTCTTTTCCGGCGTCGGCACGCTGCTGTTCTTCATCGTCACGGGCGGGCGGCTACCGAGCTATCTCGGCTCGTCCTTCGCCTTCATCGCCGTGGTGATCGCGGCGACGGGCTATGCGGGCTCGGGCGCCAACGCCAATCTCGCCGTCGCGCTCGGCGGCATCATCGCGGCCGGCGCGCTCTACGCGATCATCGGTCTCGTCGTGATGGCGACGGGCACGGGCTGGGTGGAAAGACTGATGCCGCCGGTGCTGACCGGCGCGATCGTCGGCGCGATCGGCCTCAACCTTGCGCCGATTGCGGTGAAGGGCGTCTCGGCCTCGGGCTTCGACACGGCGACCGGGCTGTTCACCGTGCTTGCCGTCGGGCTGTTCGCCGTGCGCGGCGCCGGCATGATGCGCCGTCTGCCGGTGCTGCTCGGCGGCCTTGCCGGCTATGTCGCCTATTATCTCTGCGCCAATGTCTTCGGGCTCGGCAAGCCGATCGACTTTTCGTCCGTCGTGGCGGCGGCGTGGTTCGGCCTGCCGAAATTCACCGCGCCTGTCTTCACCGGCGCGGCGATGGCGCTGATTGCGCCCGCCGCCATCGTGCTGGTCGCGGAAAATCTCGGGCACGTGAAGGCCATCGGCGCCATGTCCGGCCGCAATCTCGATCCGCTGCTCGGCCGCGCTTTCCTGGGCGACGGTCTGGCGACGATCATCGCGGGCGCCGGCGGCGGCACGGGCGTGACCACCTACGCCGAGAACATGGGCGTGATGGCGGTGACGCGCATCTATTCGACGCTGGTGTTCATCGTCGCGGCCTGCGTCGCGCTGCTGCTGGGCTTCTCGCCGAAATTCGGCGCGCTGATCCTGACGCTGCCGGGGCCAGTCATCGGCGGACTGTCGATTGTCGTGTTCGGCCTGATCGCGGCGACGGCCGGCCGCATCTGGGTCGAGAACCGCGTGGATTTCTCCGACCCGCGCAATCTGGTGACGGCGGCGGCCGCGCTGGTCGCGGGCGCGGGCGATCTCACCGTGAAGCTCGGCGGCTTTACGCTCGGCGGCATCGGCTCGGCGACGTTCGGCGCGATCGCGCTCTATCACCTGCTCGGCGCGACCAAGAAGGAGGGATGAAGCGCGGCGCGCGCCCCGTCCGTCAATCCTGCGCGCCGATGCTCTGCGCGTAGCGCACGATCAGATACATGAGGCCGAGCGCGACGGCGGAGGCGACCCAGAGCAGGAATTCCTGCGGGCTCGGCAATGTCGATTGCACGGGCATGGTGATGAGCTTGCGCAGGATGACGACGATCGCGACTTCCACGAACGTGTCGACGTTGAGCGGCTTGCCGCGCATGTAGCGGATTTCCGCGGTGATGAGCGCCGAAACCGTCCACAGCAGCATCAGCGTGCCGAGCCCGTGCAGGAAGCCCTGCGCGAGATTGTCGTGACGAAAGGCCGTCAGCACGTCGTCCACGAACAGCCAGGTGAACAGCAGGACGGCGGCGGCGAGCGCCAGTCCGAGCACGAGATGCGCGAAGCCGTTGGTCCAGGCCATCGTGCGCAGCGCGAGCCCGTTGAGCGTCTGGATGAATTTCGGATCGTCTATCGCGCCCGAGCGGCCGTGGTTGGGGAATTTGTCCATGCGGGCGGAAGCCTGCCCGCTTGCGCGCCGAGCGGCCATGCGCTGGCGCAAAGTGAGCGGGGCGACACGATGCGGCGGCGAAAGCGCCCTACCGCACCAGCTCCTTCATTGCGCCGTCAAGCCCTTCCAGCGTCAGGGGATACATCCTGTTCGTCATCAGCCGCTGGATCATCTTGATTGACTGCGTGTAGCTCCACTGGTTTTCCGGCACCGGGTTGATCCAGACCGTGTGCGGATAGGTGCGCGTCACGCGCTCGAGCCAGACGTAACCCGGCTCCTCGTTCATGTGCTCGACGGAGCCGCCGGGCTGGGTGATCTCGTAAGGGCTCATCGAGGCGTCGCCGACGATCACCACCTTGTAGTCGTGCGGATAGGTGTGCAGCACCTGCCACAGCGGCGTCTTGTCGGTGAAACGGCGCGTGTTCTGCTTCCACACGCCTTCGTAGAGGCAATTGTGGAAGTAGAAATGCTCCATGTGCTTGAACTCGGTCTTGCACGCGGAGAACAGCTCCTCGACCTGCTTGATGTGCCAGTCCATCGAGCCGCCGATGTCGAAGAACAGCAGCACCTTCACGGCGTTGCGGCGCTCGGGGCGCAGCTTGATGTCGAGATAGCCTTGTTTCGCCGTGTCCTTGATCGTGTTTTCGAGGTCGAGCTCGTCCGGCGCGCCGGTGCGCGCGAACTTGCGCAGACGGCGCAGCGCGATCTTGATGTTGCGCGTGCCGAGTTCGACGTCGCCGTCGAGGTCCTTGAACTCGCGCTTGTCCCAGACCTTCACCGCGCGCCGATGGCGGCTTTCCTTCTGGCCGATGCGGATGCCTTCGGGGTTGTAGCCGTAGGCGCCGAAGGGCGAGGTGCCGGCCGTGCCGATCCACTTGTTGCCGCCCTGGTGGCGGCCCTTCTGCTCCTCGAGACGCTTCTTCAGCGTCTCCATCAGCTTGTCCCAGCCCATGGCCTCGAGCTGCGCCTTCTCCTCCTCGGTGAGGTATTTTTCCGCGAGCTTCTTCAGCCATTCCTCGGGGATTTCGGCCTTCTCCATGGCGTCGAGCAGGCTTTCCAGGCCCTTGAAGATGGAGCCGAAAACGCGGTCGAACTTGTCGAGGTTGCGCTCGTCCTTCACCAGGCAGGCGCGGGAGAGATAGTAGAAATCCTCCACCGACTTGTCGGCCAGATCCTTGTCGAGCGCCTCCATGAGGGTGAGGTATTCGCGAAGCGTGACGGGAACCTGCGCCTCGCGCAGGGAAGAGAAGAATTGCAGGAACATGGCGCGGAATGTGCCACGGGTCGCGCCGCAGGTCGAGCGTCCCGGCGGCGGGGCAGATGCGCCCTCAGCGCGCCCCGGCCTCGCGCGCCGGCCGGCCGACGCTGACGAAGGAATAGGTGGCGGCGCCGATCGAGCCGAGCATCAGCGCCTCGACGGCGGGCTCGGCGATCGCGCCTTCGGCCGCCCAGTCGACGAGAAAATTGGCGCCGGCGCCGCCCCGCGCGTCGGTCACGGGAATGGAGAGCTGCAGCGTCGCGAGCGGCTTCAGGGCGACGGGCGTCGTCAGGAAGGATTCGACCAGCGCGCCGGCCGTGTCGAAATAGGCGATGCGGCTCAGGACGAGCGGGCGGGTTTGCGAGACGTTGTGGATGGTCAGCGTCACCGAGAAGGCGATTGTCGCGCCGCCGACGCTGCGCACGACCTGCGAATAGGCGGGCACGTAGAACGAGCCGCTCGTCGGCAGCGCGCCGGCGGGAACGGCGGTCAGCGAGGCGGCGAAAGCCTTGGCGAGGTCGACGCGCCCGGCCTCCTGCGTACCGGCAGGGCCGGCCAGGGCCAGAAGCGCCGCCAGAAACACGATTCGGATCGACCCCATGTGCGCCCTCGCGAAGAATCGGGCGGCTTCGCCCGCCGTCGATCATAGCACCCGCGCCAGCGCGGCCGCGCCCTCGGCTTGACGCGCCGCATTGCCTCCGCGCGACGGCGCCGCCATCCTGCCGCCATGCGCATTTTGCTGATTCTCGCCTCGATTCTCCTGGCTTTTCCCGCGACGGCCGCGCCCGACACGGTCGCCGGCCGGCGCATCGCGCAGCGCTGCAAAGCCTGCCATTCCGTGGGCGTGAAGGGCGCAAGCCCCAATCCGGCCGCGCCGCCGTTCCGAACGCTCGCGCAGAAATATCCGCTCGAGAACCTGCAGGAAGGCCTCACCGAGGGTCTGGTCGTCGGCCATGCACAGGGAATGCCGCGCGTGAAGCTGACGCCGCCGCAGGTCGAGGATTTCCTTCGCTATCTCCAAGCGATCCAGCGGAAGTAGCGTGGCGGATGAGCGGATCTGCCCGCTTTGCGCGCGGCCGCTCGGAGCGCGCGCCGAGGCGCATCACCTGATTCCCAGGACCTACAGGGGCGTCGAGACCGTCGCGCTGCATCCGATCTGCCACCGCAAGATCCACACGATCTTCACCGAACGCGAATTGAAGGACCATTTCCATACGGTCGCGCGGCTGCTGGAGCATCCCGACATCCGGACCTTCGTGAAATGGATCGCGACCAGGCCGCCGGATTTCCGCGGCCGCACCGCAACCTCGCGCGCGCTGCAAGACAAGCGGCGGCGCTGAGGCCAAGGCCGCGCTGCGCGCGCCAGCGGGGACCCATGCGCCAGCCCCGGCTTGCTCCGCCCCGCCGCCCCGTTTAATCTCTTGATTAAACACCCAAGGGGCTCAGATGCGTTTCACCGGAACCAAGGATTACGTCGCGACCGAGGACCTCAAGGTCGCCGTCAACGCGGCCATCGTGCTCGAACGTCCGCTGCTCGTGAAGGGCGAGCCCGGCACCGGCAAGACCGTGCTGGCGGAAGAAGTCGCCAAGGCCATCGGCGCGCCGCTGCTCACCTGGCACATCAAGTCGACCACCAAGGCGCAGCAGGGCCTCTACGAATACGACGCGGTCTCGCGCCTGCGCGACTCGCAGCTCGGCGATCCCCGCGTGTCCGACATCACCAATTACATCAAGCGCGGCAAGCTGTGGGAGGCGTTCACCGCCGAGCAGCGCCCGGTGCTGCTGATCGACGAGATCGACAAGGCCGACATCGAATTCCCGAACGACCTGCTGCTCGAGCTCGACCGCATGGAGTTCCACGTCTACGAGACCGGCGAGAACATCAAGGCGGCCAAGCGCCCGATCGTCGTCATCACCTCGAACAACGAGAAGGAACTGCCCGACGCGTTCCTGCGCCGCTGCTTCTTCCACTACATCAAGTTCCCCGACGCCGAGACGATGGAGCAGATCGTCGACGTGCATTTCCCCGACATCAAGAAGCGGCTGGTGGAAGAGGCCCTGCGCATCTTCTTCGAGGTGCGCGACGTGCCGGGCCTGAAGAAGAAGCCCTCGACCTCGGAGCTGCTCGACTGGCTGAAGCTGCTGCTGAACGAGGACATCGGCCCGGAAACGCTGCGCGAGCGCGACCCGAAGAAGCTCATCCCGCCGCTGCACGGCGCGCTGCTCAAGAACGAGCAGGACGTGCACCTGTTCGAGCGGCTGGCGTTTTTGAATCGAAGGGAGAGGTGAGGGGCGCGCGCTCGCCCGCGTGTGTCGCCGACCACGGACCCTCGTCCTGAGGAGGCCTCGACGAGGCCGTCTCGAAGGATGGCCGGATCGCTGAAACATGCTTCGAGACGCCGCCTTCAGCGGCTCCTCGGCAAGAGGGCGCGGTTGCGCGCCAGTCCGAAATCCTCTGCCTAGAGAGCCTGACTCGAAATTCGCTGCGACCCCGCGCCCTCATGCTGAGGAGCCTGCGCAGCAGGCCTCTCGAAGCGTGATCCGGAGTCTCGGCTCCCGACCATCTTTCGAGACGCGCTGCCCAAGTCGGGCTTGCCCGACTTGGGCATTTCATATCGATCTCGGGCAAGCCCGAGATCGATGGCGCTCATCAGGATGAAGATTCGGGTTTCCGGCTGGACTTTCAGAGGTTCGTGATCGGGGGCCCGCTACTCCCGCACCACCAGCACCGAACACGTCGCGTGCCGCACTACGGTCGTCGCGTTCGATCCCAGCAGGTAGGTCGACATGGCCGGGCGGTGCGAGCCGATGACGATGAGGTCCGCGCCCCAGTCCTTCGCCTCGGCGAGAATCTCCGGATAGACGCCGCCGATACGCACGACGCTCGACAGGCGGTCCGCGGACAGCTTCACGTCCTTCAGCATGTCGGCCAGCGCCTTTTCGGCGTTTGCTCTTTGCATTGCGTCGAAGTCCGCCGGCACGTAGTCCATGAAGGTCGCCGGCAGCAGCGACTGCACGTTGATCAGCCGCACGCGGCCGCCCGCTACATTGGCGATCTCGACTGCGGCGCGGATGGCCGGCTGTGCGGGGGCGGGCTCGGCGAGGTCGACGGGAGCGAGAATGGATTTGAACATGGCCGGTCTTCCTCTTTTCGGCGGCGGGTTCCTGCAAGCTAGAGCATGTCTCGGACGAATTGGAGGCTTTTGCGCAAACAAGAGTTGCTGGCGGCGGACGGCCGCTATGTCGATCCCGAATTGGCGATTTGAAGATAGGCCCGCTTGATTTCCTCCCACCGCCTTTCGCTGCGAACCTCCTCCACGAACAGGCGGCCGCGTCGCGTCAGACGCCGAAACAGCCAGGCGTCGTTATAGGCCCCGGGCCCTTCGATGAAACGGAGTTCGGTCAGACGCGCCAGGATGAGTTCAAGTCCACGGCGCGAGGATCCCAGCGCGCCGGCAAATTCTTCGATATCGAGCACGATCGGCTCCGGCGGCGAGCGCTGCAGCTTTTCCAGCGCCAAGACCGCCTTCCGCAGCGTGTCGAACTCTGCGCGAACTTCTTCCGGGACGCTCATTCACGCGCTCATCGATTGCGCTCTCGGGGTCCCGCGGCCCGCCCGCCCGATTCGAGGCGGCTGCGTGCGCGCAGGCACGATACGGCAAGAGGTTCGGATCTATCCTGTTCATGCCGGCCTGCGCCGGAGGGAATACCGACTTGACCTATTCGTCGCACGAGGCCGGGGGCGCCGTCGAGGCGCGCGCCCAATCGTTTTTCGAAGGCGCCGGCGCGCCGCGTCCCGTCGATCTCAGGCTTGGCGATACGCTCCAGATTTTCGAGGCCGGCGCCTTTCGCGCGGCGTGGGGCCTTGCCGACGTCAGGCGGGCGTCCGGCGCGTCGGGTCCCTTGCGCATTCGCGCGCTCACCGCTTCGCCCAGGGCCTGGTGCGAAATATCCGATCCCGCCTTTGCCGCCGCGATCGCGCAGCGCTGCCATCTGCTCGACGGCGACAGGCAGGAGAAGCGCGAGGCGCTGTGGCGGGTGGCGGCGTTGGCGACGACCGGCCTCGTGGTCGTCGCCGCGCTCGTCTGGTTCGTCATTCCCGCGCTCGCCGACCGGTTCGCGCCGCTCGTGCCCGTCAGCATCGAAGCGCAGATCGGCGCGGCGGCCGACGCCGAGGCGCGCGCGCGGTTCAAGGGCGGCGTCTGCGCCGCGCCGGCCGGAGAGGCGGCGCTCGCGCGTCTCGTGGATCGCGTGAAGGCGGCGGCCGGCGTTCCGCTCGACGTGAGCGTCGGCGTGCTCTCGTCATCCGTGCAGAACGCCTTTGCGCTGCCGGGCGGGCGTATCTACCTGCTGCGGGGGCTGATCGAGACGGCGCAATCGCCTGACGAAGTCGCCGGCGTGCTGGCGCATGAAATGGGCCATGTCGCCCATCGCGACGGTCTTCGCGCAGCCTTGCGGCAGGGAGGTCTGGCGCTGACCATCGGCATCGTCACCGGCGGCGCCTTCGGCGCGGGCGCGATCGCGGGGGCGGCGCGCGCCTCGCTCTCGGCCGCCTATTCGCGCGAGGCGGAGACGCAGGCCGACGACTTCGCCGCGCAGACGCTGACGAAAGCCGGCCGTCCGGCGCGCGCGCTCGGCGACATCCTGCAACGCATCGCCAAGGGCGAGGGCTCGACGCCGCTCGATTTCCTGCGCGACCATCCCCTCACGGACGAACGGCGCGCGCGGCTCGAAAACGAATCCGCGCAAGCGAACGGCGAAGCGCTGATGCCGGCCGGAGACTGGCTGGCGCTACGCGCGATCTGCAATCGGTGACGCCGCAGGATTTCGGGAAAGCCTTCGCCGGCTCTCAGCGCTGCTTGGCGTAAGGCGAACCTGGCTCGCCGCCGACCATACCGCCGCCGCGCGCGGCGGGATCGGGCAATTCGCCCTGCTGCGCGCTCATGCAGCCAGCGAGCGCCAGAAGAAGAAACAGCGAAGCCAGGACGCGCGTCGGAGACCTCCAGACGTATTTCGTATCGTTCGCGCCCACGGGGGCGGGTTCAATCCTGCGACGGCTGGCCGACTTCGGCCGCCGTCATGTCGCCGCGCGGGGTAAGCGCATTCACATTGCCGTAGGCGGCGATCGCGTCTTCGATGCGGCGGCCGATCTCGGGATTGCGCGCCATCAGCGTGGCGAGGTCGCCGGCGTCGAGCGCAAGCAGCTTGGAAGGCAGGGTGGTGCGCACGGTCGCCGTGCGGCGCGTCTTGCGCAGCACCGCGATCTCGCCGAAGAACTGGCCCTCGCCGAGGCGCACCTTGTCGTGCGGCAATTCGACCTGCACTTCGCCGACGGCGACGAAATACATGCAATGCGCTTCCTCGCCGCGGCGCACGACGATCGTGTCGGCGGGCACGGTCTGCGCGCGCAGGTAATGCATGATCTCCGCGATCTCGGACGCGTCGAGCGTGGAGAACAGCGGCACGTGCGCGATCATCGACCAGGTGACGACGAATTCGCGCCGGTGGATTTCCTCAGCGAATGCGGTGGCGACGATGCCGACCGGCAAAGCGAGCAGCAGGAAGCCCATGAAGGCGGTGACACCGGCGATGATGCGGCCGGCGACGGTGATCGGCACGACATCGCCGTAGCCCACCGTCGTGATGGTGACGACCGCCCACCACATCGATTCCGGAATCGAGCCGAACTTGTCGGGCTGCGCGACATGTTCTGCAATGTGCATGGCCGACGCCATGGTCAGCACGACGCCGAAGATGATGACGGTGGAGGCGCCGAGCGCCTTGCGTTCGGCCTGCAGGGCGGCGGCGAGCGATCGCATGCCCGGCGAATAGCGGGCGAGCTTGAAGAAGCGCGCAAGCCGCAGCAGCAGCAGAACGCGGAAGTCGCCTGGCAGAAACAAGCCGAAATAGAAGGGCGCGATCGTCACGAGATCGACGATGGCGTAGGGCGTGCGCGCATAGGCGAGCCGCGCGCGCCAGGGCGACATGCCGAAATAGGGCGCGCTTTCCGGCGCGCCCCAGATACGCAGCGCATATTCGACGGAAAAGCCGACGAGCGCCGCGAGTTCGATCGCGTCGAAGAGCAGGCCGTAGCGCTTCTGCAGATTGGGCACGGTCTCCAGCACGACGGATGCGACCGAGAGCACGACGAGCGAAATGATCAACGCATGCGCAACGCGCGCCGTGCGGTTGGCGACGCCGCCATCGAGAATGTAGTGGACGCGCCGTCGCAGACGCGCGATGCGCGCGCGCCGGCGGGCGATCATCCGACGGCCTTCTGGCGCAGCGCGCTCTCGATGGCTTC
>WBZM01001995.1_pt1 | contig 18421 bp, 17 predicted proteins | sample 5204271 | NCBI WGS metagenome assembly WBZM01 (sample SAMN12344346, study PRJNA552823) | activated sludge metagenome | biome: Activated sludge suspended growth; feature: Nitrification reactor; material: Wastewater; isolation source: activated sludge from nitrification reactor of wastewater...
CGTCGACCACCTTTTCTGTGACGACGAAGCGCGGCTCGGCGACCTTGCGGAACATGTGGGTGAAGATATGCTGGATGGCGGCGACGCCGCGCACCTCGTTGAAAGGATCCTTGAACCAGGCGTCGTCGGCGTAGAACTCGGGAAAGCGGGCGACGCTTTCGCTGCTGAGGTCATGGTAGAAGCGGATCAGGGCATCGAGGTCCATCTCAGGCTCCGGTGAAGCGGCGGATCAGGGGAAAATACCAGCGATACGGCAGGTGCGCGAACAGCTTCATGACCAAGGTGAAGCGCTTCGGGAAATGAATCTCGAAATTTGCCTTGCGGAAGCCATCGACCGCAGCAGATGCCGCCTGTTCCGGGGTCAGCAACGCAGGCATCGCGAAATCGTTCTGCGCCGTCAGTTGCGTCGCGACGAAGCCGGGATTGATGACCCAGACGCCTATGCCCTGCGCCGCCAGGTCGAGGTGGAGGACTTCGGCAAAATGGATCAGCGCCGCCTTGCCCGGCCCGTAGCACAACGCCTTCGGCAGGCCGCGATAGCCGGCGACGCTGGCGACGAAGGCGATGCCGCCGCCCGGCTGCAGATCTTGCAGCACGGTCGCGGCAAGGCGCATGGCGCCGTTGAAATTGACGGCAAGGACCCGCTCGGCGACCGCCAGGTCGAAGTTTCCGGCACGCATCGGCACATAGTCGCCGGCGAGATAGACGACCAGGTCCACGCCACCCCAGGCGGCCAGCAATCCCTTGCGGGCCGCCGCCAGGCTCGCCGTGTCGGTCGCATCGCAAGGCAGCAGCAGCGCGTCGGCGATGGCGAGCGCCTTCAACTTGCCGGCGCTGCGTGCCGAGAGCGCCAGCCGGGCGCCGCGCCGGGCCAGTTCCTGCGCCATGGCCGCCCCGATGCCGGCCGAGGCACCGACCAGCCAGACGCGCTTGCCGTGCCAGTCGGTGATCTTCGGGTTCATCGCTTGACGAAGGTAAGCGTCACTTCGCCGAGATTGAAGCCCCATTTGGACATGTAGGAACGGTTCAGCATCACCTTGTCGTCCATCAGGAACATCCAGTCGTCGAAATCGACGTGATAGACCTTGCCATCCACCGGCAGCGCCAACACGTAGCGCCAGCGCAATGCATTGCCGGCGACTTCGCCGATCGCCTCGCCGACGACATCGTCGGCCGTGCCGCGGAAGGTGCCATCCGGCTGCCGGGTCAGCGTCCACACCCGGCGCGAGGTGCTGCCGTCGGACCACTTGAAGTGCTCGTCGAGGACGCCGGTGTCGCCCTCCCACCTGGCGTCGATGACGACGTGGAAGCGCTTCTTGACCTCGCCCGAGCGCCCCTGGAACATGCCCCAGGCGTCCAGTGTGCCGTTGAGATAGTGCTTCAGGTCGAGCGCCGGCTGTTCGGCCCGATATTGCTCGACGCCGGTTGCGGCGCAGCCGGCCAGGCCGAAGGTGAAGGCGGCGGCAAGCAGGAATTTCATCAATCGATCTCCAGAAAATGGCGCCAGCGCCAGAGCATCAGGCCGGCCAGTGCCTTGAAGGCGAGTGGCAGCAGCGCGTAGGCGAAGGTCAGGGCGGGCAGCCCGGCGGCGCTGCCGGGCACATAGCCAAGCAGCCCGAGCATGGGCAGCGCCAGGCCGGCGGCCAGTGCCAGGTTGAGTTTGGCGACGAAGTTCCAGACGCCGAAGCAGGCGCCGGCCTGCCCCTGACGCTCGCCGAGGTCGGCAGCGATGGCCGCCGGCAGCGCCAGGTCGGCCCCGAGCGCCAGCCCGGACACCAGGCAAATGGCGGCGAACGGCCACAGGTCGCCGGCGCCGAGCAGGCTGGCGCCGGCAAAGGCGACCATCGACAGGAGCATCGCCCCCAGCCAGGCCGCGATGCGACCGAAGCGCCCGGCCAGCCGGACCCACAGCGGAAGCGAGACGGCACCGGCGACGAAATAGAGGGCGAGCAGCGGGCCGCTGGCCCGCTCGAGGCGCAGCACATCGGCGACGAAAAAGAGAAACAGCGTTGCCGGCAACGCAGCGGCAATGCCGTTGGCGACGAAAACACCAATCAGGCGGCGGAAGGCGCCATCGGCCACGACGCGGCGCAGGCTCGGCAGCAAGGGCTGGCGCGCCGCTGCCACCGCCGTGCCGACCGCAGCCTGACTGAAGGTCGCCGCGGCGGCAAGCAACAGCAATGGCGGCAGGATCCAGCCCAGGCGCGCGATGCCGTCGCTGAGGTTGACCGCCAGCAGAGCCGGCAAGGCGGCAGCGAGAACGACGCCCAGCAGGCCGAAACCCTCCCGTGCTGCGGTCAACCGCGTGCGCAGGGCGGAATCGCCGCCGATGTCCGCCCCCCAGGCCTGGTAGGCAACGGTAGCAGCGGAGAAACCCACGTAGGTCAGCGCCAGCGAAGCACCCAGCCAGAGCGCGACCTGTTCGTCGGGCGGATTGAGCAGGGCGACGAAGCCGATGGCGAAGGGCAGCAGGGCGGCAGCGGTCATTGCCGGACGCGAGACACGATCGGCCAACCAGCCCAGCCATGGGTCGATGCCGGCATCGAGCAGGCGGGTGCCGAGGAGGATGGCGCCGAGCAGCGCCAGTTCCATCCCTGTCGTTTCGGCGTAATAGCGCGGCACATGGACGTAGATCGGCAGCGCCGCGAAGGCCAGCGGCAGCCCGAGCAGGCCGTAGGCGAGGATGCGGCTGGTGCTCATCTCAGGCGGCCGGGCGCTGCAGCAGGGCGCTGCGCAATTCCGGCGCACTGGTTCGGGCGTCGAGCCAGATGCCGAAGAAGGCGCGGGCGAACGCCGGGTCGTCGATGGCGCCGATCGGGCGCGCGTTGTGGAAGAAGCGGGCGCCTTCCGGCAGATGGACGCCGAGAATCTCATCGCCCGGGCGCACATCCGGGAAGATGCGGCCCATCTGCTCGCCCCACTGCGTCAGCCTTGCCGCGTCGGCGACCCCGAGATTGCGGATTTCGGCGACGCTGGCATCGGTGATGCTCTTGCCGCTGATCGTGCGTCGGTAGGTCAGGCGCAAGGCCAGCGGCGGCCGCAGCGGGTCGTCGCCGCCGACCCACAGCGTCGCCTCATAGACAAGAAAGCCGAAGCGGCGGAATTCGCCGCTGCCCCAGCGCCGCAAGCCGGCGAGCGGGCTCTCCGGCCCGCTATTGGCCAGCCCGGCCAGCGGCCAGGCGGCCAGCGCCAGGCAGAAGCGCCGCCTAGCGATGCGCAAGTTCGAAATGCACGACATCGACGTTGCCGGCGAGGAAGCCGGCCTCGCAATAGCAGAGGTAGAGGCGCCACAGGCGGCAAAACTGCTCGTCGAAACCGAGGGCGGCGATCTGCGGCCAGTTGGCCTCGAAAGCCTGACGCCACGCGGCCAGCGTCCGTGCGTAATCCTGCCCGAACGCATACTCGCCACGTACCGCCAGCCCCTGACGGGCGGCAGCACTGCGGAAGGCGCTGCGGGACGGCAGCATGCCGCCGGGAAAGACATATTGCTGGATGAAATCGGTGCCCTTCCGGTAGTCGGCGAACAGGTCGTCGCGGATGGTGATGCTCTGGATCAGCGCCCGGCCGCCCGGCTTCAATGCCTTGGCGATGGTCCTGAAGTAGGTCGGCCACCAGCGCTCGCCAACCGCCTCGAACATCTCGATGGAAACGATGTGATCGAACTGCTCCGTCGTATCCCGGTAATCCTGCAGGCGCAGGTCGGCGCCCGGCACACGCTGCTGCGCCCAGACGAGCTGGGCCGGCGAAAGGGTCAGGCCCGTCACCTTCAAGCCTTCCTGCACCGCCAGTTCGGCGAAGCCGCCCCAGCCGCAGCCGATTTCGAGGACGCTCTGCCCTGCTCCAGCGTTCAGGCGGCGCAGGATACGGCGATACTTGGCACGCTGGGCCGTTGCCAGATCGCCATCATCGACGGCGCGGTAGAGGGCGCTGGAATAGCTCATCGACGGGTCGAGCCACAGCTTGTAGAAATCGTTGCCGAGATCGTAGTGGGCCATGATGTTGCGCTTGCTGCCGGCCCGGCTGTTGCGGTTGAGCCAGTGGCGCACGCGCGCCGCCAGCAGATTGCGCCAGGATCCGTACACTGCCTTTTTCAGCACCTCGCGGTTGCTCGCCAGCAGCGTCAGCAAGCCGGTGATGTCCGAAGCATCCCAGGCGCCGTCGAGATAGGCTTCGGCCAGGCCGATGTCACCGCGCGCCAGCACCTGGCTGAACATCGCCTCGTCATGAACCTGCAGCGTCACGCCATGCTCGCCCTTGCCGAACAGCCGGCTGGTGCCGTCGGGCAGGCGGATTTCGAGACGGCCGCCGTGCAGCCTTTCCAGCAGTTCGAAAACCAGGCGGGTGTCGCGGGCGAGGCTTTCGGCACCGCGCAAGACCATGGTGTTGTTCATTTCGTCGATTCCCGGAGAGGTTGCTGGACAGACTGGGCGCCGCGGAAGGGCACGCCTTTCAGCCAGAGCTTGAGGGCTTGCCAGTGGATGCGAAACATCACGCCGGCGGTGAGGAAGGGCATGCGCAGGAAGGCGCCGAGCAGGGCGGCTGCGGTCCAGGCGCGCGGCTTGCCACCGATGGCGGTGCGCAGCAGTTCGCCGTCGGCATCGTCGTAGTCGATGCGGGCCAGTTGCGCCGGCCGGTCAAGGTGGAAACGGAAGCGGTAGCCGCCTTCGATCTCGTTGAATGGAGAAACGTGGAAGCGCTTGTCGGCGCGCAATTCCTGGCCGTCGCGCAGCGGCGAGGCATCCGCGTTGTGCAACAGGTAGCTGTGGCGGCCGCCGAAGGTGTTGTTGACCTCGGCCAGCACGGCGATCAGGGCCCCGCTGCGGTCGCGGCAGTACCAGAAGCTGACCGGATTGAAGACGTAGCCGAAGACGCGCGGAAAGGTCTGCAGCACGATTTCGCCATCGGCCGGCAGGCCGCGCTCGCGCAGCAGCCCTTCGATCCACGGCAGCAGCGGGCTGCCGTCGCGCGGACCGTGGTCTTCCTGGCGAAAAGCGAGCAGGTTGCTGCGGTCGACCGAAAAAATGCCGCAATTTCCGGCCGCCAGATCGCGCAGCGGCAACTGGATGTAGAAGACCGGATAGACGAAGGCATTGACCGCCGGCCGCAGCCGCCGGTGCATGACATGGCCGATGAAGAGTTGCGGGCGGAAGCTCATCGCGGCCTCAGGCGGTTTCCGTTTCGCGCAGTTGTTCGGCGACCCCGCCCTGCCACGGCGCCTTGACGCCGAGCGCATTGACCACGCGCAGCGCCGACTTCAATCCGTCTTCATGGAAGCCGTAGCTGCCCCACGCGCCGGCGAGCCAGATGCCGTTTTCGCCCTGCACGTCGGCCAGCCGGTGCTGGGCGGCGATGGCCGGGCCGTCGAAGATCGGATGGGCGTAGTCGAATTCGGCGATGACCCTGGCCGGGTCGGGCTCGCGCGCCGGGTTCAGGGTAACGACCACCGGCGTCGCAAAAGGCAGCGGCTGCAGCTTGTTGATCAGGTAGGAGACCGCCACGGGTTGCTCCCCCGGCGCACCGCTGCCGGCGAAGTAGTTCCACGCCGACCACAAGTTGGCGTCACGTGGCAGCAGCGCGCGGTCGGTGTGCAGGACGGCGCGGTTGGGCTGGTAGCGGATCGCGGCCAGCACCTCGCGCTGGCGGTCGCTCGCCGTGCAGCCGAGAATGGCCAGGGCCTGGTCGCTGTGGCAGGCCATCACGACCTGGTCGAAATGCTCGCTGCCGCCGGCGTAGGCAACACGCAGGCCACTGCCCTCGCGGGTCACGGCGCTGACTGGGCAGGCCAGACGGATGTCGTCGAGCTGGGCGGCGATTGTCCGCACGTACTCGCGGCCGCCGCCCTTGACGGTGCGCCACAGGGGGCGGTCGAAAATCTGCAACAGGCCGTGGTTCTGGCAGAAGCGGATGAAGGTGGCGAGCGGCATGTCGAGCATCTGGCCGGTCGGGCACGACCAGATGGCGGCAGCCATCGGCAGCAGGTACCAATCGGCGAAGGCGCTGGAATAGCGACCCTCGCGCAGGAAGTCGCGCAGGCTGCGCTGGCGGTCGGGATGGGTCGCCAGCCACGCCACGCTTTCGCGGTTGAAGCGCAGGATGTCGGAGAGCATGGCCCAGAACTGTCGGCGGACGAGATTGCGCTTTTGGCCGAACACGGTCGCGAGGTTGCTGCCAGCCCATTCGAGATCGGGGTTTTCCAGGCTGACGGCGAAGGACATCTCGGTTTCGACGCTATCGACGCCGAGCAGCGCGAACATGGCGATCAGGTTTGGATAGGTCTTTTCGTTGAAGACCAGGAAACCGGTATCGACCGGGTGCGTTTTCCCTTCCAGCGTCACGCCGACCGTATTGGTATGGCCGCCAAGATAGGCGCCGGCCTCGAACAGCGTCACCTCATGGCTGCGGCTGAGCAGCCAGGCGCTGGCGAGACCCGAGATGCCGGCGCCGACGACGGCGATGCGTTGCTTCCTGTCCATGCCGGTCTCCTTATTCGTTGCAGCCGTACAACTCGGCATAGGCCGAGTGGTTGTGGATCGATTCGAAGTTCTCCGAAGCCACCTTCCATTCGCAGATGCGCGGCTCGTTCATCAGGCGCAGGGCGACGTCGCGCACCAGGTCCTCGACGAACTTCGGGTTGTCGTAGGCGCGCTCGGTGACCCATTTCTCGTCCGGCCGCTTGAGCAGGCCGAAGACCTCGCAGGACGCTTCCTCCTCGGCCAGGCGCACCAGTTCCTCGATGCTCATCGGCGCACGTAGCCGGGCTTCTAGCGTGATGTGCGAGCGCTGATTGTGGGCGCCATATTCGGAAATCTTCTTCGAGCACGGGCACAGGCTGGTCACCGGCGCGACGACGCGCAGGCTCAGGCGGGCGACCTCGCCCTCCGGCTGCTCGACGACCAGCGTCGCGTCGTAGTCGAGCAGACTGTCGACGCCCGACACCGGCGCCGTCTTGCGGATGAAATAGGGAAAGGCTAGTTCGATGCGACCGCTGCGCGCATCCAGGCGCAACAGCATTTCCTCGAACATGCGGACAAGATCGTCCTGGGTCAGCACCCCGTGCCGCGCCTCGAGCAATTCGACGAAGCGCGACATGTGGGTGCCCTTGACCTCGGGCGGCAGGCCGACGGTCATCGCCAGCGTGGCGACGGTGCTTACGGTTTCGCCCCCGGCGGCGGCCAGTTGCAGGGGATAACGCAGACCCTTGACGCCGACGTGCTGAATGGCCAGGCGGCGGGTGTCGGCGGTCGCCTGGACGTCAGGCAGAAAGATGTGTTCGGGTGCGTTCATGCTGGGCTCCAATCGGCTTGGGAATGCTTACTTGAGGAATTCGTCGATCTTCTTCAACAAGTCCTTGTCATCCGGCTTGGTGAAACTGGAATAGGCGACCACCTGCGTCGCATCGCGGTTGATCAGGTACTTGTGGAAGTTCCACTTCGGCTTGCTGTCGGTGATCTGAGCCAGCTTCACGTAGAAGGGATTGGCATCCTTGCCCTTGACCACCGTCTTGCCGACCATCGGAAACTCGACGCCATAGGTCAGCCGGCAGAAATCGGCGATTTCCTTCTCCGTGCCCGGCTCCTGCTCGCCGAAATCGTTGGACGGGAAGCCGATCACGACCAGACCCTTGTCCTTGAGCCGCGCGTAGAGCTTTTCCAGGCCGTCGTACTGCGAGGTGAAACCGCAGTAGCTGGCGGTATTGACGACCAGAATCACCTTGCCGGCGTACTGGCAGAGCGGCATCGGTTTGCCGTCCTGCAGGCTGCTGAAGGTATGGTCGAGCAGCGGCGGACAGGCGGCGGAAGCCGCCGTCGGCAGCAGGCCGGCAGTGACCAGGGCGGCAATGCCGAGCGAGCGTTTCAGGGTAGCGGTCATGTTCAACTCCTTCAATATTTGTCCTAGACAAATAGGACGTTTGTTCGTAAGATAGACATCAATGTCTGGATTGTCAACGGTTTGTCTAACATTTGTTCAGGACAAATATGAATCACCCGAATTTCAACATTGCCGCTGTCGAACGCGACACCGGGCTCTCCAAGGATGTCCTGCGCATCTGGGAGCGGCGTTATGGCTTTCCCGTGCCGGACCGCGATGCCAATGGAGAGCGCCTCTACCCGGCAGACCAGGTGGAGCGCCTGCGTCTGATCAAGCGCCTGATGGATCAGGGCCACCGCCCGGGCAAGCTGATCGCCGCGCCCGCCGAAGAGCTGACCGCGCTGGCGCCACGGCGTTCCCCCCGCGCCGCCAGCGCGCCGCAAGTTGACGCCGCCGGCCTCGTCGAACTGCTGGCGCTGATCAAGCAGCACGACGCCGCCGGCTACCTGCAAGCCATGCAGCAACGCCTCGCCCGCCAGGGCCTGCAGCGTTTTGTCCAGGACACCGTGGCGCCACTGACCCATCGGGTCGGCGAAGCCTGGGAGGACGGCAGCTTCGAAGTCTTCGAGGAGCACCTGTTCACCGAACTGACCAAGCGCCTGCTGCGCCAGGCCATCGCCGCCCTGCCCGCCGGACCGCGCGGTCCGCGCGTGCTGCTGACCAGCGTGCCGGACGAACCGCACATTCTCGGGCTGCTGATGGTCGAATCCCTGTTGGCGCTGGAGGGTGCCGAATGCATTCCGCTCGGCACGCAGATGCCGCTGCTCGAAATCGGCCGTGCCGCCGAAGCGCATCGCGCGGACATCGTCGCCCTGTCCTTTTCGATCGCCTTCCCGCAACGCCAGATTCCCGGCCTGCTGCAACAGTTGCGCCTGGTCTTGCCAGGCAGCATCGAACTCTGGGTCGGCGGCGGCGGCGTTGCCCGCGTGACCCCGCTTTCCGGCGTCCGGCTGCTGGGCACGCTGGACGACGCCCTCGCCGCTCTCGCCGAGTGGCACGCGGCGCATCCGTAGCGACCGACCTGCGCAGCAAGCAGGGCCCGTATCCTTGGTGCCGAAGAGTTTCACCGTCCAGCCGAGGCAGCGCGCCGGAACATCCCGCAGCATGCGGAAATGCTACGAGAAAACATCAAGGCGCTCTAAAATAGTGCGTTGCAATTTCGTCATAATCCGTCATGACCTACGCCGCGCCCGCCTTCGAAGCGAAAATCTGCCCGCCTGAACGGTTGACCGCAACCGCCGCCCGCCTGGCGCGGCCGCTGGTCTTCACCAATGGCTGCTTCGACATCCTGCATCGCGGCCATGTCACCTATCTGGCGCAGGCCGCCGCCCTCGGTACCAGCATGGTGGTGGCGCTCAACAGCGACGCCTCGGTCAAGCGTCAGGGCAAGGGCGACGATCGCCCGGTCAATTCGCTGGAGGATCGCCTGGCGGTGATGGCTGCGCTCGGCTGCGTCTCGCTGGTCACCTGGTTCGACGAAGACACGCCGCTGCAGCGCATTCTCGAGTGCCGGCCGGAAATCCTGGTCAAGGGTGGCGACTGGCCGGTGGACAGGATCGTCGGCGGCTGCGAGGTGCGCGACTGGGGTGGCTCGGTGCACTCGATCCCCTTCATCCACCAGAAATCGACCACCGCCCTGCTGGAAAAGATCCGCCGCCTGTAGCTTCCCGCCCGAAGGTTCCCCATGCCCCCCGATCGCGCCGGCACCGCCGAACACCTGCTGCAGTCCCATCAGCGCGCCAAGGTTTTCGTCGGCATCGGCATCCCGCTCCTCGCCGTTTTCGGCACGCTGGCGATAACCAACCGCGAGTGGTCGCTGCTGTTGCTGATCGCCGCCAGCATCCTGACCATTTCCGGCAGTTACTTCGCCTTGCTGCGCGGCATCACCCGGATCCCCACAGTGTGGCCGGCGCTCGTCGCCTACACCCTGCTGCTGCTCTACCTGGTGGCGTTTTCCGGCCACGAGCATGGGCGGGCGCTGTGGTTCCTCTCGCTGCCGGTGGTCGCGATCATGATGCTGGCGCCGCGCCACGGCGCGACGTGGACCGGCATCAGCGTCGCCGTGGCGGTCGCCATCATGCTGTTCGGCGCGCCCTGGCTCGGCACCAGCGCCTACTCGCCCGGCTTCGTGCTGCGTTTCGCCATCACCTGCGCCCTGATTTCGGTCGGCGTGTACTGGTCGGAAGTATCGCTGCGCCGCTACCGCGACGAGACGGAGGCGCAAAAGGCCGCCACCCTGGCCGAAAGCGCCCGCCTCAAGGCCGAAATCGCCCGCCGTATCGCCCTCGAGCAGGATCTGCGCGTACTGGCCAGCACCGACGCGCTGACCGGCCTGGTCAACCGGCGCGCCTTCATGGAGCGCTTCTCGCACGAACTGGCGCGCAGCCAGCGGCACGGGCCGTCGCCGACGCTGCTCATCCTCGACATCGACCACTTCAAGAAAATCAACGACCGCTACGGCCACCCGGCCGGCGACGCCGTGCTCGCCCATCTGGCACAGCTGCTGCGGGCCAGCCTGCGCAACGTCGATATCGTCGGGCGCATCGGCGGCGAGGAGTTCGCCGTCGTCCTCGTCGAAACCAATGCCGCCATGGCGGCGCCGGTGATCGACCGCCTGCTCGAACGGATCCGGGAAACGACGGTCACGCTGGCCGACGGCATGCCGCTGCAATTCACGGCGAGCATCGGCAGCACCGAGCTCCTCTGGGGCGACACCATCGACACCGCCATCCAGCGCGCCGACGAGGCGCTGTACACGGCCAAGAACAGCGGCCGCAACCGCCACTGCCAGCGCTGACGCGCCCTACAGCACGACCTGGGTGCCGAGCTCGACGACGCGGTTGCTGGGGATCTTGAAGAAGGCGGTGGCCGACCCGGCATTGCGGAACATGGCGACGAAAATCTTCTCGCGCCAGAAAGCCATGTCGGAACCCAGCCGCGGGATCAGGGTTTCGCGCCCGATGAAGTAGGAGGTGTCGAGCGGGTTGAACTCCAGTCCGACCTCCCCGCACATCGACAGGGCGAGCGGAATGTCCGGATCGTCCTTGAACCCGTACTGGATGATGACACTCCAGAAATTCTCGCGCAGCTCCCTGACCTCGACGCGGTCGATGTCGGGCACGTAGGGCACGTCGTAGAACTGGGCGGAAACCAGCACCACCCGTTCGTGCAGCACCTTGTTGTGCATCAGGTTGTGCAGCAGGGCATGCGGCACGCCCTTGGGGTCGGCATTGAGGAACACCGAGGTGCCGGCCACCCGGGTCGGCATCGAGGCGGCCAGCGATTCGAGGAACAGCGCCAGTTCCAGGCGCTCGCCCTGGAGGCGTTCGGAGAGCAGCTGGCGACCGCGCTTCCAGGTCGTCATCAGGACGAAGACGCCGACCCCGGCGACCAGCGGGAACCAGCCGCCGTCGGGAATCTTCAGGATGTTGGCGGCGAGGAAGACCAACTCGACGGTGAGGAAACAGGCGAACAGTGCGCTCGCCCGCCCCCAACCCCAACCCCAGGTGCGGGCGACGACCACGGTGGCCAGCAGCGAGGTGATGACCATGTCGCCGGTCACCGCGATGCCGTAGGCGGCTGCCAGGTTGTTCGACGAGCGGAAGCCGAGCACGAGGATCATCACCGCCGCCATCAGCCCCCAGTTCACCGCCGGCAGGTAGATCTGGCCCTGCTCCCGTTCCGAAGTGTGCTGCACCTCCATGCGCGGCACGAAGCCGAGCTGCATGGCCTGGCGCGTCACCGAAAAGGCGCCGGAAATGACTGCCTGCGAGGCGATCACCGTCGCCAGCGTCGCCAGCCCGACCAGCGGGTAGAGCGCCCAGTCCGGCGCCGAGAGGAAGAACGGGTTCTTCGCCGCCTCCGGCTCGGCGAGGATCAGCGCCCCCTGGCCGAAGTAATTGAGCACCAGCGCCGGCAGCACGAAGGCGAACCAGGCGCGCTGGATCGGTTTGCGGCCGAAATGCCCCATGTCGGCGTAGAGCGCCTCGGCGCCGGTCACCGCGAGCACGACGTTGCCCATGGCGACCAGCGCCATCGCCTTGTTGGCGAACAGGAATTCGATGCCGTAGAGCGGATTCAGCGCCGCCAGGATGGCCGGATGGTCGACGACGTTGTAGAGACCGAGTACTGCCAGCGTGCTGAACCAGACCAGCATGATCGGGCCGAAGAAGGTGCCGACCAGCGCCGTCCCGTGCCGCTGGACGTAGAACAGCGCGAACAGCACGAGCAGCGTGACCGGGATGACGAAGGACTTCAGCGCCGGCGTCGCCACCTCCAGGCCCTCGACCGCCGACAGCACGGAGATCGCCGGCGTCACCATGCCGTCGCCGTAGAACATCGCCGCCCCGAGAATGCCGACGATCATCACCGCCTTGGCCTGCTTCGGCTTGTTCTGGACGTCGTGCAGGGCCAGCGCGATCAGCGCCATGATGCCGCCCTCGCCGCGGTTGTCGGCGCGCATGATGAAGGTCACGTACTTGACCGAGACGACGACGATCAGCGCCCAGAAGAACAGCGACAGGCTGCCGAAGATGTTGGCTTCGTTGACCGGGATCGGATGGTTGCCGGCGAAGACTTCCTTCACCGCGTAGAGCGGGCTGGTGCCGATGTCGCCATAGACGACCCCGAGGGCCGCCAGGGCCAGGGCGGCCAGGCGTTTGCCGGTTGCGTTCCCGGACTGCGAATCGATGCTGCTCATTGAACCCCCAGAATCACCGGCGGCTTGGCGACCGCTCTGCTAATTTACCGGGCCGGGCCGCCTTCATGCTGACGGCCGGCCGGAAATCGGGTGCCGCGGTCGCGGTCAGAACGGAATGTCGTCGCCGAGGTCGTCGAAGGAGGGCTTCGGCTTGTTCCGCGCCGGCGCCGGCGCATAGTCGGCCGGCGCGCTGTCGTAGCCGCCGCCGGAAGACGCCGGCGCGCCCATGCCCTGGCGGGAACCCAGCATCTGCATTTCGGTCGCCTCGATTTCGGTCGTGTAGCGGTCCTGGCCGTCCTTGTCCTGCCACTTGCGTGTCTTGATGCGGCCTTCCAGGTAAACCTGCGAGCCCTTCTTCAGGTACTGGCCGGCGATCTCCGCCAGCTTGCGATAGAAGACCACGCGATGCCACTCGGTGATTTCGCGCTTCTCGCCGCTGTTCTTGTCCTTCCAGCTGTCGGTGGTCGCCAGGCGGATGTTGCAGACGGCGTCGCCGCTCGCCGTGTAACGGGTTTCCGGGTCGGCGCCCAGATTGCCGACGAGAATCACTTTATTGACCGATGCCATGCCCCACCTCTCCTAAGCAGTTTGAGCCGCAGCGGCATTGACGCGCCGCTGCGGGAAATTCATCGAATTCGCCACCGCCAGCCAGACCAGGACCAGCCCGGCGCAGGCGATAAACACTGCATTATCGCCGAAATGCTGGGCGATATAGCCGCCCGCCGCACCGCCGATGAACAGGCCCATCGCCTGCGTCGTGTTGTACACACCGAGCGCCGCCCCCTTGGCCGCCGGCGGCGCGGTACGCGAGACCAGCGAGGGTAGCGTCGCCTCCAGGACGTTGAAGGCGACGAAGAAGAGCAGCAGCCAGAGCGCCAGCGTCCACAGGCTCTGGCCGAAAAACAGAAGGCCGAGCTGGACGACGACGAGCAGGGCGATGGCGGCACGGAAGATGATCCGCATCTTGTCCTTGCGCTCGGCGGCGATGATCGCCGGGACCATGATGGCGAACGAGACGAGCACCGCTGGCAGATAGACCTGCCAGTGCGCCGCCGCCGGCAGTCCGCCGTGATCGACCAGCGCGTGCGGCAGGACGACGAACATCGCCATCTGCACCATGTGCAGGACGAAGATGCCGATGTTCAGGCGCAGCAGGTCGGCGTCGAAGATCACCCGGCGCAGCGGCAGCTTCTCGTGGCCGTGCGGCGGCGGTGCCGGCGGCACCGCCTTGAGCAGCAGCCCGATGGCGGCCAGCGCCAGCACGCCGGTCATGACGAACAGGCCGCCCATGCCGATCCAGCCGTAGAGCACCGGCGCGCCGACCAGCGACAGTGCGAAGACGAGGCCGATCGACGAACCGATCATCGCCATCACCTTGGTCCGGTGCTCCTCGCGCGTCAGGTCGGCGGCCAGCGCCGTCACTGCGGCCGAAATCGCCCCCATGCCCTGCAATACGCGGCCGACGATGATCCAGTTCATGTCCGGCGCCCAGGCCGCGACGAAGCTGCCGAGGGCGAAGATGAGCAGGCCGACGACGATGACCAGCTTGCGTCCCCAGAGGTCGGAAGCGATGCCGTAGGGAATCTGGAACACCGCCTGGGTCAGGCCGTAGGCCCCGAGCGCGAAGCCGACCAGCGCCAGGTTGTCGCCGCCGGGCAGGGTCTTGGCGTAGACCGAGAACACCGGCAGGATGAGGAACAGTCCCAGCATGCGCAGGGCGAAGATGGAAGCCAGGGAAGCACCGGCACGGCGCTCTTGCGGGCTCATGCGGTCGGCGGCGGGGATCGACATCGGGGAAAGCCTTTGGTGCAATGCAGCGAAAGTGGAAATATTAGCAGGTTTGCACACCATCCCGGCGACACCCCGGCACCCGGACGGCGGCCGTGACATGCAGGCGCCATGCCGGCTGCGCTACACTGGCGGCCGACATCACCCCGAGCCCCCGCCATGCGTCTCCTGCCCCCGCTTCTTCTGGCCTTCGTCGCCGGTTGTGCCACCATCGTCGGCACTCTGCAACTCGACGATCGCTACGGCCCACCGGATCCGGCGCGCTTCGATCATCCGCCGCAGCCGGTCGCCGGGGCGCCGGACTACTGGCAGGAGGTACGGCCCCTGCTCGACCAGCGCTGCGTCTCCTGCCACGCCTGCTACGACTCCCCGTGCCAGCTCAATCTGACCAGCTATGCCGGGCTGACCCGTGGCGCCAACCCGAAGATCATCTATTCCAGCGTGCGCCTGATCGCCGACGAGCCGACGCGGCTCGGCTTCGACGCCCTGACCAATGCCGGCTGGCGGGAAAAGGGCTTCCACCCGGTGCTCAACGAACGCGAACAGACACCGGAGGCCAACCGCGACGGTGGCGTCATGTACCGCATGCTCGCCCTCAAGCAGTCGCACCCGGGACCGGACCGTGGGCCGCTGACCAACCCCGATCTCGACTTCGCGCTGGATCGCGACCAGACCTGCGCCCGCGCCGAAAACTTCGACGACTACGCCGGCAAGCACCCGGAACGCGGCATGCCCTTCGGCCTGCCGCCGCTGACCCGGGCCGAGCACCAGACCCTGGCGCGCTGGCTGGAAGCCGGGGCGCCCTACACGCCGCCGGCGCCGCTGCCAGCCGACGTCCTCGCGCAGGTCGCCGACTGGGAGGGTTTCCTGAACGGCGACAGCCTGCGCGAGCAACTGGTCGCCCGTTACATCTACGAGCACTGGTACATCGGCCAGCTCCATTTCGCGGCGGCGCCGGGGCGCTACTTCCAGCTCGTCCGCAGCCGGACGCCGCCGGGACGGCCGATCGACCTGATCGCGACGCGCCGCCCCTACGACGACCCCGGGGTGCCGCGCGTTTACTACCGCCTGCGCTACACCGAGGCGACGCAGGTGGAAAAGACCTTCATGCCCCTGCAGCTCGACCCCGCCCGCATGGAGCGCGTGCGCCAGTGGTTCTTCGCCGCCGCCTACCCGGTCGACGCCCTGCCGGGCTATCTGCCGGCGCAGGCCTCCAACCCCTTCGCCACCTTCCGCGCGCTGCCGGTCGAGGCGCGCTATCGCTTCATGCTCGACGACGCGCAGTTCACCATGATGGGCTTCATGAAGGGGCCGGTCTGCCGCGGCCAGGTCGCGCTCAACGTGATCAACGACCTGTTCTGGGTCGCTTTCGTGGCGCCGGACAGCAGCGAAACCCGCATGGCCACCAGGCTGATCGACAGCGACATCATCAACCTGCAGCTGCCGGCCGAGCACGAGAGCACGGCCGGGTTGCTGGCCTGGCGCGACTATTCCAAGCTGGAAAAACGCTACCTCGAAACGAAGAGCCGGCTCATCGGCGAGTTGAAGCAGAGTGACCTGCCGCAGGTTTCGGACTTGTGGGATGGCGACGGCCAGAATCCGAACGCCGCGCTGACCGTCTTCCGCCATTTCGACAATGCTTCGGTCGTTCGCGGCTTTGCCGGTGAGCGCCCGAAAACGATGCTGGTCATCGGCTATCCCCTGTTCGAGCGCATGCACTACCTGCTGCTCGCCGGTTACGACGTCTACGGCAACATCGGCCACCAGCTGGCGACCCGGCTCTACATGGACTTCCTGCGCATGGAGGGCGAGCTCAATTTTCTCGCCTTCCTGCCACTCAAGGATCGCCAGCCGGTTCTCGACTTCTGGTACCGCGGCCGCAAGGAACAGACCGACCGCTACTTCACCGACGCCGCCGCCTATTTTCCGCGCGAAACCGGCATCCATTACCGCACCGGCGATCACCTCGGCGAGCTTTACCGGGCAGTGGCCCAGCGCATGGCGCCGCTGCGCGCCCCGGCGCTCGACTGGAAGAAGACCGGCCTGACCCCGGCGGAAGTCGACCAGATGCGGCGGCTCTCGAAGATCCACGGCATTCCGGCGTCGGTGATGCCCGAGATGAGCCTCCTGCTGCTGCGCCGGCCGGGCGAGCGCCTGCAGATCGTCTCGCTGGTCCGCAACAGCGCGCACAGCAACGTCTCGCAGATGTTCGACGAGGAGGAACGGCGACTACCGAAGGAAGACACGCTGCTGGCCCTGGATGGTGTCGTCGGCGCCTATCCCAACGCCTTCTTTGCGGTCGACCCCGAAAAACTGCCCGAATTCGTCGATGCCGTCGCCCGCCTGGGCGACGAAGCCGGGCTGGTGAAGCTGACCGACCGCTTCGGCATCCGCCGCACCGACCCGCGCTTCTGGCCGCTGAGCGATGCCGTGCATGCCGAATGGCGGCGCACGGCGCCGCGCGAGGCGGCGATCCTCGACTACAGCCGCCTCGAAAACCGCTGATCAGCCCCGGCCGGCACGGGCCTCCTTGCGCAGGGAGGCCCACACCGAGGCGCCGATGATGACCGCCACCACGGCCAGCGAGAAGCCGACCGGGATCTTGTAGAGGTCGATCAGCAGCATCTTGACGCCGATGAACATCAGCACGATGGCCAAGCCGTACTTGAGCAGCGAGAAGCGGTCGGCTACGCCGGCGAGCAGGAAGTACATGGCGCGCAGGCCGAGGATGGCGAAAATGTTCGAGGTCAGCACGATGAACGGGTCGGTGGTGATCGCGAAGATGGCCGGGATCGAATCGACGGCGAAGATCAGGTCGGACACCTCGACCAGCACCAGCGCCAGGAACAGCGGCGTCGCGTAACGCACACCGTTCTTCCAGGTGAAGAAACGCTGGCCGTCGAACTCGGTGCTGATGTTCATGTGGCCGCGCAGCCATTTCACCAGCTTGTTGTTTTCAAGATCCGGCTTCTCGTCGGCGAACCAGTACATCTTGATGCCGGTGACCAGCAGGAAGGCACCGAAGATGTAGAGAATCCAGTGGAATTGGGAGATCAGCCAGGCGCCGGCGAAGATCATGACGGTACGCATCACGATGGCGCCGAGCACGCCGTAGAGCAGCACGCGCTTCTGCAGTTCGGCCGGCACCGCGAAGAAGCTGAACAGCATCAGCCAGATGAAGACGTTGTCGACCGCCAGCGCCTTCTCGATCAGGTAGCCGGTAATGAATTCGAGCGCCTTGGTGTTGGCGATCTCACGCCCCAGGGCGCCGTCCAAGTGCAACCACAGCCCGCCGGCAAAGGCCAGCGTGATGGCGATCCACACCACCGACCACGTCGCGGCCTCCTTGAAGCTGACGCGGTGTTCCTTGCCGCCACCGACGACGAAGAGGTCGATCGCCAGCATGACGAGAACGATGGCTGCGAAGCCGGCCCACAAACCCAGACTGCCTACGGTTTCCATACAAAATTCCTTTCGTGCATTCCAAAAGCAAACGGCCCGCGCCGAAATGGACGAGAGCCGTGGAATGCCAAAGGAGCCTCGCCATCGCGGCAAAGGTCTTGCTCGCAGCGCTGTTCTGCTGCCCGGGCGCCGGAAGACTAGGCTTCGTGGTGACGACACGCCGGTTGGGAGCTACTCCCCCTTGGGATGGGGAGACTTTATTAAACCCGAGTCGGCCTGTCAACTTTTAGCTGACGCAATCTATGGAATAACCAAATTCGTTTTTCGTCTTTGTTGTTATAACGCCGTCGGCTAGATTACGGGCGTCAATTTTCCGAGGTGCGCCATGAAAAAAATCTCCAAAGGCCTGTCCGCTCTGCTGCTCGGCCTGGTCGCCAGCGCCGCGCTGGCCGACGTCACCCTGCTCAACGCCTCCTACGACGTCGCCCGCGACGTGTACAAGGACTTCAACCCGCTGTTCCAGAAGCACTGGAAGGCGAAGACCGGCGAAAGCGTCGAGATCAAGCAGTCGCACGGCGGCTCGACCAAGCAGGTGCGCGCCGTCGCCGACGGCCTCGAAGCCGACGTGGTGACCATGAACCAGGCCAACGACATCGAGTTCCT
>WBZM01001996.1_pt1 | contig 18406 bp, 21 predicted proteins | sample 5204271 | NCBI WGS metagenome assembly WBZM01 (sample SAMN12344346, study PRJNA552823) | activated sludge metagenome | biome: Activated sludge suspended growth; feature: Nitrification reactor; material: Wastewater; isolation source: activated sludge from nitrification reactor of wastewater...
AGTTCAGCGTGCTGAGCTCGTCGCCCGAGCGGCTGATCCGCAGCGACGGGAGGGTCGTCAGCACCCGTCCGATCGCCGGCACGCGGCCGCGCGGACGCGACGCCGAGGGCGACGCCCGGCTGGTCGCCGAGTTGCAGCTGAACGAGAAGGAGCGGGCGGAACACGTCATGCTCGTGGACCTCGAGCGCAACGACCTCGGGCGCATCTGCCGGGCCGGCACGGTGCAGGTCGACGAGTACATGACCATCGAGACCTATGCGACCGTGCATCACATCGTCTCGAACGTGCGCGGCGAACTGCGGCCGGGCGTGACCCCGGGCCAGGCGATCGCCGCGGTGTTCCCGGGCGGGACGATCACCGGCTGCCCGAAGGTGCGCTGCATGCAGCTGCTGGCGGAGTTCGAAGGTTCCCCGCGCGATGCGTATACCGGCTCCATGGGGTACCTTGGGCTCGACGGCTCGCTCGATCTCAACATCCTGATCCGCACGCTGCTGGTTCACGGTTCGCGGATCGAGTTCCGGACCGGCGCCGGGATCGTGGCAGACTCTCGACCCGAGGCGGAACTGGCCGAGACGCGGGCCAAGGCGCGCGGGATGCTGCGGGCACTCGGAGGCGAGTGATGATCGGTCGAAGACTGGTGAACGGAGTCGAGGGCACGGGAATCGCGGTCGACGATCGCGGGCTCGCCTACGGGGACGGCCTGTTCGAGACCATGTCGGCGGAGAACGGCCGCTTGCGCCACTTCGACCTGCACATGGCCCGACTCGGCGACGGCTGCCACCGGCTCGGCATTCCGATGCCGCCCGTCGCGACCATCCTCGACGAATGCAGCCGCGTGCTCGAGGGCCTCGGCACCGCGACAGTCAAGCTGATCCTCACGCGCGGCACCGGACCGCGCGGCTACATGCCGCCGACCCAGCCGAGCGTCACCCGCATCGTGATGTCGGCGTCTTCGCATTCGCACGAGGCCGACGCGCTGCGCCCGATCTTCGTCATGGTGTGCAGCACGCGCCTGGCGCTCAACGAGCAGCTCGCCGGCATCAAGCACCTCAACCGGCTGGAGCAGGTCCTGGCGGCGGCCGAGGTCGCGGCGGCGGGGCTGGACGACGGGCTGATGCTGTCGATGGACGGCCGGCTCGTATGCGCCACCTCGGGCAACCTGTTCCTGGTGCGCGGCGGACGGCTCGTGACGCCCTCGATCCGCGATTGTGGCGTGGCCGGCGTGATGCGTCGCGTGGTGCTGCAGGCCGCGGACGAGCTGGGGATCTCCTGCGACGTCCGCAGCGTCGACATGGGCGACCTGGGCGCGGCGGACGAGGCCTTCGTCACCAATGCCGTGCGCGGGATCCGCCCGGTCGTCGGCGTCTCCGGGATCGCGCAGTACCCGCCGGCCGAACTCGCGCCGCGGCTGCTCGAACATCTCGCCCGGTCGACCGGATGATCCGGCGCATTGCCCTGCTGTCCGTCGTGATGGCGCTGCTGGCAGCCGGCGGCGCCTATGCGACGTTCACGCGCTGGCTGCACGCGCCGCTCGGGATCGACGGCGCGCCGGCCACGGTCGAGATCGCGCGGGGCACCGGCCTCGCGAGCGTCGCCCGCGACCTCGCGGCCCGCGGAATCCTGACGAATCCGCGCTGGCTCACGACCTACGCGCGGCTGACGGGCGCCGATGCCCGGGTGCGGGCCGGGGAGTACGCCGTGCCGCCGGGCACCACGCCCGAGGGCCTGCTGCGCCTGTTCGAGAGCGGCGTCGTCGTGCAGCACTCGATCACGATCGTCGAGGGCTGGACCTTCCGCGACCTGCGCCGGGCCCTCGATCGCGAGCCCCGGCTCGAGCACGCGACGCGCGGCCGCAGCGACGCGGAGGTCATGGTCCTGCTGGGCGAGGGCGGGCAGCATCCGGAAGGGCTGTTCTTCCCGGACACTTACCTCTTCGACAAGGGGACGACGGACGTCGAGCTGCTGCGCCAGTCGCGGGACCGCATGCGCCGCGAACTGGATGCAGCCTGGGCCGCACGGGCGCAGGACCTGCCGTTCACGACGCCCTACCAGGCGCTCGTCCTCGCCTCCATCGTCGAGCGCGAGACGGCCCACCCCGACGAGCGGTCGCGCATCGCCGGCGTGTTCGCCGGGCGCCTGCGCATCGGCATGCGCCTGCAGACCGATCCGACCGTAATCTACGGTCTCGGCGAGAAATTCGACGGGAACCTGCGCCGCGCGGACCTCGAGCGCGACGGGCCGTACAATACCTACACGCGCACCGGCCTGCCGCCGACGCCGATCGCGCTGCCGGGCCAGGCGGCCCTGCGCGCCGCGGTGCGGCCGGACGCGCGCGGCGAGCTGTACTTCGTGGCGACGGGCCTGCCGGACGGCAGTCACCGCTTCTCGAAGACCTTGGCGGAACACGAGCAGGCGGTGCGCGACTACCTGGTGCGCTATCGCCAGCAGCGGCGGGCAGGGCAGTGAGTTGAGCGGCAAGTTCATCACGTTCGAGGGCGGCGAGGGAGTCGGCAAGTCGACGCAGCTGCAGCGCGTCGCCGCCTGGCTGCGTGGCCGGGGCCGCGACGTCGTGCTGACGCGCGAGCCGGGCGGCACGCCGCGGGCCGAGAAGCTGCGTACGCTCCTGCTCGAGCGCAGCGGCGAACCCATGCCCGTCGCGAGCGAACTGCTCATGATGTTCGCCGCCCGCGCCAGCCACCTGGCCAACCTGATCGAACCGGCCGTGGCGCGCGGCGCGTGGGTGCTCTGCGACCGCTACACCGACGCCACCTACGCCTACCAGGGCGGCGGCCGCGGCGTGCCGCTGCACGACATCGACGCGCTGGTGCAGATCGTCCACCCGCGGCGCTGGCCGGACCTCACCGTGCTGCTCGATGCCCCGGTGGCAACCGGGCTGGAGCGCGCCGGGCGGCGCAACGGCGCGGACGGACCCGACCGCTTCGAGACCGAGCGGCACGAGTTCTTCGAGCGCGTGCGCTCGATCTATCTGGCCCGCGCGCAGGACGAGCCGGCGCGCTTTCGCGTCGTGGACGCATCCGCGGAGGTCGATGCCGTCGAGGCATCCGTCCGCGCCTGCCTCGAGCCGCTGCTCGCGGAGCGGGCATGAGCGACGCGGGCGAGGACGGACAGGAAGACGGCAGCCCGAGCCCGCGCCCGATCGGCTTCCTGCCGTGGCACGCGGACGCGCAGGCCAGGCTCGCTTCCGCGCTCGCTGCGGGCCGCCTGACGCACGGACTGCTGCTGCACGGCCCGCGCGGCGTCGGCAAGGAGGTGTTCGCCTCGGCGCTCGCCGCGGCCCTGTTCTGCAGCCGGCGCGGCGCCGCGATGACCGCCTGCGGCGAGTGCGCGGAGTGCCGGTTGAGCCGGGCCGGATCGCACCCGGACCTGCACTGGGTCACGCTGCTCAAGGACGCCAAGGGCGAGAAGGACAAGAAGGCCATCGGGGTCGACCAGGTGCGGGAACTCGGCGAGGCACTCGCCATGACCAGCATGCGCAGCGGCTATCGCGTGGCAGTGATCGTGCCGGCCGAGACGATGACCGACTCGGCCCAGAACGCGCTGCTCAAGACCCTGGAGGAACCCGCGCCGCGCACGGTGCTGGTGCTCGTGACCGCGCGCCCGTCGGGCCTGCTGCCGACCCTGCGCAGCCGCTGCCAGCGCGTCGAGATCGCCCGGCCGGAGCCGGCCACCGCCCGGCGCTGGCTGGAGGAGGTGATGGGCGGGCCGGTGCCCGACCGGTTGCTCGCGATGACCGGCGGCGCGCCCCTGCGCGCCGCGAGCCTGGCGCCGCACTTCGCGGGTCTGGAGCAGCAGATGACCGGGCTGCTCGAGGCGCTTTTCTCCGGGCGGGCGGAGGTGACGCGCCTCGCCGCCGACATGCTGGGCGAGGGCCTGCCGGCGCGGCTCGACTGGCTGGAGTCCTGGCTCGGCGACGCCATGCGCAGGCGCACGCTGCCCGCTGAGACGCGCCTCACGCTTCCGGGCGGCGCTCTATTGCAAAGGGCCGCCGGGGCAGTGAACATAACCATGGCCTTCCGCCTGGTCGACAGGCTGCGGGAGGCTCGCCGCCAGCTCGAGGGCAACGCGGCGCCGCCGCTGGTGGTGGAGGCACTGCTGGTCGAGTTCCGGCAGGCCTGCGCCGAGTAGGGAGTCGAGTCGATGGCCGTCGCCCCGCGACAACCGAACAAGCCGGGTCTGCTCACGCTCACCATCAAGGACAAGAGCGCGCTTTACCTCGCCTACATGCCGTTCGTGAAGAACGGCGGCCTGTTCATCCCGACCAGCAGCAACTACCGGCTCGGCGACGAGGTGTTCATGCTGCTCAACCTGATGGGCGAGGACGAGAAGCTGCCGGTCGCCGGCCGCGTGATCTGGATGACCCCGAAGGGCGCCCAGGGCAAGCGCACGGCGGGCATCGGCGTGCAGTTCAGCGAGCAGGACCGCGGCAACACGCAGCGCAAGATCGAGGCCTACCTGGCGGGTGCGCTCGGCGGCGACAAGCCGACGCACACGATGTAACGGCGGCCGCGCGAGCACCCGATGGCCGAACTGTCCCCGGAAGCACGCGAACTCGCGAGAGTCACCGAAGCCTATCGCAAGGCCATCGACGACGTGATGGCGCTGGAGATCAGCGACGTCCTGCGCGTCGCCAGGCTGCTCGAGATCGAAGCGACCTTCATGGGGATGCTCGCGGCGGCGCGCGAGGCCGTGGAACGCAGCCGGGGCCCGACCGGCAAGCCGAACTGAGTCCCGCGCTAGTCCTTGCGCACGGCGAGCAGCGAGTCGGCAAGTTCCGTGACCGCGATGCCGCCGCGCAGGACGTGGCTGTCGAAGCCGCGCTCGCTGAGGATGTAGGCCGCCGCGGAACTGCGCCGGCCGTTGTCGCACACCACCACGTACGGGATCGACGGGTCGAGCGTCTTGAGCTTGAGGCGCACGAAGTACAGCGGCACGTTGATCGACTGCTCCAGGTGGCAGTGCTCGAATTCGCTCGGCAGGCGCACGTCGAGCCAGCGCCCGCCGTTCGCGACGACGCGCTTCGCCTCTTCGTACTCCACCCAGTGCATCATCGGCTCGTTCAGGAGCGCGGTGAAATCCTCTTTCGGCAGCCGCATCAGCGCGCCGTCCGTGAGCATCGTGACGGTGGCGTTGCGGCGGGCCCCGGAGATCAGCGCTTCCTCGCCGAAGGTCTCGCCGATGCCCAGTTCCGCCAGCCGGATGCCTTCGCGGTTGAGCGGCGTCTCGCGACTCACGGCGCAGCGGCCGCTCACGATGACGTAGAAGAAGTCGCCCTCGTCGCCCTGGCGGATGACGACGTCGCCGGCCGTGTAGTTGACGCGCTGCAGGCGCATGAACACCGCCTGCAGGTTCGCCGGCGGGATCTTGTGGAACGCGCGGCTCTGCAGCAGGAGGGTCATCCAGTCGTCGCTGTCGACCGCCGGGTTCGCGTGCAGGTCGCTCACCTCGTAGGCGCCCGTCTGGTCCCAGGTGATCAGGACGTCGAGCAGGTCGCTGTCGATGGAGAGGTATTCGATGTGGTCCGAGGCGACGCGGGCGGAGCAGCGGCGCGGCAGGATCGGCGCGATGGCGTGGCGGGCATCGGGCGTGCCGGCCTTGACCGTGCCGATCACCTTGCCGCCGGCCAGCAGTTCGACGACGCCCTTCACGAGGTAGAAGGTGCGCTTGTCGGTGTCGTTCTCCTTGAACAGCAGCCGTCCCTGGGTGGCGTCGCGCACGCTGGTCTTGCGCGAAAGCGCCAACAGGTTCTCGCGCCGCAGTCCGTCGAGCGGCGAGAACATCCTCAGGATCGACATTTCGACCGGTGCCGGTTCGTTCATTCGTCAGTCATTGTCCGCTGGCCGCTCCCCGCGACGAACCGGACGAGTCTCAGTTGCGGAATGCTAACACACGGCGCCGCGCGCCAAGGCATCCCATCCCGGGTCCGGGCGGAAGCGCTCACCATGCCGTTGCGCCAGTTCGTCGAGGCGCCGGACGACCTCTGCCACGCCGCGCTCGCGGGCGTAACGCAGCGGTCCGCCGCGGAAGGGAGCGAACCCCGTGCCGAAGATCACGCCGGCATCGATCAGGTCGGCGTCCGCCACGACCCCCTCGCGCAGGATGGCCACCGCCTCGTTCAGCATCGGCAGCACGAGCCGGTCGGCGAGATCGTCGGGTGCGCGGGCCGGGCCCGCGTCCGGCTTGACGGCCTTGCCGTCCTGCCAGGCGTAGAGACCCTGTCCGCTCTTGCGCCCGAGCTGTCCGGCCGCGACCAATGGCGCCACCGCCTCGGGCGCCGGACGACCGTAAGCCTGCGCAAGGATCCGCCCGACGTGCAGGCAGACGTCGAGCCCCACGGTGTCCGCGAGTTCGATCGGGCCCATCGGCAGGCCGAAGTCGACGGCCACCCGATCGAGTACGGCATACGGGACACCTTCCTGCGCGGCCAGCATGGCCTCGGTCAGGTACGGCATCAGGACGCGGTTGACGAGGAAGCCGGGCGAACTGCGGCAGGGCAGGGGCAGCTTGTCGATGCTGCGTGCGAAGGCGAGCGCGGCGGCGCGTGCCTGCGGCTCGACGCTCGCGCCTTCGATCACTTCGACCAGGGGCATCTGCGCGACGGGGTTGAAGAAGTGCAGGCCGACCAGGCGGCCCGGACGCGCGAGCGACTGCGAGAGCGTCTCCAGCACGAGACTCGACGTATTGGTGGCGAGCAGAGCGTCCGGCTTCAGCCTCGGCTCGAGCTCCGCGTACAGCGTCCGCTTGGCCGGCGCGTCCTCGAAGATCGCCTCGATGACGACGTCCGCGCGCTCGACACCCTCTCCGGCGACGTCGGCCGCAAGACGTTGCATCGTCTGCTCGGCCTGTCCCGGCGCGCGGCTGCGCTTCTCGAATCCCCGGCGTGCCCGCTCGAGGGCGGTCTCGACCAGGCCGGCCGTGCGGTCCTGCAGGGTCACGGTGTGGCCGCGCTGCGCACACCATGCCGCGATGTCGCCGCCCATCACGCCCGCGCCCACGACGTGGACGTGGCCCTTGTGCGGCAGATCCCGCCCCGCCAGGCCCTTGAGGCGCTCCTGCAGGAAGAACACCCGGACGAGGTTGCGCGAGGTGGGCGAGCACACCAGCTTCGCGACCGACTGCGCTTCCGCCTCGTAGGCGGTGCCGGGATCGGCGCCGTGGCGTCGCCAGAGGTCGACGATCGCGTACGGCGCGGGGTAGTGCTCGCGCCGGGCCTTGCGTGCGACCTGCCGCTCGATCTTCGGCGCGACGAAGCCGCGCACCGGGCCCAGCGAAAGCAGGCGCTGCGCGAAAGGTGCCCGGCGCGTGGCGGGCGGATCCACGACCAGCGCCCGCGCGGCCGCCCGCAGTTCGCCGGCCGGCGCGAGACGGTCGACCAGGCCCACGGCGAGCGCCCGGGCCGGCCGCAGATTCTTGCCGGTGAGCATCATGTCCATCGCAGTCGTCACGCCGAGCAGGCGCACGGAGCGCACGGTGCCGCCGAATCCCGGGTGGATGCCGAGCAGCACCTCCGGCAGGCCGAGGGTGACCCTTGGGTCGTCGACGCAGACACGGTACCGGCAGGCGAGCGCGAGTTCGAGGCCGCCGCCGAGGCAATAGCCGTTGATCGCGGCGACGGTCGGGAACGGCATCCGTTCGAGGCGGGCGAGCACGGCGTGCGCGGCCCGCACGAACGGCACGGCGGCCTCGGGCGATTCGACCTGGCCGAACTCGGCGATGTCGGCGCCCGCGATGAACCCGGACTTGGCCGAGCAGATCACGAGGCCCCGCGGGGCCGCGCGCTCGACGCCGGTGAGCCACTCCGCGAGCTGTTCCATCGCGGCGCGCGAGAGCGAATTGGCGCTGGCGCCGGGCTTGTCGAACGTCAGCCAGGCGATGCGCCCGGCGTCCACCTCGAGCGACCACTGCGCGTCGCCGGCGGCTGCGGTTTGGGACATGGAATCTCCGTTGCGCGCGTCAGGCCGCGGCGCGCTGCTGGCCGACGACGCGGAAATCGCACACCAGCGGGCGGTGATCCGAGTACGTCACCTCGGGAATCGAGAACGAATCGATCTCGATGTCGCGGGTGTGCAGGATGAAGTCGAGTTCCATGCGCGGTCGGCGCGCGGGGTAGGAGGGCAGCCGCGCGAGGTTCGCGCTGCGCAGTCCGGCGGCCTCCATGAACAGCGCCATCTCGTGCTCGCCCCAGAACGTGTTGAAGTCGCCGGCCACGATCACGGGCTTGCGCGCGACCTTGACCAGCTCGTAGAGGTGGCGAAGCTGCGCGTGCCGATGCCGGAACTTGAGCGAGAGGTGCACCAGGAACACGCACAGCTCGTCCAGTTCGAGCTCGATGATCAGCTTCTTGATGCCGGTGTCGAAGTAGTGGAAGCGCTCGCCCTCGACGCGCGGCGCCGCGAGGAACGCGTTGGCCTGCTTGTTGACGATCGGCACCAGCGTGTTGAGCGAACTGGTCCCGTACTTGCACTGGTAGATCGAGTAGTGGCCGAGCGATGTCGCGATCGCCTCGGCCTGGTTGACCCGCCCGGAACGGATCGACCCGGTGTCGACCTCGACCAGGCCGACGATGTCCGGGTCCTGGGACTTGATGAAGCGGGTGATGCCCTCGAGCACCCGCGGGTTGCTGCGCAGGTAGCCGGCGCCCGGCACAGGCAGGTGGAAGGCGGCCCCGGTGCCGGTCGCGTAACGGATGTTGTAGAGCAGAAAGCGCATCTGTCCGCAATTCTACGGGTCCGGGCGCCCAACCGGAAACGAACGCGCTAGGCTAGACTACGGCGGCCATCTACCCCGCACGGAAAGGTCACGGAGGCACCGTGGGCAGCGTCACGCAAAAGAACCCGGTCCGTTTGTTCGTCTGCCACGTGTACCACGCGGACGACGACTACCACCGCGTTTTCGAGTACCTGGAGAGCGTCGACAACTTCTTCTACATCAACACCTCGACGCCCGACAAACGCCCCCCTGGGGACAAGGAAGCCATCAAGGACGACCTGCGCAAGCAGATCACCGCCTCCGAGTGCATCCTGGTCCCGTCGGCGCTCTACCGCCGGCACCAGGACTGGGTCGACTTCATGCTCCATTGCGCCAAGGCCTTCGACAAGCCGGTGATCGTGCTGGAGCCGTTCGGCTCGCACGACACGATCGCACCGGCGGTGCTGGAACTGGGGGACGAGGTGGTGCCCTGGGACAAGCGGCAGCTGATCGACGCGATCAAGCGCCAGGCGCGTCACGAGGAAACGACGCGCTTCGACGTGATCGAGTTCAAGCTCGACTGAGGAAGGCGGGCAGCTCGTCGTCGTCGCCGACGACGCGCAGCCGCGGCGCCGACGCAACCTCGGGAATTTCGCCACTCGCACCGGACAGCGCGAGGCACATCGCCAGGATGCGCTCGGCGTGCGTCGCGGCCTCTTGGTCGGACATCTTGCGGATCGCAGCCTCGGCGGCACACAGGCCGCCGACGGGCTTGACGCAGCTCAGCGCGGACTGCAGCGCGGCGAATTCGACGCAGATCGCGTCCGGCAGCGACTCGCTGTCCACCCCACGCAGGTGGTCGAGGTAGGCCCCCGTCAGCCGCTGCTTGACCGCGCCGGGGCCAATCAGCACCCGCACGGCACGATGGAAGTGTTCCCAGTTGTCCATCATGTAACACCCTGACCGAAATTTATTTTTAAATCAATCGCTTATTTGCTTTTGTTCAACCGAATTCCCGCCGGCTGAAGCCGCAAAATCCCGTTGGGGATCATGGGGCTACGCTCGGAATATACGCCGACTTTCAGGAACTGCAATGAGCGGGCTGAATGAAATGGGAAACGGCGCCTTTCCTGCCCGATTTTCCGGACTCCCGCGTCGTGGAAAACCACGAGTCGCCGGCGCAGCGCAGCGACGGAACAATTCGCGGCCGTAGCGATTCCAACCTCGGTCAGCGGGTATATTCCCGACTGTGCGCGGGTCGACTGCCAAGGCGGCCCGCTTCAAACAATTCCCAGGAGACCATTGATGAACAAGCTTTCCCTGTCGATGCTGGCCCTGGCCGCCGCGCTGTTCGCGACGGCGCCGGCGCATGCCGGTGATGTGGCTGCGGGCAAGAGCAAGGCAGAAGACTGCGTCGACTGCCACGGCGACGACGGCAAGGGCGACGAGGACAATCCTTCGATCGCCGGCATGGCGCCCGCCGAGTTCGTCAAGGCCATGGACGAGTACAAGGCCGGCAAGCGCACCAAGAGCGACAAGATGACCAAGGCGGCCAAGAAGCTGAGCGCCGCGGACATCGCCGACCTCGCCGCGTACTACGCGACGCTGAAGAAGTAAGTCCCGCTTCCGGTGGGGCGGCGGTGGCGCCCGTGCCGCCACGCCCCGCCGATCTCCCTGCGCGGGCCCCGGCCATGCTGCCGTACTCCGAAGCCTGCGAGCGCAACAAGCACCCGATCCTGGCGGTCCTGCGCCGGGTCCTGCCGGCCGGCGCCACGGTCCTCGAGGTCGGCGCCGGCACCGGACAGCACGCCGTTCACTTCGCCCGCGAGTTGCCGCAACTGGCGTGGCAACCGACCGACCGCGACACGGCCCTCCCCGGGCTGGCGGCCCGCATCGACGCGGAGGGCACCGCCAACCTCCGGCCTGCCTTCGAACTCGACGTGAGCCGAGGCCCGTGGCCCGCCCCCGGCAGCCACTCGGTCGTCTACACCGCGAACACGCTGCACATCATGGGCTGGCCCCAGGTCGAGGCCTTTTTCGACGGGGTCGCCGCCCTGCTGCGGCCGCTGCCCGAGGCCATGCTCGTGGCCTACGGACCGTTCCGCTACGGCGGCCGGTTCACGACCGACAGCAACCGCGATTTCGACGCCATGCTGCGCGCCCGCGATCCGGCGAGCGGGATACGCGACTTCGATGCCGTGGACGCGCTGGCCGGTCGGGCGGGGCTGCACCTGCGCGAGGATTGCGCCATGCCCGCCAACAACCAGTTGCTGATCTGGGTGCGGACACCGAGACCATGAACCCGTTCACGACCGCCACCGAGTGGCTCGCGGCGCTGCGTCGTGACGAGACGACGTCGCGCGAACTCGTCGAACTGTACCTCGCCCGTCGCGACCGGCTCGCCCCGCGGGTCAACGCCATCGTCGCGCACGACGATGCCTCGGCCCGTGCCGCCGCGCTCGAGGCCGATGCGCCGACCGCCGATCGTGAACGGCCGCTGCACGGCCTGCCCGTCACCGTGAAGGACGGCATCCACGTGGCGGGCTGGGCCACGACCGGCGGCATGGTCGAGCCGTCCCGGGCACGCGCGCCGCAGGACGCGCCGAACGTGCAGCAGCTGCGCGGGGCGGGCGCGATCGTCATCGGCAAGACCAACGTGCCGGTCGCCAACGGCGACTGGCAGACCGTGAACCCGCTGTTCGGCCGCACCGTCAATCCCTTCGACGACGCATGTACGCCCGGCGGCAGCACCGGCGGCGGCGCCGTCGCCGTAGCCACCGGACTCACGACGGTCGAGCTCGGCAGCGACATCGGCGGGTCGATCCGGATTCCGGCGGCCTTCTGCGGCATCTTCGGCCACAAGCCCACGTCGGCAGCCATCCCTCGCTGCGGGCATTTCCCCGGCGGCAACACGCCGAACCCCGCCCGCGGGCTGGCGGTGCAGGGCCCGCTTGCGCGCAGCGCGTCGGACCTCGAACTGCTGTTCACGCTCCTGTGTCACGCGGAGGGGCTCGACGGCAAGGGCTGGCGCGCGCAACCGCCGCCACCCCGGTTCGAGCAGCTCGCACAGGCGCGCGTGGGCGTGCTGCGCCTGCCCGACTGGGTCCCGGTCGAAGCGTCCATCCTGAGCGCCCGCGAGGCGCTGTGCCGCCGGCTCGCCGCCCGCGGCGCACGGGTCACGGAGCTCGACGCGCGTGCGTGGTTCGGCGATTTCCGCGAGTATTACGAACGTTACCTCGTCGCCCTGCAGTGCCTGCTCGGCGGCGGCCTGCCCGCCGCGACCCGCGCCAAGGCTGCGACGAAGATGCGTGGCTACGACGATCCGTTCCTCGCCGCGGTCGCCGAGGGACTCGAGGCCGGCGCCGGGCGGCTCGTCGAACTGCTCGAGGCGTTCGAAGGGTACAAGCTGGCCTGGGAGCAGGCGTTCGAGCGCGTGGACGTGATCCTGTCGCCGGTCTGCAGCGTCAACGCCTTCCCGCACGATGACGGATATTTCTACGACCGGACGCTCGCGGTGGACGGCGTGTCGATGCCGTACTACCGGCTGAGCGCGCTGCCCGCACTCGCGACCGCAGCGGGTCTGCCGGCCACGGTATTCCCCACCGGCGACCGCGACGCCCGCGGCCTGCCGATCGGCCTGCAGGCGATGGCCGCGTATTTCGAGGACCGCACCGCGCTGCGCTTCGCGCGCCTCGTGGAGGAGGAGACGGGTGGCTTTTGCCCGCCCCCCGGCTTCGACTGAATCCGCCGCCGTGGCAAGCTAGCGCCCCCCGTTTCGTGCAGGACGGCCGTCCGAGGACCCATGGAAACCGCACTCACGCCACTCGAGTTCCTGCGCCGCGCGCGCAAGATCCACCCTCGTCGCGAGGCCGTCGTCGACGGCGACGTGCGGCTGACCTACGCCGCGTTCGGCGAACGCTGCGACCGCTGGTCGGCGGCGCTGGCGAAACTGGGCGTGCGGCCGGGCGACCGGGTTGCGACCATCGCGCCCAATACGCACCAGCACCTCGAGCAGTACTACGCCGTCCCGCAACTCGGCGCCGTCATCGTGCCGATGAACTACCGGCTGGTGCCGGAGGACTTCGTCTACCTCGCCAACCACAGCGGCTCGCGGGTACTGTGCGTCCACGCGGACTACCTCGACGCCGTGGATTCGGTGCGCGACCGGATGACGACCGTCGAGCACTTCGTCGCACTCGAGGGCCGCAAGCCAGGCTGGCTCGATTACGCGGATCTGCTGGCGGAGAGCGACGGCCGGTTTGCGGCGCCCGCGATCGCGGAGGGCGACCTGCTCGCGATCAATTACACGAGCGGCACGACCTCGAAGCCGAAGGGCGTGATGATCACCCATCGCAACGCCTGGGTGAACGCGACCGGCACGCTGGTGCACTGGCCGATGACGCCGGGCGACCGCTACCTCTGGACGCTGCCGATGTTCCACGCAAACGGCTGGACGTTCACGTGGCTGGTGAGCGGGGTGGGCGCCACGCACGTGTGCTGTCGCAGGGTCGATGCCGAGCACGTATACCGGGCGGTCATCGAGGAGAAGATCACCACGTTCTGCGCGGCCCCGACGGTCCTGATCTCGATCGCGAACGGCCCCGAGGCGCTGCGCCGGAACCTGCCGCGGGGGGTGCGCCTGCTCACGGCCGGCGCGCCGCCGGCGGCCGCGACCATCGAGCGCATCGAGGGCGAGTTCGGCTGGACCGTCACGCAGGTCTACGGCCTCACGGAAACGGCTCCGTTCATCACCATCTGCGAGGAACTGCCGGAGCACGCCGCGCTGGCCCCGGCCGAGCGCGCACGGGTGAAGGCCCTGACCGGCGTCGAACTGATCACCTCGGGGGAATTGCGGGTGGTCGACGAACAGATGCAGGACGTGCCCCGGGACGGGGCGACCCTCGGCGAGATCGTCGCGCGCGGCAACGTCGTGATGAAGGGGTACTACGACGACCCGGAGGCGACCGAGAAAGCCTTCCGCGGCGGCTGGTTCCACAGCGGCGACGCCGCGGTCGTGCACCCGAGCGGATACGTCGAGATCCGCGACCGGTTCAAGGACGTGATCATCAGCGGCGGCGAGAACATCTCCTCGATCGAGGTGGAGGGCGCGCTGCTGCGTCACCCCGCGGTGCTGGAGGTGGCGGTCGTCGGAATGCCGCACGAGAAGTGGGGCGAGTCTCCCCATGCGTTCGTGGTGCTGCGCCCCGGGGCGTCCGCCACGGCGGAGGACCTTCGGCAGTTCGCGCGCGGCCTGCTGGCGCATTTCAAGGTGCCGACCGCGTACTCGTTCGTGCACGAGTTGCCCAAGACCACGACCGGCAAGATCCAGAAATACGTGCTGCGCGGCGGGAAGGCGGCCATCGCGCGTCAGTGAGCCCCCACGTGTGCCGCAAGCACGTAGGGAGTTTTCGGTACAGACGCGCCACCCACGCGGACCGCTAGAATGCGCGCCGGGTGGTGCGGCTCCGCGCGCGCGGCGGGGCGCCGGTGTGGAGACGGTCTGTGACGATCGCGTTGCGGGTCCGCTGTGAAGGTGATTGCCTGAGCCTGCGCGTGCCGGACGGCGTGCAGGCCGGGCAGGCGTACGAGCTGATCGAGTCGCTGCGCGAGGCCATGGCGGCGCATCCGGCGCCCAGGGTGGCGGTCGACGTGCGCCCGATGGTCGGGATCCTCACCGTCACCGCGCGCTACCAGGCAGGTGAGCGGGTCGCCGCGCGACTTCCGCACGACCGCGCGATCGCGTTCATCGCCACGGAGGAGCAGGTGCTGCCGGACCGATTCATGGAAGTCGTTGCAAAGAACCGCGGCGCCCATATCCTAGTCACCACGTCGCCGGCCGAGGCCGCAGCCTGGCTCGGCGTGCCCGTCGAACTCGTCGAGCTTCCGAGCTGAAGTAGGCCCTTTGCCCAACGTCCTGCTCACCTATTCCAGCGTCTACGGCCAGACCCGCAAGATCTGCGAAACTCTGCAGGCGGAACTGTCGCGGCAAGGCATCGCGGTCGAACTGCGGCCGCTCGCAGAGGCCGGTGACGACCTCGAGTCCTTCGACGCCGTCGTGATCGGGGCGAGCATCCGGCACGGCAAGCACAACCCGGCCGTGTTCGACTTCATCACCCGTCATCGGGCGGCGCTGGAGTCGCGGCCGAGCGGCTTCTTCTCCGTCAATCTCGTCGCCCGCAAGCCGGAGAAGAACACCCCGGAAACCAACCCGTACGTGAAGGCCTTCGTGGCGCGTACGCCCTGGAAGCCGAGCCTGCTCGGCGTGTTCGGCGGCAACCTCGATTACCAGCGTTACAAGCCCTTCGACCGGGCGGCGATCCGCTTCATCATGTTCCTCACCCGCGGACCGACGGATCCCCTGACCAACACCGAGTTCACCGACTGGAACGAGGTGCGACGCTTCGCGGGACGCATCGCCGCACTGGTCGGCCCGCCCGCAGGGTAGGGCAGGCATGGACGGTGGACGCGACGGACTGACCGGTCGCCTGCACGTCGGCGTGGCGCTGCTGGCGGCCTGGCTGATCTTCACCAGCCCCTGGCTGGCGATGTTCCGGCGCATGCCGAAGCACCCGGGCGCCCTCGATCTGGCCCACGTGGCCCTCGGGTTCCTCGCGCTGCTGCTTGCGCTGTTCTACGTGGCGGCCTGCACCCGTCAGGGTCGCTGGCGACTGTATTTCCCATGGCTGGCCGGGCAGGGCGGTGCAGCCCTGCGCGAGCTCGGCGGACTGCTGCGGGGACGCATCCCCTCGGCGGAGGGCGGCGGGCTGTTCGGGCTTGTCGAGGGGCTGGTGCTGCTCGCCCTGCTCGCCACCGGCGCGACCGGGGCAGGCTGGTTCCTGGCGCAGGGATCGGACACCGCGCTCGCATTCCGCTCGGCCCATGCGATCGCGTCGCAGTGCCTCGTCGGCCTGGCCGTGGCACACGTCGCCACCGTCTCGCTGCACCTGATCGAACTGATCCGCGACTGAATGCGCCTGATCGCCACCTGCCCGGACGAGACGAAGCAGGCGCTCGCGCAGGAACTGGCGGCCCTCGGCGTGCAGGCAGCCGTGCCCGGCTTTCGCGCGGTGTCGTTCGAGGCGGACGCGCGGCTCGCGGGCGAACTGCACCTGCGCCTGCGCACCGCGAGTCGCCTGCTGCGCGTGGTCCGCGAGGTGCCGGCGAAGAATCCGCCGATGCTGCGCTCCCAGGTGCGCCGCATCCACTGGCACGAGCTGTTCGACCCGCGGCACAGCTTCGCCGTAGAGAACCTCGGCGGCGAGGAGACGATGCCGGCGAAGCAGGTGGTCACGCAGGTGCGCGAGGGCATCCTCGAGGCGTTCGAGCGCGCCGGGGCGCAGCGGCCCCCGGTGGATCCGAAGGAGCCGCGCATCCTGGTGGTGGCCCACCTCGAGCACGGGCGCTGCACACTCTGCGTCGACACGACCGGCAAGTCGCTGCACAAGCGCGGCTACCGCGAATCCGGCCACCCGGCGCCGCTCAAGGAAACGCTGGCCGCCGCGATCCTGCAACTGGCCGGCTACGACGGGTCGCAGCCGTTCCTCGACCCGATGTGCGGCAGCGGAACGCTCGCGATCGAGGCCGCGATGATCGCCGTGCGCAAGGCGCCGCAGATCCATCGCCGCAAGGGCGAGTTCGCGTTCGAGTGGCTGCGGGACTTCGACCGCGAGGCATGGCGGCAGGCGCAGGACCGGGTGCGCGCAGAAAAGCTCGAGGCACCCGCCGCGCAGTTGCATGCCTCGGACATCGACCCGGCCTACGTCGCGATGGCCCGCAAGAGCGCGCTCGCGGCGCGCGTGGAGCGGTATATCAACTTCGACACCCGGCGCATCCAGGACGTCGAGCCGCCCGCCGACCACGGGCTGCTCGTCACGAACCTGCCCTACGGCGAACGCATCGGCGGGCGAGAGGCCGACCTGCGGCCGCTCTACGAGGAGATCGGCGACGTGCTGAAGCAGCGCTTCTCGGGCTGGCGGGCCGTGCTGCTTGCGGCGGGCGCCTCGCCGTGGAAGTCGATCGGACTCAAGCCGCAGCGCAGCGTCGCGCTGATGAACGGCAGCATCCCGTGCCGCCTGCTCGAGTACGAGTTGTACGCGGGCAGCCGGCGCACGAAGCCGCCCGGCGGCACCGAATAACGGGCAGCGCCGAGCCGCACGGCCGTCAGCCCCTCAGCCAGCGCTCGAAGTCGGCGAGGCGAATGCCCGGCCCCTGCGCAGGTCCACAGGCCGGGGCCCAGCCTTCCCGGGTGTGCAGCCCGGGGCCGATGGCCAGTGCACCCTCGATCGGCGCCGCCGCAAAGTAGACGCTGCGCGTGACGACCACGGGCACCCCGGCCCCGCGCGCGGCCGCGGTACCGTCCGGTGAATCCTCGATGGCGAGGGCCCGTCCCGGTTCGACGCCGAGTTGCGCGAGCGCACGCAGGTAGACCTCTGGATCCGGTTTCTTGCGCGCCACGTCCTCGCCGCAGACGATCGCCGCGAACCCGGTGGACCACGCCGGGCCGAGCTGGGTGGACAACAGCGCCGCGACGTTGGCGCGGCTGGTGGTGGTGGCAATGGCCATCGCCACCCCGGCGCTGCGGCACTCCTGCATCAGGGCGAGTACGCCGTCCCGCAGGGGAACTCGGCCGGCTGCCACGATCTCGCCATAGATGCGGTTCTTGACCGGGTGCAAGCGGGCCGCGAGGACCTCGCGTTCCGCGGGCGGCGGCGCATCCGGCAACTGCGCGAAGAAATGCAGCAGCCGCTCGCGCCCTCCCGCGACGCGCAACAATTGGCCGTACAGGCCGACGTCCCAGCGCCACGGCAGGCCGCACGCCTCAAAGGCGAGGTTGAACGCCACCCGGTGCGCATCCCGCTCGGTCTCGGCGAGGGTCCCGTCGACGTCCCAGAGCAGGGCCCGGGGGCGACTCATGGCGTTGACGCCGGTGCGGGGGATGGACTATTCATGCGCAGGGCCGGACCCCGGCCGGCAGACAAGGCAACCAGGATGGCCGTCGTCACGCTGCATGTGCTGTACCCGTTTCCCCTCGATACCGAGATGTTCGATCGCGATTACGCATCGCACCTGCGGCTGCTCCACGCGAAGATGCAGATTCCGGAACAGGTTCGGCCCTACAAGGTAACCCGATTCGCCGAAACGCCGCAGGGCCGGCCGGCGTTCTATCAGATGTTCTCCCTGCCGTTCCCCTCGGCCGAGGCGCTGCAGCTGGCCATGGGCTCGCGGGAAATGCAGGAGGTCGCCGCGGACGCGGCGCGCATCTCGTCGGGCGGGCCGCCGGTGGTGCTGATCGGGACCAGCAGCGACTGAGCGTCAGCCGCCGTCGAGGCCTTCCGGCCGCGACAAGTGGCGGTGCACCTGCATGCGATCGCCGCCGACGATGCGGGCCAGGCGGTCGCGAACGCGCTCGTCCGAAACCGTGGGCCGCGTGCGCCAGCGCAGGTAGTCGACCCAGGTCGGGCATTCGAACCGCTCCACCCAGCGGCCGCGGTCGTCGATGTCCTGGCAGATCGACCACGAACGCGCGCCGTCGCGGCGACGGATGCGCCCCACCTCGACGATGACCTGGGCGAATTCGGCGCAATCCGCCTCCTCGATGCGGTACTCGATGGTGACGAAGATCGGCCCCGAGGTCGGCTGCAGTTCGAGCGCCGGCGTCGGCAGGCGCGGTGCATTGCGCGGGTCGAGCGGGCCCAGGCCC
>WBZM01001998.1_pt1 | contig 18348 bp, 18 predicted proteins | sample 5204271 | NCBI WGS metagenome assembly WBZM01 (sample SAMN12344346, study PRJNA552823) | activated sludge metagenome | biome: Activated sludge suspended growth; feature: Nitrification reactor; material: Wastewater; isolation source: activated sludge from nitrification reactor of wastewater...
ACCTTAACTCCTCAATATGTTTTTAAAAAAAGATAACCTGCGATTGGGTTTGATTTTAGGATTGCTGGGGCCATTATTAGGCCTGGTAGCAGTTTACTTTATTAAATTCCCTTCCTATCCTTTTAGCGATTTTCTTTCCTATTTTATGAATGATAGTAAGATGATCACTTCTGTGGGTTCATTAAGTCTGTTGGCCAATGTAGTGTTATTTACCCTATATGTTAATACGCACCGCGATGATACGGCAAAAGGAATTTTTATTATGACATTGCTTTATGGAATTGGTATTTTGGTACTAAAAATCGTGTAAACTTTTTTGAATTGCATTTTTTAAGTTCACCAAAAAGTATAAATATGAAAAAATTTTTCAATCCCTATTCTTCAGAAAGCGTTAGAGATTTTGCTTTGCTCCTATTGCGATTATCTGTTGGAGCATTGTTAATCACACATGGATTTCCAAAATTTCAGAAACTGATCTCCGGAAATGAAATTCTATTTGCTTCAGTTTTTGGTTTAAGCCCTACTGTTTCTATGACCATGGCCATGCTGGCGGAGTTTTTTTGTGCTGCAATGGTATTCATGGGTGTTTTTACCCGATTGGCAGCCATTCCGGTTATCATTACCATGTTGGTTATTGTATTTAAAATACATGGAAGCGACCCCTTGTCGAATAAGGAAATGCCACTTTTATATCTCATTTCATATTTAACAATATTCTTGTGTGGACCTGGGAAATATTCGGTCGACTATTTTTTATATAATAGTGCTGGAAAAGGGCAACGAGCCAGATAAGCATTAAATTATTTCATATAAATGAAGTATTACATCATAGCAGGTGAGGCCTCAGGCGATTTGCATGGAAGCAATCTTATGATGGCTATCAAAAAATTAGATGCAAATGCTTCATTTCGTTGCTGGGGTGGCGATAGCATGCAAGCAGCAGGTGGCGAGTTGGTGAAGCATTATCGTGAATTGGCTTTTATGGGTTTTGCAGAAGTGTTGATGAACCTGAGAACCATTTTCCGGAATCTCCATTTTTGCAAAGCAGATATTCTGAATCATATACCCGATGTATTGATTTTAATTGATTACCCCGGTTTCAATCTACGCATAGCTGAATGGGCTAAAAAACGAAATATTAAGATCGTTTACTATATATCACCACAGGTATGGGCATGGAAATCGGGTCGTGTGAAGTTGATGAAACAATGTATTGACAAGATGCTGGTGATTTTGCCATTTGAAAAAGAATATTTTAAAAACAATTGGAATTGGGATGTAGAATATGTAGGCCATCCGTTAATTGAAGAACTGGAAAAAAGAAACTTATCGGCAGAAAAAATCGCTTTATCTGATATGCCTGTTGTTGCATTGCTTCCCGGAAGCCGTAAACAGGAAATTTTGAAAAAGCTACCAATCATGTTGAAAGTATCTCAGTCTTTTTTAAATTATCAGTTTATAGTGGCAAAGGCTCCGGGGGTTGATGAAAGTTTTTATGATGAAATGCTGAAGCATTATCCCAATGTTTCTTATGTAGCCAATCGCACCTATGAATTATTGGGTCAGTCTGTGGCGGCATTGGTTACTTCGGGTACTGCCACATTGGAAACTGCACTATTAAATGTGCCGCAAGTGGTTTGTTACAAGGGGTCAGCTATCTCGTATCAAATTGGAAAACGATTAGTCAAAGTAAAATTTATTTCTTTGGTTAATTTGATAATGGATAGGCCAGTTGTAACAGAACTGATACAAAATGACTTAACGGTTGAAAATCTTAAAAGAGAGCTTGATTTAATTTTACATCATCCTGAAAAAAGAAATCAGGTATTTGCAGATTATGCAAACCTAAAAGCTAAACTTAGTAGCAACGGTAATGCATCTGCCCGAGCGGCAAGCTCCATTATGAAATTTCTTGATCAGCAGTAAATGCAAAAATCAGCCAACCCAACTTTATCTTAAAAGTTTTATTGCAAGAATAATCAGACAAATTATAAAAATAATTAAGCTTAAACGGTTGATGCCATGCATATAACCAATCCATTTACTCTTGGGTCTGTTGGGGTCTTTCTTTCTTAGAAACAGGTATTCAGAAATTTGTTTTAATATGCCCATGCTTTTTTATGTTATGCAAAGTTGAGGCAGTCAACACAAAAAAAGTTCCATTGCGGGAACTTTTTTAAAAAACCGAAATTTTTGTGGAGGTTACCGGAGTCGAACCGGTGACCTTTTGCATGCCATGCAAACGCTCTAGCCAGCTGAGCTAAACCCCCAATCGGGGAGCAAAAATAGGGGTTTCAATTTTACAATACAACGAGTTTTACTACCGTTTTATACTGTCTTGTTTCCATTTGTAAAAAATAAATACCACTTTGTAAAGCAGGATAACTAAGGTTGGTAAATGAACCCGCTGGTATCAGGTTATAATCTTTTTTATGGATAACCTGGCCCTGCATATTTATTAATTGCATATTTACATTAGTAAGCGTTTTGGTTGCTTTGATGTAAATATTTTCTTTAAATGGATTTGGATAAACTACAACACCCATTTCATTAGCTGAAACATTTGTAACACCCGTAACCACACCGGATAAATTGTATTGAGAAAAAACCGGGTAATGATCTGAAGTATTATGGGCAGTTACATAATCAGGAATAATGGATGTTACATCGTTTTTAATTTTTGCAGAACCCGGAACATAAAATGGTTCTACCTCATTTGAGATGATATGATTATCAATAACATTTGGAAAATTAATCATGGTTGTTTGTCCGGATGCGCCCAATGGCAAAGTAATAGATTTGTAATGGTCTGCATCTGTACTGTCTTTTACGATATTATCATAAGAAGTAACACTGGCGCCTGTATAAATACTGGCATTCAAAGCATCATTAAAATCTCCAATGATATAAACGTTTTCGGTGCTGAACTGTGCATCCAAAGTGTCTTTTAATTCTGTAGCTGCTGCATATCTTTTGTCATAATCAGCTTGTGTACTTCCTGCTTTTCCATGCAGTACAATAAAGTTTACACTTTTACTTACACTATTGATAGTAGCCGTGGCAGAAAACATATAAGGAAAGCGGCCACTTGCCCAATTGGTATATGCCGGACTACTGTTCCGCATTAATCCTCTTACATTAATATTTGAAAAAATAGATTTACGATAAATAAATGCTTGTTTCTGACCACTCGTCCATGCGCCACCGGTGCCGGTTGTATTACCGCTGCAGTAGGGTGCTACAAAAAAACCATATTCGGTATTTCCAAGAGAATCAACCACTCGTCTGAGGCGCATTGTATCTACAACTTCAACCAAGCCATAAAGGTCAGCATTCAACCACCTCAATACTTTTTTTACATTTATTTCCTGCAAGTCTTTATCTGTGGGGCCACTAGCAAAAGGTGCTCCAAAAAATTCTACATTCCAGCTTACAACATCCAATGTATTTACACTGCTTTGGGCTTTTAAGTCATTATAATCAATAGAGAGGAATAATAAAGTAGCGAATAATAATTTCTTCATCCTTTTAAAGTTGAGTTGACAAAAATATTGATTGTAAGTTAAATGGCAGAGATGCGGAGATCGATAATTTTCAACTGCAATGATTTTTGATCGTTCCATTCATTTTCTTCAATCTTAAAAACTACATCAACGGGTTTTTGTTGTTTCAGGAGTTCATATTTGTCAGCCATCCAAAATCCGATGCCTGTAAGTACAGCATTATTTTGCTTTAATGAAACACGCAGATGTTCTTCTTTTACAATTTTGCTCCAACCTGTGTCAACTACATTTCTGGCAACGAAAACAGGGCGTAAATTTTCGGGGCCAAAAGGCTCCATCTGACATAGAATATTGTATAAAGATTGTTTAATGTCGCTAAATTGAATTTCGGAATCAATCACAATCTCCGGTATCAATTGCTCCGGTAGAATGGTTGCCGATACTACTTCCTCAAATTTATTTCTAAATGCATCAATTTGCGATAGCTCCAATGTCATACCCGCTGCTGCAAAATGTCCACCATATCCTAATAAATGTTCGCGACAGCTATGTATGGCTTCATACAAATTAAAACCGGGTACGCTTCTGGCACTCCCTGCAGCATAGTTCCCTGATTTAGTTAAAACTATTGTTGGCCTGAAGTATGTTTCAATGAGCCGGGAAGCCACAATGCCTACCACACCCTTATGCCAATGAGGTTGGTAAACCACGGTTGATTTATTGTTTTTCCAGATTTTATTTTCTTCAATCATTGCCAATGCTTCTTCTGTAATCGCCTTATCAGCTTCCTTTCTTTCTGTGTTATCTGTATGTAGCATTTCGGCAAAGTGGAGTGCTTCTTCTTCCGTAGATGCAATAAACATTTGCACGGCTTTTCTGGCATCATCCATTCTGCCTGCAGCATTCACCCGCGGTGCTATCATAAATACAAGATTTGTAATATGAATTTCTCCGGCCAGACTGCTCAATTTTGTTAGTGCTTTAATACCATGATTTGGGTTTTTGTTGGCCTTCACCAATCCATGAAAGGCCAGAATTCTGTTTTCGCCGGTCATGGGCACTATATCTGCAGCAATAGCGGTGGCGAGTAAATCTAAATATTCAAAAGGAGTTTCGGCTGGTAAGTTTAAACGTTCAGTAAGTGCACATATCAGTTTGAATCCTACGCCACAACCACACAATTCTTTATAGGGATAGTTGCATTCTTTTTGTTTGGGATTTAATATTGCTATGGCAGGCGGCAGTTTTTCATCGGGCAGATGATGATCGCATACAACAAAATCAATTCCTAAATCTTTTGCATAGCTGATAAGTTCAACAGATTTAATGCCACAATCCAACGAAATGATGAGGGTAAAGCCATTTTCTTTTGCAAAATCAATACCTGCTTTACTTACGCCGTATCCTTCTTTATATCGATGTGGAATGTAAAAATCAAGTTCAGTATGGATCTTGTTTAGAAACTGAAACATACAGGCAACTGAAGTAGTGCCATCTACATCGTAGTCGCCAAAAACCAGAATTTTTTCTTTTTTATGTAAGGCAAGTTGAATTCTATCTACGGCTAGATCCATATCCTTCATCAGCCAGGGGCTGTGTAATGAAGTTAATTGTGGTCTGAAGAAATCTTTAGCTTGCTCATAGGTTTCAATATTTCGCTGCACTAAAATTTTGCAAAGCAAAGGGTGTACCTGTAATGATTGATGTAGTGCATTGACTTTTTCATCTTCGGCATTGATTATTTTCCATCTTTTTTCCATTTAAAAATATTCAGAAAACTTTTTTGTATTAAAATTAATATTTACGGTCGGTAACAAATCGTACCATGTCTTCCAGCCCCTTTCGTATTTCATTATCGGGAAATTGATTAAGTAATTCAATTGCTTTATCTCTGTATGCATTCATTTTTTCTTTTGCATAAGCAATACCGCCTGCTTGTTCTACTTGGTCAATCACCCATTTTACTTTTTCCTTATCATTATTATTGTTTTTTACGATGTAAATAATTTTTCTTCGAGTAGCGGCATCTGTATTGTTCAATGTATAAATTAAGGGTAGCGTAAGTTTTTTCTCTTTGATGTCATTACCGGTTGGCTTTCCAATATGCTCACTTGCATAGTCAAATAAATCATCTTTGATTTGAAATGCCATTCCGGTCGTTTCTCCAAAAACACGCATTTTTTCTGTAATGATTTCGTCTTTTGTGCTACTCCATGCTCCGGCAGCACAAGCAGAAGCCAGTAAAGAGGCTGTTTTATTTCTGATGATTTCATAATAAATTTCTTCTTTCAGGTTTAGCGTTCTCGCTTTTTGCATTTGCAAAAGTTCACCTTCACTTAATTTACGTACAGCATCTGATAGGATATGGAGTATCTGATAATCTTTTTGTTCGAGAGATAATAGCAACCCTTTTGCGAGCAGATAATCACCGATCAACACATTGGCTTTTGCTTTCCATAAAGCATAAGTAGAGAAAAAGCCTCTTCGTTCCATTGAGTCGTCCACCACATCATCATGTACCAGTGTTGCAGTATGCAAAATTTCAACCATTGATGCGGCTCGGTAAGAAGTGTCATTTATAGAACCACAAAGTTTTGCGGAAAGTAAAACAAACATGGGGCGAATCTGCTTACCCTTTCTTTTTACTATATATCGCATGATGCGATCAAGCAAGGGAGCCTGGCTTTTTACTGCTTCTTTAAACCTTTTTTCAAAGATTTGCAGTTCAGATTCTATTAAATTAGTAGGTAGTTTCATCTAAGCCCGGCAATTTACGGGCAAAATATTTATCTATTGATGAGCAGCACATTGAATACTTAAATTGACTAAGTCATTGAAAAATAATAGGCAAAGGGGAAATATATTTCACAAAAATTTGGTTTTTAATGCTCAATCTCTATTTTTGCGTATTATTTAGGACATTTTAGGACATTGTTTTTCAAATCTTAATCCACAGTTATGGCAAGCAAAAAGTATTTATTACTTATGGCAGTGGCGTGTTTTACTGCAATAAGTTCGTTTTCTCAAGTTAAAATAGGTACCACCTATGACTCATCTCAAATTCCTGATGGCAGGATGAAACAACATAATGAGTTTCTGCAGGGTACTTATAATTTTCCAGCAAAACCACGTAATCAGTGGGAAATTGGTATTAAAGGAGGTCTGTTTCAGGTTTCCGGCGATATTCCAGCCAAGTTTCTTTCTCCTGGTTTTGGTATTCATATAAGAAAAGCATTCGGATATGTATTCTCTCTTCGTTTAGAGTACATTTATGGAATAGGTAAAGGGTATCATTTCCGTGCTTCTGAAAACTATGCTAAAAATCCAGCATGGGGTGTAAACATAACTAATCCTGCACAACGCTATAGTGCTCCGCTTGCTGTAACAGGAGCAGGTGGTGTAAGAACCATCGTTTCATCTGCAACCGGATTAACCTCTACGCCATTTGAACATGTATTTTATAATTATAAAACAAATGTACAAGACCTTAGTTTAGAAGGTATAGTTACTTTGAATAACATTCGTTTTCATAAGTCTAAAACCGGCTTTAATATTTATGGTATTGCAGGTATAGGCGCAAGCATTTATGATACAAAAGTGAATGCCTTAGATGGTGCTTCTAAATATGATTTTAATTCAATAAATGAATCTGCTTACAAGAACAGAAAATCATTTCTTAAGAACATGAGAAATAATGTTTTAGATAAAACATTTGAGACCCCCGCAGAAAATCAGGGTGATCGTCGTCCAAAACTTTTTGGAGATACTTTCAAACCTTCTGGTACAGTGGGTATGGGTATCGCCTTTAAATTAGACAAGAAAAACAGAATTAATCTGGCTATTGAAGATCGTTGGACATTTATCAAAGATGACTTATTAGATGGTCAGCGTTGGCAAGAGCATGCTTGGGGTGATGCTGTGCTAACTCGTGATTTTGATTCATATAACATGTTGAGCGTTGGTTTGAATATCAACCTAGGTTCAAAAGCAGTTGAGCCACTTTGGTGGATGAATCCTTTGGACTATGCGTATAGCGAAATTCGCAATCCTCGTTTAATGCGCCTGCCCAAACCGGTATTACCGGATTCTGATAATGATGGTGTAACAGATCAGTTTGACCAGGAACAAACTCCCGAAGGCTGTCCTGTTGACTCACATGGCGTTACTAAAGATACTGATGGTGACGGTGTACCTGATTGTAAGGATAAAGAGCTTATCACGCCTACTTATTGCCAACCTGTTGATGCAGATGGTAAAGGTAGCTGCCCAGTTCCTTGCCCAGACCCTGAAAAGTGCAACCTTTGTACTAAACCTTGTGGTACAGGTGGCAGCTCATGCGCTACTTCTTTAGGCGAGTTGCCTACTCTATCTTTCAAATCAGGTTCTGTTAAGCTGAGCGATGACACAAAAGCAGCTCTTTCAACTGTAGCATCTAAAATGCGTAACAGTCCAGGTTGTCGTGTAGTAGTTGTTGGTTATTGCGCTTCTGATAAGAAAAAACAACAACTAAGCTGGGATCGTGTAAATGCGGTTATCAATTATATGGTTGATAAAGAAGGTATCAGTCAGGATCGTTTTGTATTCGTTTCTGGTCAGGATAACGAAAACTGCGATAATGTTGACCTTCAAGTAGCGGCTGAAGGCGATGACAGACCAAGCAGAGTTGACCCTCCTCATCCAAATTTGATGAAGAAAAATTAATAAACTCAATTTAGTATATAAACCTCCCGGATTCCGGGAGGTTTTTTTTGCAATATTTTTTCCGAAATCCTTTACAATAACCTTAACGCAAAGCTTTTGGATGCTCTAATTTTTTACTTAAAATTTGCTATTATCAGTTAACTTTGCACTCCTTTATGAAATCAGTCTGGATCTTTATACTTTTTGCAGCATTAGCCGGTTGTGGCAGCAGTAAGAAAGCTACACAACGAAATTCAGGGAAAAAAAGCCTTGCCAGAATACTTAAAAGCCATGATTATGAATATAAACGCAGAATGGCTGAACAGTTTTTTGTAACAAAAAAGTATATCAAGGCCCAACAGGTTTATGAAGATATATTTCCATATTATAAAACAGACAGAGCAGCCTTTGAAGATATTTATTATAAGTACGCTTACTGTGCCTATAATATGGGAGATTATATGAATGCGGAAAATCTTTTTAAGAGTTTTATGGAGACATTTCCCTCAAGCAAAAAGTCGGAGGAGATGGATTACATGAGAGCTTACAGTTTTTATAAACAATCGCCCAAGCCTGAACTTGACCAAACACAGACTATTAAAGCGATTGGTACCATGCAAGTTTTTATCAATACACATCCGGGTTCTTCAAGAATACCTGATGCAAATAAAATAATTGATGAATGCCGGGCAAAGCTGGAAGTAAAGGATTTTAAAAGTGCATTACTGTATTATGATATGGGACAGTTTAGAGCTGCTGGCGTAGCCTTTACATCTCTGCTCAATAGCTTCCCTGAATCGCAGAAGGCGGATGAATATAAACTAATGGTTATTAAATCATATTTTAAATATGCCGGCCTTAGTATAGAAGAAAAGCAGGTAGAAAGATATGAACAAGTCATTGCAGAATGTAATGAGTTTTCCGATCAGTTTCCGGAAAGTAAGCTAAAAGGAGAAGCACAAGAATATCTGAAATTATCAACTAACAATATTAAAAAGTTAAGCAATGAGCAAATTAAGACGACACCTTAGTGTAGGCATTACCAATAATGTAGAAACCCGAAATTTGGATGATATTAAAGCCAAGACGGGGAATCTGTATGAATCAATTTCCATCATTGGCAAAAGAGCTAATCAGATAAATGTTTCATTAAAGGAAGAATTGCACAACAAATTAGAAGAATTTGCCAGTCATACCGATAGTCTGGAAGAAATTCATGAAAATAAAGAGCAAATTGAAATCTCAAGAGCATATGAAAGAATGCCAAATCCGGCATTATTGGCTACTCAGGAGTTTTTGGATGACAAAGTATATTTCCGCAAAGCGGATAATGACCTCTTTAGTTAAGAATATTTAAACAATAAATTTATGCGGTTGGTGAATACTAACCGCATTTGTTTTTATATGTATTTTTGAAATAATGTTGAAGGGGAAAAAAATAATATTGGGAATAACTGGTAGCATAGCTGCTTATAAATCTGTATTTCTCTTAAGGCTGCTGCTTCAGGAAGGTGCCGAAGTAAAAGTAATCATGACACCAGCAGCAAAAGATTTTATAACACCACTTACTTTATCTACACTCAGTAAAAACCCGGTTTTAACAGAACTGTTTGATGAGCAAAGCTGGAGTAACCATGTCATGCTGGGACGTTGGGCCGATCTGTTTGTGATAGCGCCGCTAAGTTGTAATACGCTTGCTAAAATGGCTCAGGGAAATTGCGACAATCTTTTACTGGCTGTTTATTTATCTGCAATATGCCCGGTTGCAGTAGCCCCAGCTATGGATGAAGACATGTGGAAACACCCAAGTACTAAGGAAAATCTACAACGACTTAAATCATTTGGCAATAATATAATTCCTGTTGGAAACGGAGCATTGGCCAGCGGCTTGCATGGAGAAGGCAGAATGGCTGAGCCGGAACAAATTCTTGAATTTATAAAAGAGCATTTTTCTGTCGCAAATGAGTTACAAGGGAAAAAAGTACTGGTAACTGCAGGACCAACTTATGAACCTATTGATCCGGTTAGATTTATCGGGAACCATTCATCAGGAAAAATGGGCATTGCAATTGCTAATGAATTATGCAATAGAGGAGCAGAAGTTACGTTAATATTGGGACCTACAAAAGAAACAGTGAACAATAGTAGCATTAGTATTATTAAAGTCAGTACAGCCTTAGAAATGTATGAAGCTGTTGAGAATCGATTTGATATTACAGATTTGACAATTATGGCTGCTGCCGTTGCCGACTATACTCCAGTAAAACAAGCCACACAAAAAATTAAGAAGCATGAAGCAGGCCTTAGTTTGGATCTCATAAAAACGAGAGATATATTAAAAGCAATAGGTGAAAGGAAAAAGAGTGGCCAGATTTTGGTAGGCTTTGCGCTTGAGACAAATAATGAAACTGAGTATGCAAAGGAAAAATTAGTTAAGAAGAATGCAGATTTGATTGTATTAAATTCTATGCAGGATAAAGGAGCAGGATTTAATCATGATACCAATAAAGTAACTATCTTCAGTAAGGATCAGGTGTTTGAATTTGAAACAAAAACAAAACAAGAAGTTGCAAAAGACATTGTGGACACTATAATTCGTCTTTATTATGCGTAAAATATTTTTAGCAGGATTTTTTTTTACATTTTGCATCACGGCTACAAAGTCGCAGGAATTGCAAGCCCGGTTTACAGTAAACACGAGTAAGGTAAGTACTCAGGTAGATAAAAAAATCTTTACAACATTGCAAGGCTCACTGGCCAATTTCTTAAATAATCGCCGTTGGACAAACGATACTTATCAGACAAATGAAAAAATTCAATGTAATTTTTTGCTTACCATAGAGCAGGATCTTGGAAAAAATGTTTTTAAAGGGAAACTGACTGTACAAGCAGCCAGACCTGTATTCAATTCTTCATACGATTCGCCAATTCTAAATTTTCTGGATGATAATGTTACTTTTAAGTACATAGAATTTCAACCGGTAGAATTCAACGAAAATAGAGTTCAAGGAAATGATCCACTCGTAGCTAATCTAACGGCAGTCATTGCATACTATGTAAATATTATTTTGGGGCTTGATTATGATTCTTATGCATTAAGAAGTGGTGACCAGTATTTTCAAAAAGCATGGAATATTGTAAACAATGCTCCGGAAAATGGTGATATCGGTGGCTGGAAATCTTTTGATGGTTTGCGCAACAGATATTGGCTTGCAGAAAACCTGAACAGCAATCGTTTTGCTTTAATGCATGATGTATTGTATGCTTATTATCGCACAGGGATGGATTTATTTTATGAAAACGAGGATGCCGGAAGAACGGGTATTTTAAACTGTTTAAATTTCTTAAATACGATAAACTCCGAAAATCCAAATTCAATGGCAATACAGGTGTTTTTTCAGGGGAAAAGTAATGAACTTGTAAAGGTTTTTAGCAAAGCTACTGACGAACAAAAAAGCAGAGCCAGGGAGCTATTAATAAAACTGGATGTTACCAATACTGCTGCCTACAAAACTTTGAAATGAGGATATTGTTTTTCTTCATAATTCCGGTATCAATTTTTATTGCCTGTAAAAAAAGGGATAATACGCCCAAAGACATTTTGCCCGTTGCGAAAATGAAAGAGTTACTCAGAGATATGATGCAGGCAGATATTTTTGTCAACGATTATGTCATCAGCCGAAACCCTGCTTTGAACAAAGACTCAGCCCGTATAGCCTCATATAGCGAAGTATTTGCTATTCATAAAATTTCAAAAGAAACATTTCATAAAAGTTTCGCATATTATAAAACCCATCCGCTACAATTAAAAACTGTAATGGACTCCATCAGTATTGCAACTGCACCTACACAAATTGTAAGCCCCATTGATGTTTCAGATACAGTACAAACTGCGGAAAAGCCAATCAAACCGACAATTCAAGCAGATTCAGTACTTCAAAAACCACTCAAACGTAAAGCGCTTCAAAAGCTTAAATATTAACTGCTCCGGTTTTGTTTTGTAACTTTACTATTTAATAATATTAGTATGAATAAGGTTTTTAAAAATGCTGATGAAGCGGTAAAGGATATTGCTGATGGCGCAACTATTATGATGGGTGGTTTTGGGCTATGCGGAATTCCGGAAAATTGTATTGCAGCTTTAGTAAAGAAAGATGTAAAAAATATTACTTGCATTTCCAACAACGCAGGAGTAGATGATTTTGGAATAGGCCTTATGCTTAAAAACAGGCAGTTGAAGAAAATGATTGCCTCGTATGTTGGCGAGAATGGTGAATTTGAAAGGCAATTATTAAGCGGGGAGTTGGATGTAGAATTAATTCCGCAGGGCACATTAGCTACAAGATGTATGGCTGCCGGATATGGAATGCCGGCTGTGTTTACACTGGCGGGTGTAGGCACTGAAGTTGCGGCAGGAAAAGAAGTAAGAAACTTTAATGGAAGAGACTACTTATTAGAAATGGCATTCGACTCCGATTTTGCTATTGTAAAAGCATGGAAAGGAGATAAAGCCGGTAATCTTATTTATAAAGAAACAGCTCGCAATTTTAATCCCATGATGGCAATGGCGGGAAAAATTACTATTGCCGAGGTTGAAGAATTGGTAGAACCCGGAGAATTGGATCCGAATATCATTCATACGCCGGGTATTTATGTACATCGTATATTTCAAGGAACCGGTTATGAAAAAAGGATTGAAAACCGAACGGTAAGGAAAAGAGGTTAGCGTTTAATATTTAATTACTTATTAGAATTAATTTTTTGAGATGGCACTAACAAAAGAACAAATTGCACAACGCATTGCAAATGAGCTTCAGGATGGTTACTATGTAAACCTGGGAATAGGTATTCCAACACTGGTGGCCAACTATATTCCCAATGGAATTAATGTGACATTGCAAAGCGAAAATGGGCTTCTGGGAATGGGGCCTTTTCCATACGAGGGAGAGGAGGACCCGGATCTAATAAATGCAGGCAAACAAACGGTTACCACCATTCCGGGTTCAGTTTTTTTTGACTCTGCTATGAGTTTTGGAATGATAAGAGCCGGCAAAGTAGATCTTACTGTATTAGGTGCCATGGAAGTAAGCGAGACCGGTGATATTGCTAACTGGAAGATACCTGGAAAAATGGTGAAGGGAATGGGTGGTGCAATGGATTTGGTGGCGGCAGCCAAAAACATAATTGTGGCTATGATGCATACGAATCCTAAAGGAGAATCAAAACTATTGCCCCAATGCACCTTGCCGCTAACGGGTGTAAAATGTATCAGAAAAATTGTAACTGACTTAGCCGTAATAGATATAACCGAAGATGGATTTAAACTTATTGAAAGGGCCCCAGGTTTAAGTGCTGATGAAATCAGATCAAAAACAGTCGGAACATTAATTGTAGATGGCGATATTCCGGAAATGATTTTTTGATAACAGGAGAACTATTCAATCAAATTATTTTTAACAGCAAAGAAGACAAGACCGGCTGTGTTTTTACTTCCAAATCTTTCCATTAGCCTGTCTTTGATAGCTTCAACAGTTCGTGCACTTATTTCCATTTTTTTTGCAATTTCTGCGGCTGTAAACTCCATACAGATAAAACGCAACACATCTTTTTCTTTATCGCTAAGTGTAATTTCACTGTTGAGTGATGGCATTACCTTTTGCCTTGCATGTGATTTTTTTAATAAAATACGGTTTACAAAATTATTCAGGTAATATCCTTTTTCATGTACTTCCATAATGGCCCGCCGTATTTCATTGGGTTCAGAGTTTTTTAGTAAATAGCCATTGGCTCCATTTTCCATCATGTGGTAAACAAATCTTTCATCTTCATACATGCTCAAAACGAGTACTTTAATTTCGGGATAAAGTTTACTGATAGTTTTAGTAGCTTCTATTCCGTCTTTGCCGGGCATTCGAAGATCCATTAATACCACATCAGGTTTGTTTTGTGCTATACCGTTCAATAACTCTTCGCCATTTTCTGCTTCAAGAATAAATTTAATATTAGCAAAGGGGCGAAGCGAAAGAATAACACCTTTTCGAAATATTTTGTGGTCATCGGCAATAGCGACATGAATACTTCCCATAGTTATTAGATAGAATGCAAAGCTAACTCAAAAAACCATAACCTTTGAACGGTTATTTTAAAAAGGATGAAGTGTATATAAAATCAACTTAATTGTTTCTTAGCCTTTTGCATGGCATTGGGGTCTGTTTTGGGTAACTCCAGTGTTACTTTGAAGTAAGTTTGTGAAATATCTCTTTCAAAGCTAATTTGTCCTTGCATAATGCGCATGCGGCTTGAAATATTTTTGAGACCCAGCCCGTCGTAAGATTTATTAAGCCTGTCAAAATCGGCTTGCAAAATACCGCGTCCATCGTGATGGATTCTTATGAAAAACTTTTCGTCCTGCAGGTTTTGGGTAAGGTGTATAAAACTGGATTTACTATGTTTTAAGATATTATTGATAAGCTCTTGTACTACTCGGAAAACAATCAGTTCTCTTTCTTCATTCATTCTTTCTTGATAGTCATGAAAACGACTGCTCGCATTGACGACACCCGAACCTGAAATTTTCTGGAACAAGTCAGTTACGGCCGATTCCAGTCCGAAATTTTTCAAAGTGGGTGGCATCAGATTATGGCTGATATTGCGAACGAGCATTATGGTTTCGTCAATAATCTGCCGGGTTTGCAATATGGATTGCAACAGAGCGGCTTTATCCTGATTAATGAGGTTTTCGTTGAGGTAAAGCCGGGCAGTAGCCAAAAGTGGGCCGGCATCATCATGCAAATCCGCAGCCAGGCGTTGTCTTTCTTCCTCTTGAAGCCGAATAGAAGCGTTCAGCAGTATTTTCTGATGGTCGGCTTCCATTTGTTCTATTTGTTTATTATGCCCTTCTACTTTGCGTTGATGAAGCAACATAAAAATAATAATACCACCCACCAAAATAAACATACACAAAGTACCCAATATGAGAACGATTGTAGGAGATGGTGCGGTGGATTGCAAAAAAAACATAGGAAGGTTAGTTTCGGAGATTTAGGTGATGTCTAAATAGGGTGCTGGTCTTATTTCCTCATGTACCTCTTTTTTGAAACCGGCTTTTGAAAAAATAATTAGGGATATCCCAAATAATACATTTTTAATTATTTCAACTATGTAGGTCATTTTACCAAAGGCCAAAACTTCTTCTCTGCTTAATGAATCAATTAATATATAAAAAAAGAAAGAGCCACATAGATATATTAATATGCCAATGGAAATCCAAAAGCAATAGTTTCTAAAAATGGAAGTCTCCATATTTTTCGCAAGTTCAGATAGAAATACAATAATATAGAATACAATGAGGATGGTCTCAATACCGATTGGGATTGTGTCTAATTTAATAATAGTACCTAGTTGAACGTAAATTGCTTGAAATACAATAAATAGAAAAGATAGGATAACGATATAAGGCTTTATTTTTCTATTCTTAATGTTTTTAAATAATATGTATGTGAAAAATAAATATTCAAAAGTTGTGTAAGCGGTTTGAAAATATTTTCTGCTTGAATTTGGAATTTCAAAATAATTCAATAGGAAAAAAAAGCATAAAAGGCTATAAAGTAGTATCGATAATGGTATTGGATCCCATTTTTTAAATAAGGAAGCTATAATAAAACATACCACAATAATTAGGTATGAATAGGTGACCGCTAAATAAAAAAGTTTTTCTATCGCTTTGGATTTTGTCCAAATGTAGAAAAACTTTTAAAAAATTACAATACCAATGTTGTCAGGCATTAATCTTCAGTTGTCAGAAGATCCCAGTCCCAATTCCAAGCTCTTGAAACTTTTTTCATAACAGTAACGTTTTTAAGGCCTTATTAAAAAATAATTCTCACATAAATATCAAAAAGATGTTTTTTTTATGCAATTAATGAAATTCAAGCAGTCACCCATTTTTTTGCCTAAAGCATTGTAAATTATACAAATATGCCTAAAATTTGAGACTAAAACTAGGGAAAATACTCGTAGATTCACCCTCTATATTGCGTAAAAATACCAAAGGTAAAAGCGTATGTTTTCTGTAAATATTACTAATTATTAACAGGTGTGGATAAGCCTAAGATTCAAGAAATCCTAAAAATAAAAACGGAGTTTTTAGATTATGCGAGTGCAAAGCTATTTTTCTGAATTTACATTGATGTTTATAATGAAAAGTTGATTGACATAGGGTTCAGCAGGGTCTTTGCATGGATTTGGAAATCTTGTTCAGGACGGTTTGTGTAAGGACATTGGATGCAACGGGTGCCGGCTTCTGCCAATCAACTTGAACAAAAATAGAATCGGTATAAAGCTTTTACAAGAGCAATATTTCGCGGTTTTTAATCTATGGTATTTACATGCTCAATCGTATTCATACGAATGCTACTTGTTTATTTACGTCTTCTGAACTGAAAAATTACTAATGTCATCTTTTATTTATAAACTTGAACTTTTAAATAAGATGTTGTTTAATGGTCAAAATCAATTCCTTTGGTGTTTATTCAATACTTTTATTGAAATTGTTTATTGTCATCCACATTTGATTCAAAAATATTTTTATTATGAAAATTGCTTTTCACGGCGCAGCCAGAACGGTTACAGGAAGCAAACATCTGCTTACCATTAAAAACGGAAAAAAGATATTATTAGACTGCGGTATGTTTCAGGGATTGGGTAAAGAAACAGAAGAACTAAATCGCAGTTTTGGTTTTAACCCACAAGAAATTGATGTTATGGTGCTCTCCCATGCACATATCGATCATTCGGGGCTTATACCCAGGCTCGTTGCTGAAGGCTTCAAAGGAAAAATTTATTGCAACCCCGCTACCCGGGCATTAACAACTATACTACTAAAAGATTCAGCCGAAATTCAGGAAAATGAAACAAAGTTTATCAATAAAAGAAGAGCAAAAGAAGACATTCCTTATGAGAAACCTTTGTACACGATTGAAGATGTAAATAAAGCTTTACCACTATTAACTGAAGTTGACTATAAAGACTGGTTTGAAATAATGGAAGGCGTAAAGGTTATGTTTACGGATGCGGGCCATATTATAGGCAGTACCTGTGTGCACCTGAAAATTAATGAAAACGGTAAAGAACAGATGTTGACTTTTAGTGGCGATGTGGGGCGATATCGTGATGTTATTTTAAAGTCGCCGGAAACATTCCCTCAGTCGGATTTTATTATTATGGAATCTACCTATGGCAATAAACTACATGATGATGCTACCACTACACCTGATATGCTGCTGGAATGGATTGAAAAAACCTGCCTGAAGAAAAAGGGCAAACTCATAATGCCGGCATTTAGTGTAGGCAGAACACAGGAGTTATTGTTTTTTCTAAATCAACTGGAGCTGGAAAACAGATTGCCCGACCTTACCTATTATGTAGATAGCCCACTGAGCATTGAAGCTACTGAAGTAGTAAAAAGTTATCCTCAATATTTTAATAAGAAGATTCAAAAAATAATGCAATCGGACAAAGACCCTTTTACCTTCAAAGGGTTGCGTTATGTGCAAACAGTAGAGCAGTCAAAGGAGTTAAACTACATCAATGGCCCCATGGTTATTATTTCGGCCAGCGGCATGGCCGATGCAGGTAGAGTAAAACACCATATCAGTAACAATATTGAAAACAGCAGGAATACAATTTTACTTACAGGCTACTGCGAACCACACTCCCTGGGTGGCCGACTGATGGCCGGCGCAAAAGAAGTTACCATTTTTGGAATACTACATGAAGTGAATGCAGAAATAGGTGCTATCAGAAGCATGAGTGCACATGGCGATTATGAAGACCTTAGCCAATGGCTGGCCTGCCAGGATCCAAAACAAGTGAAAAAACTATTTCTCGTACATGGTGAATATGATGTACAACTGGATTTTAAAAAATGGCTTATTAAAAAAGGATTTGCTGATATAGAAATTCCGGAACAGCATTTTGAAATTGGGCTTACCTGACCATTTTATTACAAAATCTGTTATTCATTTTACATTTCATTAATAAACCCAACGCCAGCTTTCTCGTTCATAAAAATGAATGATAAAAAAAGGAGGCGTTATGAAATCAAGATTTAAAACCTGGGCTTATCCAATCTTAATTTTTTGTATTGCCGGATGTGGTCCCACGG
>WBZM01002000.1_pt1 | contig 18345 bp, 15 predicted proteins | sample 5204271 | NCBI WGS metagenome assembly WBZM01 (sample SAMN12344346, study PRJNA552823) | activated sludge metagenome | biome: Activated sludge suspended growth; feature: Nitrification reactor; material: Wastewater; isolation source: activated sludge from nitrification reactor of wastewater...
CGGCCTCGAACTCCTGCTGGCGCGACAGCACGAAGGCGCGCGCGTTGAAGCGCGGGAAGAAGTGGCGGAAGAAGAAGGCCAGCGCCACGTCGGCCACGTTGCCGCCCAGGCTGGCCCGCTCGCGGGCCAGCGCCAGCAGGTACCAGCTGCGCCGCGTGCGGTAGATCCACTGGCCGAGCTTGCCGTGCGCGCCGCGCAGGTGGCCGAACTCGTGGGCGATCACGGCACCGAGCTGTCGCGTCGACAGCCCGAGCATCAGCGGCAGCCCGATCACGAGGTGGTTGCGGTGCCAGCCGAGCAGGCCCAGGCGCGGCTGCTGCCACACGGCAGCGTTGAGCTCGCCATCGATCAGCACGCGGTCGGGCCGCGGCGCACCGGTCTTCCGCCGCACCTTATCGATCAGCTCGAAGAGTCGAGGCGCTTCCTTCTCGGTCACCGCCAGGCCCTGAGGAGGCTGCGGCCGCATCCAGAGTGCGCGCAACAGCGAGAACAGCAACGACGCACAGCCCAGCACCAGCATGACCTTCCAGCCGGCCACGCGCCCGTGCATCAGTTGCCGGGTGCCCCACACCAGCCCCCAGGCCGACGCCGCCAGCGTGGCCAGGATTGCGGCATAGCCGAACGCCGCCATCGCAGCGGTCAGTCGGGCGAAGCGGATCGGGTCGTCGCGGCTGTCGTGCTCGTAGCGCGCGACCAGCCGCCGGAAGGACGTGTCGTCCATCGGGGGAGCTCTCCGGTGCGGGCATCTTGCCGTGCGCGCCGCGGGTGCACTTTGTCACGCGCCGCGGGCGTCGAGTTGTTCACACATTCGAACGGTGTTCCGCGGGCGCGCCGATACACTGCGGGGCATGCCCGCGCTGACCCGCCGCCGCTTCGTCGCTGTCCTCGCTGCCGCACCCGTGCTGGCTCCGGCGCTCGAGCGAGAGTCGCGCGTGCTGCGCTTCGAGCACCTGCACACCGGCGAGCGTCTGGAGGTCGAGTACTTCGCCGGCGGCCGCTACCAGCCCGACGCGCTGGCCGCGGTGAACCACCTGCTGCGAGACTTCCGCAATGGCGAAGTCGGCGCGATGGACCCGGCCCTGCTCGACCTGCTGCACGCACTGCGCGCGCAGACCGGCAGCCGCCAGCCCTACGAGATCATCTCCGGCTACCGATCACCTGCGACCAACCGCATGCTGCACGAGCGCAGCAGCGGCGTCGCGAGCCAGAGCCTGCACCTGACCGGCCAGGCGATCGACATTCGCGTGGTCGACGTGCCGCTCGCGCAGCTGCGCCAGGCGGCGCTCTCGCTGCAGCGCGGCGGCGTGGGCTTCTACCCGGGCTCGAACTTCGTGCACGTCGACACCGGGCGGGTGCGCGCCTGGTGAGTCGGGTTCAGCGGCGACGGCGCTCCGCGAGGCGCCGCTCGAGCGCGGCGTCGTGGCCATACAGGTCGTCGGCGAAGTGCAGCGAGCCGTCGTCCGGCGACACCAGCGCGGTCAGGTAGTACAGCAGCACCGGCACCGGCGCGCGCAGGTTCACCTGCTGCGTGCGGGTGCCGTTCATCGCCGCCACGATGGACTCGCGATCCCAGCCGGGCTGCTCGCGCAGCAGCCACTCGGCGAGTGCAGCCGGATCGGCCACGCGCACGCAGCCGTGGCTGAAGTCGCGACGGCTGCGGGCGAACAGCTCGCGCGCCGGCGTGCCGTGCAGGTAGACGTTGTCGTCGTTCGGGAAGATGAACTTGGCCAGGCCGAGCGAGTTCTTCGGCCCCGGTTTCTGGCGCACGCGCAGCGTGCCGACGCGCAGGGCCTCCAGCACTTCGGGCGACGGTCCGACGGTGCGAGCGTCGTCGCCCGCACCAGCGACGATCTCCATGTCGTGAGCCGCAAGGTAGCCGGCATCGCGCTCGAGCGCCGGCAGCAACTCCTGGCGCAGGATCGAGCGCGGCACGTTCCAGTAGGGCCGGAACACCAGGTGCGTCATCTCGTCGGCGAACACCGGTGTCTGCGTGCGCATCGCACGCCCGACGATCACGTCCATCGCGAGTGACGGCGTGGCCTCCGGTGCCTCGGCCGCCCAGGCCCAGAGCCGGAACATCGGCAGGTTGATCGCGATCACCGGCCGGCCGCCGCGCGCGGGCAGCCAGCGCAGCCGCTCCATCGCGAGCTCGATCTGGCGCACGCGCTGCGCGGGAGCGATCTCGAGGGCGGCCAGCGTGGCGCGGCCGAGCACGCCATCCGGTTCGAGGCCGTGGCGCGACTGGAAGCGCTTCACCGCACCGACGAGCGTGCCGTCGTAGCGCGCTTCGCTCACTGCGCCGCCTGGCGGCAGATCGCCGAGCGCCGAGAGCCGCTCGGCCAGCGCCGCCGTGCCGGCCCAGGATTGACCCGGCTCGACCTTCCGCGGCGCTGCCGGCAGTGCCGCCCAGCGAGTCTCGGCCGCGATGCGGCGGTAGCGCGCGAGCTGCTCGCGCAGCTGCGCGTACTGCGCCAACGGCGGACGCAGGCGCTCGACCGCGAGCGAAAGCCGGTTGGCGGCCAGTGCATCGAGCAGGGACTGCTCGACGGCGCTCTCGCCCGGCGCCGGGACCGTCACGCCGAACCCGAGATCGCGGGCACGGACGCGGCCGACGTGGAGATCGTGCAGAAAGGCGAGGAAAGCCGCGTCGGGCGCCGCGTCGCGGTAGACGACAGGATCCAGCCCCTCGCTTGCCGCGGCGTCGAGCAGGGCACGGGCCTCCCGCAGCAACGCGGGGCTCCAGTCGCCGGCCGTCCTGACGGCTGGCGTGCCGACTCCGAGCGCCGCTGCCGGCGCGAGCGCGCAGGCCAGCAGCGCGCGCCGCTTCAATGCGGCTGGCCCCAGCGCGGCGGCCGCTTGTCGATGAAGGCCTGCACGCCTTCCAGCGCGCTCTCGTCCATCATGTTGCAGGCCATGGTCTGGCCGGCGTCGTCGTAGGCGGCGGCGATGCCCTTCTCGAGCTGGCGGTAGAAGAGCGCCTTGCCCATCGCCAGCGCCACGCGCGGCTTGGCGACGATGGAAGCCACCAGCTTCTCCACTTCGGCGTCGAGCTGCTCGGCCTCGGCGATGCGGTTGACCAGTCCCTTGGCCTGCGCCTCGTCGGCCGAGATGAAGCCACCGGTGACGAGCATCTCGAAGGCGGCCTTGCGCGACAGGTTGCGCGACAGCGCCACGCTGGGCGTCGAGCAGAACAGCCCGAGGTTGACGCCGCTCACCGCGAAGCGCGCCTCGCGCGCCGCGACCGCGAGATCGCACATCGCCACCAGTTGGCAGCCGGCTGCGGTGGCAATGCCATGCACGCGCGCGATCACCGGCACCGGCAGCTTCTGGATCGCCAGCATCATCTGCGCGCACTGCGCGAACAGCGTCTGGTAGTACTCGAGCGAGGGCTCGGCGCGCATCTCCTTCAGGTCGTGCCCGGCACAGAAGGCCTTGCCGGCCGCAGCGATCACCACTACCCGCGCCGACTCGTCCTTCGCGATCGCGTCGAACTCGGCCAGCAGCGCGGCGAGCATCGATTCCGACAATGAGTTGAAGGCCGCCGGACGGTTCAGCGTCAGGCGCACCACGCCGCGCGCATCGGTTTCGCGCAGCACCAGGGGGTCGTTCGTCTCCATCACGCGCTCCTCATTCGATGGCCGAGGCGCTCTTGGCGCGCTCTCTGAGCTGGAACTTCTGGATCTTGCCGGTCGATGTCTTGGGAATCGGCTCGAAGCGGATCTCCTTGGGCACCTTGTAGCCGGCCAGCAGGCTCTTGCAGTGCGCGATCAGCTCCTCGGCGGTGACGCTCGCGCCGGGCTTGAGCTCGACGTAGGCCAGTGGCGTCTCGCCCCATTTCTCGTGCGGCTTGGCGACCACCGCGCAGGCCATCACGGCGGCGTGGCGGTAGAGCGCATCCTCCACCTCGATCGAACTGATGTTCTCGCCGCCGCTGATGATGATGTCCTTGCTGCGGTCCTTGATCTTCACGTAGCGGTCGGGCTCCATCACCGCCAGGTCGCCGGTGTGGAACCAGCCACCGTGGAAGGCCTTGGCCGTGGAGGCAGGGTTCTTCAGGTAGCCCTTCATCACGATGTTGCCTCGGAACATGATCTCGCCCATGGTCTGGCCGTCGGCCGGCGTGTCGGCCATGGTCTCGGGGTCGAGCACGGTCATGCCCTCCTGCAGCACGTAGCGCACGCCCTGGCGGCCGTTCAGGCGCGTCTGCTCCGAGAGGCTCTCCGATGCCCAGCGCTCGCGCCTCACCGCCACCGAGGCCGGCCCGTAGACCTCGGTGAGGCCGTAGACGTGGGTGATGTCGAAGCCGATCTTCGCCATGCCCTCGATCATCGCGGCCGGCGGCGCGGCGCCGGCGACCATGCCGCGCACCTTCTGGCGGATGCCCTCGCGCTGCTCGGCGGGCGCCGCGATGATCAGGTTGTGCACGATCGGCGCGGCGCAGTAGTGGTCGACGGCGTGCTCTCGCATCGCCGCGAGGATGGACGGCGCATCGACGCGGCGCAGGCACACGTGCACGCCGCCGAGCATCGCCACCGTCCAGGGGAAGCACCAGCCGTTGCAGTGGAACATCGGCAGCGTCCACAGGTACTTCGGGAAGTGCGGCATGGTCCAGGTGGCCGCGTTGCAGACCGCATTGAGGTAGGCGCCGCGGTGGTGGGTTACCACACCCTTCGGGTCGCCGGTGGTGCCGGAGGTGTAGCTCACGGCGATCGCGTCCCACTCGTCGCGCGGGCCCTCGAGCCGCGCCAGCGGCGCGTGCGCCGCGAGCAGCGCCTCGTACTCGTGCGTGCCCAGGCGCTCGCCAGGGCCGGTGTACTCGCTGTCGCACACGTCGATGACGAGCGGGCTGCGACCGTGCTCGGCCTTCAGCAACCGCAGCGCCTCGGCCATCACGGGGGCGAACTCGCGGTCGGTGATCACCACCGCTGCCTCGCAGTGGTTCATCTGCCAGGCGAGCAGCGGCGCATCGAGCCGCGTGTTGAGCGTGTTGATCACGGCGTTCAGCGCGGGGATCGCGTAGTGCGCCTCCACCATTTCCGGCGTGTTGGGCAGCATGGTCGTCACCGTGCTGCCGCGGCCCACGCCGAGCGAGCGCAGCGCCGCGGCCAGCCGCGCCGAACGGTCGCGCAGCGTTCGCCAGTCGTAGCGCCGCGCGCCATGGATCACGGCCGGCAGGTCGCCGAACACCTCGGCGCTGCGCTCCACGAAGCTCACCGGGCTGAGGGCGACGAAGTTGGCGGCGTTCTTGTCGAGGTGCTGGTCGTAGATGCTGCTCATGCGCGGGGCCCCGGGAAGGATTGGCGTGCGGAATCTTACACGGGCCGCGGACCTTCGCCGGGTTAACGCCGGGTCGGCGTGGCGCCATGCAGTCCAGAATCGGGCGTCCATCCGGCCCACGGCATGACTCGCGACGCAGTACCCCGAGCAAGCGCCCTCGACCAGCAGGTCCGCCATGCGCAGTACGCCATGGTGTTCGACCGGTCTCGCACCTCCAACCTTCTGGCCCCGCCGTTCGCGGCCGTGGTGGTGTGGCTGCTGTGGGGCACCCTGGATCACCGCCTGCTGCTGGCCTGGCTGGCGCTGAAGACCGCCACCAGCGCGCTGCGCGCCTGGATCACGCACCTGCACGACCGCGACGGGCCGGCCTCGACCGGCACCTGGGGGCCGCGCTTCCTGGCCGCGATCGCGCTGGACAGCGCCGTGTTCGGCCTGCTCGGCACGCTGCTGCTGCCGACCGCCGACCCGGCGCTGATGGCCACGATGGTCGCCACGCTGCTGGGCATCGCGGCCATCGGCCTGGTGGTGCTGTCGATGAGCTTCCAGGCCTCGCTGGCGCTGACCATGCCGGTGATGGTGCCGGCGATGCTCTACCAGTTCGCCCGCGGCACCGACCTGTCGACCTACATCGGCATCGGCATGGCCGTGTTCCTCGGCCTGGTGATCGTCGAGGGGCGGCGCGCGGCCGACCATACCCGCGCGATGCTGCGCCTGCGCTTCCGGATGGACGAGCTGGCGGCGCAGCGGCAGCAGGCGCTCGACCAGGCCGAGCGCAGCAACGAGGTGAAGAGCCAGTTCCTCGCGACGATGAGCCACGAGATCCGCACGCCGCTGCACGGCCTGCTCGGCATGGCGCGGCTGTTGCTGCGCGACGCGCCGCGCATGAGCCTGCCTCAGCAGACCGAGCGGCTGCAGATCGTCGAGCGCACCGGCGAACACCTGCTGGCGATCATCAACGACGTGCTCGACCATGCGCGAATCGAACGGGGGCACCTGCGGCTGGCCGACCAGCCCTTCGACCCGCGCACGCTGCTGCGGGCAGCGGCCGAACTGATGCAGCCGGCCGCACTCGACAAGGGCCTCACCCTGCAGCTGACCGACGAGCTGCCGCCCCATTGCCTGCTGCGCGGCGATCCGAACCGCCTGCGTCAGGTCCTGCTCAACCTGACCGGCAACGCGGTCAAGTTCACCGAGCGGGGCACGATCCGCCTGAGCGTCCGGCTCGACGAGTTCGCCCGCCTCCAGTTCGACGTGCGCGACAGTGGACCCGGTGTACCGCCTGGCGAGCGCGAGCGCATCTTCGATGCCTTTCACCAGGTCGACGGCTCGTTCTCGCGCCGGCACGGAGGCACCGGCCTGGGCCTGACCATCTCGCGCGACCTGGCCCGGGCCATGGGCGGCACGCTGGAGTGCCTCGATGCGCCCGGCGGGGGGGCGCTGTTCCGGCTCACGCTGCCGCTCCCGGAGACAACGGGCGAACGCGCCCCCACCGAGCCGAGGTCGACGGAAACCGCCCACCGGGAGGCGTCCCATGGATTGCCGCTCACGGGCCGGGTGCTGCTGGTCGAGGACAACCCGGTGAACGCGCTGGTGGCCGAGGCCGCTCTGCAGCGCATGGGCGTCGAGGTCGAGACGGTGGGCAACGGCGTGGCCGCCGTGGCGCTGGCCACGCGCGAGCGCTGGGACCTCATTCTGATGGATTGCCAGATGCCCGAGCTCGACGGCTTCGAGGCCACCACGCGCATCCGCCGCCACGAACAGGCCGCCGGGCTGGCCGCGGTGCCCATCGTGGCGCTGACCGCCAACGCGATGGACGGCGACCGCGAGCGCAGCCTCGCCGCGGGCATGGACGACCACCTGGCCAAGCCCTTCCGCGACGAGGAACTCGGCGACGTGCTGCGGCGTCACCTGTCGCGGCGCGACGCCCTGCGCCAGGCCTGAAGCCGACGGCGGCAGGGCTCAGGCCGCGGCGGCGGCCAGTGCCTGGTCGATGTCCCAGAGGATGTCGTCGACGTGCTCCAGCCCGACCGACATGCGGACCATGTCGGGCAGCACGCCGGCAGCACGCTGCTGGGCCTCGTCGAGCTGCCGGTGCGTGGTCGAGGCCGGGTGGATGATCAGCGTGCGGGTGTCGCCGATGTTGGCGAGATGGCTCATGAACTGGGCCGACTCGATGAACTTCACGCCGGCCGCGAGGCCGCCCTTCACGCCAAAGGCGAGCAGCCCCGAGGCGCCGCGCATCTGGCGCTGCACCAGCGCGTGCTGGGGATGATCCGGCAGGCCCGGGTAGTTGATCCAGCTCACCGCCGGGTGCGAACGCAGGAACTCCGCCACCCGCAACGCGTTGCTGCAGTGCCGCTCCATGCGCAGCGGCAGCGTCTCGATGCCCTGCAGGATCTGCCACGCGCTGGTTGGCGCGAGCGCGGCGCCGTAGACGCGCAGGGTCTCCATGCGCGCGCGCATCGTGAAGCCGAAGTCGCCGAAGGTCTCGTAGAACTTCACCCCGTGGTAGCCCGGCGAAGGCTCGGTCATGCCGGGGAACTTGGCGTTGTCCCAGGGGAATCGGCCGCTCTCGACGATCACGCCGGCCAGCGTGGTGCCGTGGCCCCCAAGGTACTTGGTGGCCGAGTGCACGACGATGTCGGCCCCGTGCCGGATCGGCTGGCACAGGAACGGCGACGGCACGGTGTTGTCGATCAGCAGCGGCAGGCCGTGCGCATGCGCCACGTCGGCCACCGCGGAGATGTCGAGCACCACGAGGCTGGGGTTGCCCAGGCTCTCGGCGAAGATCGCACGCGTGTTCGGCCGGATGGCCGCGGCAAAGGCGGCTGGGTCGGTGGCATCGACGAAGCTGGTCTCGATGCCGAACTTCTTCAGGTTCACCGCGAGCATCGTCACCGTACCGCCGTACAGCGCACCGGCCGCGACGACATGATCGCCCTGCTGCAGCAGTGTCATCAGCGCCATCGCCTCGGCCGCCATGCCACTGGACGAGGCCACGGCGGCGCGCCCGCCCTCGAGTGCGGCGACCCGCTCCTCCAGCGCCGCGACGGTCGGATTGGACAGGCGCGAGTAGACGTTGCCGAAGGTCTGCAGGTTGAACAGCGACGCCGCATGGTCGGCGCTGTCGAACACAAAGCTGGTGGTCTGGTAGATCGGCAAGGCTCGAGCGCCGGTGGCGGCGTCGGGAATCTGGCCGGCGTGGATGGCCAGCGTCTCGGCGCGGAACTCGTGGTCGGGCATGCGCGAACCCTACACCGGCCGGCGCGCCGAGATCACCCGGGTGTTCACGCCCGCCCAGTTCAGCCCGCCGAACAGGCGCGCGTGCTCGATCTTCACGCAGCGGTCCATCACCGAGTCGAGCCCGGCTTCGCCCGCGAGGCGGTCGGCCTCGGGGTTCCGGACGCCGAGTTGCTGCCACAGGCACCGTGCGCCGATCGCCACCGCGGCGCGGGCGATCGGCGGCACGTCGGATTCCTTGCGGAACACGTCGACCATGTCGACGGGGAACGGGATCGCCTCCAGGCTGGGGTAGCAGGGTTCGCCGAGCACTTCGGCGTAGCGCGGGTTCACCGGCACGATACGGTAGCCGTGCTCCTGCATGTACTTGGCGGCGAAATAGCTCGGGCGATGCCACTCGGCGGACAGCCCGACCACGGCAATCGTGCGGCAGCCGCGCAGGATGCGGCGCAGATCGGAGATGGTGTCGGCCATGGAGGCACGATACCCGAAGCGGGCCGCGTGACGAAACACCGTCGCGGGCCACGACGCGCTCAGGTTGGCCGCCTCCATGCCGATAGACCTTCGATGCTGCGCGCCCTGCTCCTGGTCCTCGTGCTGGTGCTTCTGGCACCGGCCGGGACGCACGCCGCCACACTTCGTCCAGCCAGCCTGGCCGAGATCGACCTTGCGATCGCCGACGAGCCGAGGCTGGCCATCGAGCGTGTCGGGCGCGAGCTGGCACAGGCCAAGACCGCGTCCGAGCGCTTCTGGGCCCTGCTCGGACTGGCCCGGGCGCAGTCGATGCTGGAGCGCCCGGCCGAATCGGCCGAGGCGCTGGATCGCGCGGAGCACGAACTGACCGGGTGGGCCCAGGCGCGGCCAGCGCACCGGGTCTGGCTCGAACTGGTGCGCCTGCAGGTGCTGTGGCCGACCTGGTCGCCGCAGACCTCGCGCCAGCGGATGAATGCGGTGATGCAGGGCCTGCGCACGGTGGGCGACGACGAGCTCGCCTGCGAAGCCCACCTGACGGACCTGGCGCTGCTGATCGACGCGAACAGCCTCGACGAAGCCTGGCTGGCCGCCGAGTCGGTGGAGGCCTGCAGCCGCGAGCTCGGCCGGCCGATCGGGCAGGCGACGGCGCTGTCGGCCATGGGCTCGATCGCCAGCCGCGGCCATGGCCGCAGCCAGACCGAGACGGATGTTCACTTCGAGCGTGCGATGTACGTGCTCGGCGATGCGCCGGCCCGCATCACGCGCAGCATCGTGTTGTGGGATCGGGGCAATGCGATGAGCGCGGCGCATCGCTGGGACGAGGCCGCTCGCCAGTACGAGGCGGCACTGGCGCTGTCTCGCGCGATCGACGACGCGGCCGGCATCGCGGCCGGCAACATCAGCCTTGCCGAGACCTACATCGAGCGCCACCAGCCCTCGCACGCACTTCCGCTGCTCGACGAGGCGCAACGCCTGATCGCCGCGACAGACCCCACCGGCTACCGCCTGCTCGGCGTGGCCCGCCAACGCATCCTCGCGCTCGCCCAGCTGGGCCGTGCCGAAGTGCTCACCGAGATCGGCCGCGCGCGGCGTTGGGACAACGATTCGCAGCCGGCCGCGACACGTGCGCGGCTGGCCCGTGCAATGGCACGCGGCTACGCATCGCAAGCGCGTTTCGCCGAGGCCTACGCCGAGACTCAGCGTGCCGAATCGTTCGACGAGCAGGGGCGCGCCTACGCGGCCGACGTGCAGACGCTGCGCCTGCAGGCACGCTATGCCGCCGCGCAGCGCGACGCCGAGAACGCCGAGCTGCGCCACCGTGGCGAGGCGGCGCGCCTGGAACTGCAGGCCGAAGCCGCCAAGCAGCGCTCACTGTGGGCCGCGCTCGCGCTGCTCGGCCTGGCCGCGGCCGCGGCGCTGGCGTTCGGCTGGCAGGCCTATCGTCGCCGCCGCGTGATGACCGACCTGGCGTTGCGAGACGAGCTGACCGGGGCGCCGAACCGTCGCGCGGTGGTGGCCTACGCCCAGGCGCAATTCGAACAGGCCAAGCGTCTCGGCGTGCCGCTGACGCTGGCGCTGCTGGACCTCGATCACTTCAAGCGTGTCAACGACACGCGAGGCCATGCCGGCGGCGACGCCGTGCTGCGCGCATTGGTGGGCGCAGCGCACGGCGTGCTGCGCGGGCAGGATCGTCTGGGCCGCTGGGGGGGCGAGGAGTGGCTGCTGGTCATGCCCGGCACGGCCTGCGCCGAAGTGCCCGCCGTCTTCGAACGGCTGCGCAACCGATTCGCCGCGTCGCCGGCCGAGGGCATCGCCGGCGCCCACGGCGTGACCTTCTCGATGGGCGCCGCCGAGCTTGCTCCCGGCACGACCTCCCTCGACGGCCTGCTCGCCGTGTGCGACCGACGGCTGTACTGCGCCAAGCAGTCGGGCCGCGACCGCGCCTGCTGCGACGGCTGAGCACGAACGAAAAAGCCCGCGGTTCGCACCGCGGGCTTCCCCGGTCTCCTCGGTCCTCGCGGGGCGAGCCCCGCGTCTCGATCAGGCGTGCTTCTTGTCGAAGAACTGCTCGTCTTCGGTCGAGCCCTTCAGCGCCGCCGTCGAGGCCTGGGCTTCGATGGTCGTCGTCACGGCGTCGAAGTAGCCCGTGCCGACCTCGCGCTGGTGCTTCACCGCGGTGAAGCCACGGTCGGCGGCGGCGAACTCCTTCTGCTGCAGCTCGACGAAGGCCGTCATGTTGTTGCGGGCGTAGCCGTAGGCCAGGTCGAACATCGAGTAGTTCAGGCTGTGGAAGCCGGCCAGCGTGATGAACTGGAACTTGTAGCCCATCGCGCCCAGTTCGCGCTGGAACTTGGCAATCGTCGCGTCGTCGAGGTTCTTCTTCCAGTTGAACGACGGCGAGCAGTTGTAGGCCAGCAGCTTGCCGGGGAACTTGGCGTGGATCGCGTCGGCGAAGGCCTTGGCGAACGCCAGGTCGGGCTTGCCGGTCTCGCACCAGATCAGGTCGGCGTACTCGGCGTAGGCGAGGCCGCGGCTGATCGACTGCTCCAGGCCGTTGCGGGTCTTGAAGAAGCCTTCGATGGTGCGCTCGCCGGTCATGAACGGCTTGTCGTTGTCGTCGACGTCGCTGGTCACGAGGTCGGCGGCTTCCGCGTCGGTGCGGGCCAGCAGGATGGTCGGGGTGCCCATCACGTCGGCCGCCAGTCGCGCGGCGACGAGCTTGGCCACCGCCTCACGCGTCGGCACCAGCACCTTGCCACCCATGTGGCCGCACTTCTTGACCGAGGCGAGCTGGTCCTCGAAGTGCACGCCGGCGGCGCCCGCGTCGATCATGGCCTTCATCAGTTCGAAGGCGTTCAGCACGCCGCCGAAGCCGGCTTCCGCATCGGCCACGATCGGCGCGAAGAAGTCGGTGTCGTTCTTGCCTTCGCTCCACTGGATCTCGTCGGCGCGCTTGAAGGTGGCGTTGATGCGCTTGACGACCTTCGGCACGGAGTCCACCGCGTACAGCGACTGGTCGGGGTACATCTCGCCGTTGCTGTTGGCGTCGCCGGCGACCTGCCAGCCCGACAGGTAGATGGCCTTCAGGCCGGCCTTGACCTGCTGCATCGCCTGGTTGCCGGTCAGCGCGCCGAGCGAGTTCACGAACGGCTCGGTGTTCAGCAGGTTCCACAGCTTCTCGGCACCGCGCTTGGCCAGCGTGTGCTCGATCTGCAGCGAGCCGCGCAGACGCACGACGTCGGCCGCGGTGTAGCCGCGCTTGATGCCCTTCCAGCGCGGGTTCTCCGCCCAATCCTTCTCGAGGGCGGCGATTTGCTGTTCGCGGGTCAGATTCGTCATGAGGACCTCCGTGAGTGGTGTGAAGACAGGGACTGAAAACTTGCAATCTCTGGCCTCAAGGTTAGTCGCGGAGTCACGCCGTGGGAAGACTTATGTCTTATAGAAGACCAAAAAAGTTGTTCCAGTAAATCAATGACTTACAGGAAGCATTCCAGCATACGGAAGATCATCCTTCACAATGAGAAAGATTGCGGCGGCGCAGCATGACCATGTTCCATCATGCGGTAAGCGCTTTTCCGATCGTGAAACGCCTCAGCGTCGCTGACCGATGCCGAGCCAGCGCGCGTAGAGCCGATCCGCCAGAGCCTGCTGCGCGCGCAGCGCAGCGACGCCCTCCTTCCGCATGCACTCGCCGCTCTGCACGGTCGGGCACTCGCGCTGCAGCCTCAGGAAATCGGGGTCGCGCGAGGCCGACCAGAGCGCGAGCTTGTGCGCATCCACCTCGACGTGGAACTGCATCGCGAGGTGAGGCCCGATCGCAAAGGCCTGGTGCGTGCAGGCCGCGCTGCCGGCCAGCGCGATCGCGCCGGGGGGCAATTCGAAGGCTTCGTAGTGCCACTGGAACACGGTGAGTTCGTCCGCCTCGCCGAACCAGCCGCGCGCCTCCGCATGGCCGTGCACACGCAGGGGCTGCCAGCCGATCTCTGGCGCCGGCGAATCGGTGACACGCACGCCCAGGGCTCGGGCCATCAACTGCCCGCCCAGGCAATGCCCGATCACGGGCCGGTCGAGCGCCATGCTCTCGCGGATCAACGCTTCGGCCTGTCGCAGCGACGGCAGGTCGTCGTTGACGCTCATCTCGCCGCCCAGCACGGCCAGTGCGCCGAATCCGTCCATCGAATCGGGAAAGGCCTCGCCGCTGGCGCTGTTCCGTACCTCGAAGGGCACCCCATTGGCCACCAGCCAGGTCGCGAGGTAGGCCGGACCGTCGGTGTCCATGTGCTGCAGCACCAGCACCGGCTTCATGCGCGCACCGCCGCCAGGAAACCCGCCAGCGCCAGGGCGAGCGGCTCGCCATCGATCGCTCGCGTGTGCGGCGAGACCAGCAGCATGTCGTGAAACGGCGTGATGACGATGCCTCGGTTCAGCAGCCACAGGTGCAGCGCGCCTTCGACGGCATCGTCCATCGCTGCCCGGGCCTGGGCCGCATCGCGCGGCGCCTGAGCGCAGAACTGCAGTTCCATGCGCGCCCCCAGCCGCGTCAACGACCAGGGCGCGCCGGCCTCGCCGAGCGTGCTGCGCAGGCGCGACTCGATCGACTCGGCGGTGGCGAGCATGCCGTCGTAGGCGTCGCGTGTCATCACCTCGCCGAGGTTGGCGTGCAGCGCCGCCATCGCCAGCAGGTTGGCCGAGAGCGTGGTCCCGATGCCCGAATGGCCATCGGGCGCCGCCCGCTTGGCGGCCTCCATGCGTTCGTTCATCGCCTCGGTGAAGCCGTAGACCGCGCAAGGCAGGCCGCCGGCGACCGCCTTGCCGATCACGACCACATCGGGTTCGAGACCCTCCAGGCGCGCATGCCCGCCCCAGGCGCTGCTGACGGTGTGCGTCTCGTCGACCACGAAAAGCGCGCCGTGGCGGCGACAGGCGGCCTGCAGCCGCGCGAGGAAGCCCGGCAGCGGCGGCACCAGGCCGCAGTTGGTCAGGGCCGGCTCGGTGAGCACGCACGCGACGTCGCCGCGTGCGAGCGCATGCTCGACCGCGACGATGTCGTTGAACGGAACGACCACCGTGCCCAGCGACAGGTCGTGCACCTGTCCGAGCAGGCTCGCACGCGTGAGCGTGCGCTGCTGCGCATCCATGTCGACCAGCGTGTCGTCGACGGTCCCGTGGTAGCAGCCGTCGAACACCAGGACCTTCGCGCGCCCGGTCACCGCGCGCGCCCAGCGCAGCACGAAGCGGTTCGCATCGCTCGCGCTGAGCGTGACCTGCCAGCGCGGCAGCCCGAAGCAGGCCTCGAGGCGGCGGCCGACCTCGGCCGTGAGGGTCGACGGCAGCATCGCCGTCAGGCCGCGCGCGGCCTGTGCGGCGATGGCGTGCGCCACCGGCTCCGGGCTGTGGCCGAACATCGCTCCGGTGTCGCCGAGGCAGAAGTCGAGGTACTCGTGCCCGTCCGCACACCACAGCCGACAGCCTTGGGCGCGCTCGACGTGGAGCGCCACCGGTGTCGGCCAGTCGCGCATCCAGTGCAGCGGCACGCCGAAGAGGAAGTGGCGCGCGTCCTGTACCGCCAGCGCCACGCTGCGCGGATGGGTGTCGATGAAGCGCTGCCGCTCCTGGCGCTGCAGTTCGGCGAGTCTGGCGCGGTCGATGCGGAACTCGGGTGTCGTCATGGGCGGGTTCAGGCGAGAACGACTCTTATCATCGGCCGCCAGTGTGCAGCAGGACGACCCGATGACCGCTTTCGCCTTCCTCTCCAACAACGCCTTCCTGAAGGCGCCGGCCGCGACCGACCAGCCCTACGCCGTCGCCGGCATCGCCTGGGACGGCTCGGTGACCAACCGCCCGGGGGCGCGCTTCGGCCCGCGGGCGATCCGCGAGGCCAGCCACATGCTGTGCGATGCGATCCACCCGCACTTCGACGTCACGCCCGACGGCCAGCTCGGCGATGCCGGCGATCTGCCGCTGCCCAACACCAGCCTGGCCGACATGCGCGAGGCGATGGGACCGCACGTGGAACGCCTGATCCGCGCCCACCACATGGTGTGGCTGGGCGGCGACCACAGCATCACGCTGCCCTTGCTGCGTGCCTACCGCGCGCTGCATGGCCGGCCGCTGGCGGTGATCCACTTCGACGCACACTGCGACACCTGGGAAGACCATTTCGGCGAACCCAGCGGCCACGGCACCTGGGTCTACGAGGCGATGCAGGAAGGGTTGGTGATCCGCGAGTGCTTCACGCAGATCGGCATCCGCTCGGCCGGCGTGCGCGAGGCGCGCGAGTACGTCAGCGACCAGGGCGGCCAGATCTTCGGCGCGCGCGCCCTGCGCGGCCTCGAGAACGCCGCGCAGCTCGCGCCGGTGCTGCGAGCGATCCGGGAACGGCTCGCCGCGCATGGGAACCCGCCGGTCTACCTGAGCCTGGACATCGACTGCCTCGACCCGGCCTTTGCGCCGGGCACCGGCACGCCCGAGCCGGGCGGCATGAGCACCAACCAGGTGCTCACGCTGCTCGAGGAACTCGCCGACCTGCCATTCGTGGGCATGGATTGCGTCGAGGTGGCGCCGCCCTACGACCATGCCGAGCTGAGCAGCCAGGCGGCCGCGCATTTCGTCTGGACCTACCTCTGCGGCAGACTGAAACGCACTTGACCTGACGCAACTGCTGCGATGCAGCACGACCAAGAATGGACACCATCCAACAGCAGCGGAGGTTCCATGGGATCGGTCGTCAAGCTCCAAACCGCCGGCGGTGACTTCAAGGCGCTGGACGCCTGCCACCAGCAGATCGCCGCGCACCTCGATCGCCTCGCGGCGCTCTTCGCCCACCTGAGCGACCGCGGCGTCGATGCCCATGCGCAGCAGGAGGCGCGCGCCATCGAGGCCTTCTTCTCCGAGACCTCTCAGAAGCACCATGCCGACGAAGAAGCCAAGGTGTTCCCCGCGCTGCTCGCCTCCAGCGACGAGGCGCTCGTGGCCACGGTGCGGATGCTGCAGCAGGACCACGGATGGATCGAGGAAGACTGGCTGGCGCTCGCGCCGCAATTGCGCGCCATCGCCTCGGGCTACAACTGGTACGACCCGGCCGAGCTGAACCATGGCATCGAGGTGTTCCTCGACCTCTGCCGCGAACACATCCAGCTCGAGGAGTCGATCATCTACCCCGAAGCCAAGGCATTGGCCGCCAAGCTGGCGCGTCGCCGCGCGTCGCTCCCTCCGCTCGCCTTCACAAAGGGAGCGCCGTCGTCTTCTTGACGGTGCGCAGCACCAGCATCGAGTTCGAGCGCGCCACCCCCGGCAGGTGCATCAGCACCTGCGAGTGGAAGCGCTCCAGGTCCTCGGCATCGCGGTAGGTGAAGCGGATCAGGTAGTCGTTCTCGCCGGCGACGTAGTAGCAGTCGAGGATCTCGGGCGTGTCGCGCACTGCGCGCTCGAAGGCCTCGAGCAGCGGCGTGCTCATGCTCTCGAGGTTGAGGATGGTGTAGCTGATGCCGTGCTTGCCCACGGCCTTGGCATTCAGCAGCGCCACGTACTGCGCGATGACGCCGGCATCCTCCAGCGCCTTGACGCGCCGCAGGCAGGCCGAAGGCGACAGGTGCACGCGCTGCGCGAGCTCCTGATTGGAAATCCGGCCCTCGTGCTGGAGCACCTCCAGAATGGATCGATCGATCGAATCCAGTTGCACATCGGCGGCTTTGTTTCGCATTTTCTGCGCTGCGATAGAAGTTTGGTCGAATGATATTGCATCCGCGAGGGTCAACCCGGCGCCATTGCGCAAGCACATTGCGCCGGGGTTTCTCTAGACTCGACCTGTGCTCGATTGCACACTCGGCCGCATCGAGAACCACGGAATCCAGGAGCCCTGCGCCATGAACAAAGCCATCGATCCCGCCGTGCTGGCGGTCGCACAGGAAGGCTCCGCGCACCCTCACGCCATGGACGCCTACTGGATGCCGTTCACCGCGAACCGGCAGTTCAAGAAGGCGCCCCGCCTGCTCGCCAAGGCGAAGGACATGCACTTCTGGACGCCCGAGGGGCGCCAGATCCTCGACGGCATCGCAGGCCTGTGGTGCGTCAACGCCGGCCATGCCCGACCGAAGATCGTCGAAGCCATCGCCGCGCAGGCCGCCGAGCTCGACTACGCGCCGCCCTTCAACATGGCGCACCCGAAGGCCTTCGAGCTGGCCGAGCGCCTCGTGCAGCTCACGCCGGCGGGGCTCGACAAGGTGTTCTTCACCAACTCCGGATCGGAGTCGGTGGACACGGCGCTCAAGATGGCCATCGCCTACCACCGCGCGCGCGGCGAAGGCACGCGCACCCGGCTGATCGGCCGCGAGCGCGGCTACCACGGTGTCAATTTCGGTGGCATCTCGGTGGGCGGCATCGTCGGCAACCGCAAGACCTTCGGCCCGGCGCTGGGCGGCATCGACCACCTGCGCCATACCCACGACCTGGCGCGCAATGCCTACTCGCGCGGCGTGCCTTCGCACGGCGCGGAACTGGCCGACGACCTCGAGCGCCTGGTGGCGCTGCACGACGCCTCGACCATCGCCGCGGTGATCGTCGAGCCGGTGGCCGGCTCCACCGGCGTGCTGCTGCCCCCCCAGGGCTACCTCGAGCGGCTGCGCGCGATCTGCGACAAGCACGGCATCCTGCTGATCTTCGACGAGGTCATCACCGGCTTCGGCCGCCTCGGCTCGCCGTTCGCGGCGCAGCACTTCGGCGTGACGCCCGACCTGATGACCGTGGCCAAGGGTATCAGCAACGGCTGCGTGCCGATGGGCGCGGTGTTCTGCAAGCGCGAGATCCACGACGTCTTCATGACCGGCCCGGAGCATGTGATCGAGTTCGCGCACGGCTATACCTACTCCGCGCACCCGCTGGCCTGCGCCGCGGCACTCGGCACGCTCGACACCTACGCCGAGGAAGGCCTGCTGACGCGTGCCGCGCAGATGGCGCCCTACTTCGAGGACGCGCTGCATTCGCTGAAGGGCGCGCGCCACGTGATCGACGTGCGCAACATCGGGCTCGTCGGTGGCGTCGAGCTGGAATCGATTCCCGGCCTGCCCGGCAAGCGCGCCTTCGACATCTTCCTCGAGTGCTGGCAGCGCGGTGTGCTGATCCGCACCACCGGCGACACCATCGCGTTCTCGCCGCCGCTGATCATCGAGAAGCAGCACGTCGACCAGCTCGTCGGCACGCTCGCCGACGTGCTCAGGACCGCGGCCTGACCAGGCATTTATGTCGCTGCTGAAGACCGACCTCGAACTCACGAAGAACTCCTACTACGCGGCCACGGCGCCGCGTCGGCAGCGCTTCCCCGTGCTGCAATCGAACGTCGATGCGGACGTCGCCATC
>WBZM01002002.1_pt1 | contig 18342 bp, 18 predicted proteins | sample 5204271 | NCBI WGS metagenome assembly WBZM01 (sample SAMN12344346, study PRJNA552823) | activated sludge metagenome | biome: Activated sludge suspended growth; feature: Nitrification reactor; material: Wastewater; isolation source: activated sludge from nitrification reactor of wastewater...
TGGAACACCTACCTGAAGGCGGTGCGCACCGAGCTGCCCACCGACCGCCGCCTGCGCGAATTGGCCATCTGCACCGTGGCGCTGCTGACCGGCGCGCAGTACGAATACCACCACCACGCGCCCGACTTCCTGGCCGCCGGCGGCAGCCCCGCCGAGCTGGACGCGCTGGCGCGCGTGGTGGCGCGCGACCCCCGCGCCGAGGCGCGGGACGCGGCGCTGGGCGAGCTGGAGCAGTTGGTGATCCGCTACGCGGCGCAGATGACGCTGGACGTGCGCGTGGACGACGCGCTGTTCAAGGCGCTGCAGGGCCGCTTCGACACCACCGCGCTGGTGGAGTTGACCAGCGCCATTGCCACCTACAACATGGTGGCGCGCTTTCTGGTGGCGCTCGGTGTCACGCCGGAGGATTGAGCGCTGTTTTCGGCGCTCGCGCTTGCATGGGCCGCCCGAGCAGCTCCTGATATCGGAGCAAACTCGGAATCAGAACAAGCCCGCGCCGCTGCGCGGCGGCGCCACGCCCAGGTGCCGGTACGCCGCCAGCGTGGCCACCCGGCCGCGCGGCGTGCGCTGCAGGTAGCCCTGCTGGATCAGGTAGGGCTCGATCACGTCCTCGATGGTGCCCGGCTCCTCGCCGATGCTGGCGGCGATGTTGTCCAGCCCCACCGGGCCGCCGTCGAAGCGGTGGATCACCGCCTCCAGCAGCTTGCGGTCCATCAGATCGAAGCCTTCCGGATCGACGTCGAGCATGGCCAGCGCGGCGTGCGCCAGCGCGCGCGTGATGCGGCCGTCGCCTTTGACGTCGGCATAGTCGCGCACGCGGCGCAGCAGCCGGTTGGCGATGCGCGGCGTGCCGCGCGAGCGGCGCGCGATCTCGAAGGCGCCCTCGGCGTCGGCCTCGACATTCAGCAGCCCGGCCGAGCGCGTGACGATGCGCGCCAGCTCCTCGGGCGTGTAGAACTCCAGCCGCGCCACGATGCCGAAGCGGTCGCGCAGCGGGTTCGTCAGCATGCCGGCGCGCGTGGTGGCGCCCACCAGGGTGAAGGGCTGCACGTCCAGCTTGATCGAGCGCGCCGCCGGGCCTTCGCCGATCAGGATGTCGATCTGGTAGTCCTCCAGCGCGGGGTAGAGGATTTCCTCGACCACCGGCGACAGGCGGTGGATCTCGTCGATGAACAGAACGTCGTTGCGCTCCAGGCTGGTCAGGATGGCGGCCAGGTCCTTGGGCTTTTCCAGCACCGGCCCGCTGGTCTGGCGCAGCTGCACGCCCAGCTCGTGCGCGATGATGTGGCTCAGCGTGGTCTTGCCCAGGCCCGGCGGGCCGAACAACAGCACGTGATCCAGCGCCTCGCCGCGCTTTTTGGCGGCGCCGATGAAGATCTCCAGCTGCTCGCGCGCCTTGGCCTGACCCACGTACTCATCCAGCAACTTGGGCCGCAGCGCGCGCTCCAGCGCCTCCTCGCGCGGCGACGCGGGGGCGGCGGACACCAGGCGCGGCCCCGGGGCGCCGGGTGGCAGGGCGAAGTCGTCGGTGTGGATGCTCATGCGGGGTGATTATTTGGCCAGCGCCTTCAGCGCCAGCCGGATGCCCTCGCTCACGCCCACGTCGGGCGGCAGCGCCTTCAGCGCGGCGGCGGCTTCCTTGTCGTTGTAGCCCAGCGCCAACAGGGCCTGCTGGATGTCGCCCTGGCTGTCGCTGGCGGGAGCGGCGGCGCCGACAGCCCCAAGATCAGGACCCAGACGGCCCTTGAGCTCCAGCAGCAGGCGCTCGGCGGTCTTCTTGCCGATGCCGGGCACCTTGGTCAGGCGCGCGCCGTCCTGCGCGGCGACGGCCTGCGCCAGCTCGGTCACGCTCATGCCCGACAGCACCGCCAGCGCCATGCGCGGGCCGATGCCGCTGACGCGGATCAGCTCGCGGAAGGCGGCGCGCTCGGCCTCGGTGGCGAAGCCGTACAGCAGCTGCGCGTCCTCGCGCACCACGAAGTGCGTCAGCAGCGTCAGCCGCTCGCCCAGCGCCGGCAGCTGGTAGAAGCTGCTCATGGGCACCCAGACCTCGTAGCCGACACCCTGGCAGTCGATCAGGATTTGCGGTGGGTTTTTCTCGGCCAGCAGGCCGGCGAGGCGTCCGATCACGGCGGGGGCTTTCAGGCGGTGGGTGGTGGCGCCTCGGCGCCGGGATGAATCAATGATAAATCAAGCCAGAAGCGCCGCCGCTGCTGCGCAAGCAGCTTCATTTTCAAGAGCAACCGGGGAGCGCTGCGTGGCCCTTTTCAACCCCGGAGCCGGGCGCGAGGGGGCGCCGTGGCGCTGCGCGGAGGCCCTCGCTTCAGGGCCGCACCAGCCCGCGGCGCGCCGCCTCCAGCGCCGCCTCGGCGCGCGAGGAGACGTTGAGCTTGCGGTAAATCTGCTTGACGTAGTCGGCCACCGTGTGGCGCGACAGATGCAGCTGACCGGCGATCTCGGGCAGGGTGTAGCCCTTGGCGACGCGCTGCAGGATGTCGGTTTCGCGGGCGTTCAGCACCGCCTCGTGGGGGTCGAAGCGGGTGACGTCGACCACGCGCGGGCCGCCATGGCTGAAGTAGGCCAGGATGCGGCGCGCGATCGGCGGCGACAGCGGCGGCTCGCCGTCGGCAATGCGCCGCAGCTGGGTCACCAGGTCCTGACGCGGTGATTCCTTCAGCAGATAGCCGAAGGCGCCGGCCTGCAGCGCGGGGAACAGGTGCTCGTCGTCGTCGTGGATGGTGACCACCACCGGCACCGCGGCCGGCTGCTGCTGGCGCAGCGCGCGGATCACCGACACCCCGCTGCCATCGGGCAGTTCGAGATCGACCAGCACGACGTCGAACGCCTGCCGCGCCAGCGCGTCGATGCCCTCGCGACAGCGACCCGCCGCCACCACCTCGGTGCCAGGAAACGCGATATGGGCGGTCTCGACCAGCCAGGCACGGATGTCCGGCAGGTCCTCGACGACAAGCACAGCTTTCATGACCCGGCGATGTTAGGCAGCCGCCGGGCTTTGCGCCGCGCCGCGGCCGCACGGGAAGCGCCGGAACGAGAAATACGCCCCGTTTTGTCGCCGCGCGTACAGGCTGCCGGCCCGGCCGACTACCGGCGTGGCGGCTCCAGCGGCACGCGCACCATCAGCAGGGTGCCGCCCAGCGCACCGGTGCCGAAGCGGTGCGTGCCGCCCAGGCGGTGCACGCGGCGCTCGATGCTCGACAGGCCTCCAGCCCTCCCATTTCCGCCCGGCAGTCCCATGCCCTGGCCGTTGTCTTCCACGTCCAGGTGCAGCGCCATCGGGCTGACGTGCAGCAGCACCCGGCAGTAGCTGGCGCCGCTGTGGTGGATGACGTTGGACACCGCCTCGCGCAGCACGCGCGTCAGGTGCGCGGCGGTGCGCATGGGCAGCGGCGCCACGCGCCCCGACTGCTGGGCATCCCAGTCGGCCTGCACGCCGGCGGCGGCCAGGCGCGCCACGGTTTCGGCGCGCCAGTCGGCCAGCACATCGGCCACCGGCACCGGTTGGGCTTTCAGGTGGCGCACCGACAGGCGCATTTCCTCCAGGGCTTCGCGCGCCAGCCGGCTGACGTCGGTCCCGGCGCCGCCCTGGTCGCCCGCGTGCACCAGCGACAACAGTTTGGCCCCCAGGTCGTCGTGCAGGTCGTCGGCGATGCGCTGGCGCTCTTCGCTGGCGCCGCGTACGTACGCTTCGCGGGCATGGATGATCTGAGCCGCCAGCACCGACAGCCGGATCGCCAGCCGCCGGTCGCTGCGGGCGAACAGGGGCCGGCCGCGGTCGCGCGGGCCCAGTTGCACGCCCGGCAGGCCCGCCACCGGCGGCACCCACAGCGCACGGCCGCCGTCCAGCACGGTGGTGACGCGCGGCGGCGGCACGCCCTCCACCTCCAGCGTGCGCGCGCGGGCCTCGAAGGTGCCCTCCAGCAAGGCGATCCACAGGGGCGCCCGGTCCTCCGGCGCGGTCAGACCCAACGCCAGGATGGCGCCGGTCAGCTCGCGCTGCGTCTGCCCGCGCCGCAAGATGCCGCGGCCCCAGATCCGCCGCGTCAGCAGCACATAGGCCAGCCCCAGGCCCAGCACCGACACCAGCATGGCCAGTTCGTCGCTGAACCAGTCGCTCGCCTGCAGCAGCCGGTAGCACAGCAGGATGACGACGCCAGCGCCCCAGGTCAGCAGCACCTGCCGTGCCCAGTCGTCGAGCTCGAACACCCGCACCTCGCGGTGCGTCATGGCACGGCTGGCCACGGCAACCACCACCAACCCATACAGCCAGGCCTGCGACAGCGGCGGCGCAAACCCCAGCAGCAGCGCCCCTTCGCGCAGGCCGAACAGGCAGAACGCGGCAGGAATCCAGATCACCGCCTGGGTGCGCGCCTCGTCGCGCGCCACGGAATCGCCCCCCCTCTGGGCACGCCACTGCCGCAGGGCCTGCACCGAAATCACCGCCACGCTGGCCAGCAGCATGGCGCGGCTGGCCCAGTCGGGCGACGGCAGCCACCAGCGGGCGTCGGCCAGCGCCCACAGCAGGAACAGGCCGGCCACCGACCAGGTCCGCCAGCTGCCCATCTCGGGCAGGGGTGTTGGGTAGTGCGAGACGATGCCCGCCACGGCCAGCGCGGCCAGCAGGCTGCCCGCATGCTGCAGCACCACCAGGGCGTGGAACAGGGGCGACGGCAGCGCCAGTTCGCGCGCGCCGAACACCGCCACGCTGGCCAGCACCACCGAGATCGCCACGGCGCCCACGGCCGCGCGTGGAGCGGCCGGCTGCGGCGGATACACGGTGATCACCCAGCCGGCCATCAGCATGATGGCCAGCTGCAGCACCATCAGGCTCCAGAACGCCGACGGCAGGCTGAACAGCGGCCGTGATCGCGCCGGCCGCAACATCAGCTCCTCTTCGGCGACGGCCTGCGGCGTCGTCACCCGCAGCCGCACCCGTTCGCCGTCCAGCAGGCGCGCCAGCCGGTCCTGGCGCTCGTAAAAACGCCCCCACTCGGCATAGCTGGGCAACTCGTCGGGGTTGGCCTGCAGATCGCCGGGCCGCAATGCCAGGGCCTGCGACCCATCCGGGGCCGACAGCGCCAGCAGCCGCATGCCGCCCTGCACGCCCGCCGCCGCCGCCGGGCTGCCTGGCGCCACGTCGATCACCTGCACCTGCCCGTCATGCGCCGCCAGCGTCACGCCGGTCCACGGCCGGCCGGTGGCCAGCACCAGGGCCAGCGTGGCCAGCAGGATGGCCCACAGGGCCGCCAGCAAGATGGCATGGCGGTACAGCCAATGCGCCGCCCGCGCCGGCCGCTCGTCATCCAGCACGTCCAGCGGCATGCGCCAGCTCGGCGGCGCCTCGGGCTCGGCGTGCAGGGCGCCGGGCAGGGTCGGCGGCAGGTCCGACTCGGTATAGAGCGCGCTCGGCAGGGTGGGCGAGGGTTCGGTCGGATTCACGGCCAGGATGGGAGACAATCCACGCGTGATTCTGCGCCATACCTTCACCCCGCCCAACAACACCCGGCTGGCCCACCTGTGCGGCCCGATGGACGAGCACCTGCGCACCATCGAGGCCGGCCTGCAGGTGGCCATCGCGCACCGGCACGAGCAGTTCAAGATCGACGGTGCCCGCAAGCCCGCCGAGCGCGCCCTGACGGTGCTGCAGGCGCTGTACGAGCTGGCCGACCGCCCGATCAGGACCGAGACGGTGCAGCTGATGCTGGCCGGCGACGGCGAGCCGCTGGGCGAGGACGCGGGCGCCGGGCCACGCCTGGTCACGCGCCGCGGCGACCTGAAGGCGCGCACGCCCAACCAGGGCGCCTACCTGGAGCACATCGCCGCGCACGACATCACCTTCGGCATCGGCCCGGCCGGCACCGGCAAGACCTACCTGGCGGTGGCCTGCGCGGTCGACGCGCTGGAGCGCCAGTCGGTGCAGCGCATCGTGCTGACGCGCCCGGCCGTGGAGGCCGGCGAGCGCCTGGGCTTTCTGCCCGGCGATCTGACGCAGAAGGTCGACCCTTACCTGCGCCCGCTGTACGACGCGCTGTACGACCTGATGGGGTTCGATCGCGTGGCCAAGGCCTTCGAGCGCGCCCAGCTGGAGATCGCGCCGCTGGCCTTCATGCGCGGGCGCACGCTGAACCACGCCTTCGTCATCCTGGACGAGGCGCAGAACACCACGCCCGAGCAGATGAAGATGTTCCTGACCCGCATCGGTTTCGGCAGCAAGTGCGTGGTCACCGGCGACGTCAGCCAGATCGACCTGCCCAAGGGCGCCACCAGCGGCCTGGTGGACGCCGAGCGCGTGCTGCGCCGCGTCAAGGGCCTGGCCTTCACGCGCTTCACCAGCGCCGACGTGGTGCGCCACCCGCTGGTGGCGCGCATCGTCGACGCCTACGATGCCGCCGGGCGGCCCGGCAGGACCGCCAAGGACTCCTGATTCAATAGCTGCTGGCGCACGTCCCACCCGCGTCAGTGGCTGATTTCTTGTGCAACCCATGCCCCAGCCGCCCCTGAGCCTGTCGCTGCAGTTCGTCCGTGGGCCCGACATGGCGCCGCACCGCGCCGCCCTGCCGCGCCACCACGTGCGCCGCTGGCTGCGCGCGGCACTCGGCGCCGACGTGCAGGCGGCCGAGATCACCGTGCGCGTGGTCGACGCCGAAGAAGGCCAGCAACTGAACCGCGACTACCGCCACAAGGACCACGCCACCAACGTGCTGACCTTCGACTACAGCGGCGCCCCCCTGCTCGCCGCCGACCTGGTGCTGTGCGCCCCGGTGGTGACGCGCGAGGCACTGGCGCTGGGCAAGCCCCTGGCCGAGCACTACGCCCACCTGCTGGTGCACGGCGCGCTGCACGCCCAGGGCTGGGACCACGAGACCAGCGAAGCGGACGCCGAGGCCATGGAAGCGCGCGAAACCGCGCTGCTGGCGCGGCTGGGCTTTGCCGACCCGTACGCGAAGTGACGGCCACGCCCCGGATTACTACTGATTCAATAGCTGCTGGCGCTTGTCCAGCTGGCGCCGATGGCCGATAAGACCCTCAGCCACGCTTTCACACCCAAGCCCTGGGCGGCGCCTACAGCAACCGCGCCTTCACGCTCTTGCCCTTGACACGGCCGGCGTTGAGGCGGGCGCAGGCCTCGCTGGCGATGGCGCGCTCGACCGCCACGTAGGTGGAAAAGTCGTTCACGGCGATCTTGCCGATCTGCTCGCGCGCGTAGCCGAAGTCGGCGCACATGGCGCCCATCACGTCGCCAGCACGGATCTTCTCCTTGCGCCCGCCGACGATCTGGATGGTGCACATCGGCGGCACCAGGGCGCCGCCGGGCGCGGGCGTCAGCTCGTCCAGCGGGAAGAACTCGGACGCGCGGCCCTGCAGCTGCTCGATGCGGCCGACGCTGCCCATCTCGTCCATGCCGACCAGGTTCAGCGCCAGGCCCTCGGCCTCGCCCCGGCCGGTGCGGCCGATGCGGTGGATGTGGATTTCGGCATCGGGCGTCACGTCGACGTTGATGACGGCCGGCAGCTCGGCGATGTCCAGCCCGCGCGCGGCCACGTCGGTGGCCACCAGCACGCTGATGCTGCGGTTGGCGAACTGCACCAGCACCTCGTCGCGCTCGCGCTGCTCCAGCTCGCCGTACAGCGCCAGCGCGCTGAAGCCCTGCGCCCGCAGCGCCTGGACGACGTCGCGGCACTGCTGCTTGGTGTTGCAGAACACCAGCGTCGATTCGGGGCGAAAGTGCAGCAGCAGCCTGGCCACCGCCTCGGCCTTGGCGCGCGGCTCGACCTCGTACCAGTGCTGCCGGATCTTGCCGGCGCTGTGCTGCGCGGCCACCTGGACCATCTCGGGCTGGCGCATGAAGCGTTTGGCCAGCTGGGCGATGCCCTCGGGGTAGGTGGCGGAAAACAGCAGCGTCTGGCGCTCGGCCGGGCACTGGCGCGCCACGGCCTCGATGTCGGCCGAAAAGCCCATGTCCAGCATGCGGTCGGCCTCGTCCAGCACCAGCGTCCTGAGCTGGCCGATGTCGAGCACACCGCGCCGCATCAGGTCGAGCACGCGGCCGGGCGTGCCGACGACGACGTGCGCGCCGTTGTCCAGGCTGGCGATCTGCTTGCGCGAGGGCACGCCGCCGTACACGGTGACGACCTTGAGGTTGTCCTGCGCGCGCCCCAGGCGCCGCATCTCGGTGGCCACCTGGTCGGCCAGCTCGCGCGTCGGGCACAACACCAGCGCCTGCACGGCGAACCAGCGCGGGTTGAGCTTGTCCAGCAAAGGCAGGCCGAAGGCCGCGGTCTTGCCGCTGCCGGTGCGGGCCTGGGCGATCAGGTCCTTGCCCTGCAGCGTGAGCGGCAGGCTGGCGGCCTGGATCGGCGTCATCTGCAGGTAGCCGAGCTGCCGCAGGTTGTCCTGCACCGGCGGGGGCAGGGGCAAGGATGAAAAAGCGCCGTCTTCAGCGGCGCCGGCAGGGGCATTCATGGCGGCGATTATCCCGCGCCCCGCGCGCGCGGGCGCTCAGGGCGCCACGCGCAGGGGAATCGTCACCGGCCCGTCATTGACCAGCGCCACCTGCATGTCGGCGCCGAATTCGCCCGTCGCCACCACGGCGTGCGCGGCGCGCGCCCGGGCGACGACGTATTCGTACAGGCGCCGCCCCTCGTCCGGCGCCGCCGCCTGGGTGAAGCTGGGCCGGTTGCCGCCCGAGGTGTCGGCCGCCAGCGTGAACTGGCTGACGATCAGCAGGCCCCCGCCGACGTCCTGCACGCTCAGGTTCATCTTGCCCGCGGCGTCGCTGAAGATGCGCAGCTTGAGCAGCTTGGCCAGCAGGCGGTCGGCCTCGGCCTCGGTGTCGCCGCGCTCGGCGCACAGCAGCACCAGCAGGCCGGCGCCGATGGCGCCGCTGACGCGGCCATCGATGCTGACGCGGGCCTCGGCCACGCGCTGGATCAGGGCTTGCATGGGCTCATCCCTGCGCCGGCCGCGCGGCGGGCTCGGCCAGCTCTTCGGTGGTGAGCGGCTCCACCCCGTCGGGCAGCATCTGGATGCTGACGTGCAGCGCAGGCACGGCCTCGATCAGCGCCTGCTCGACCTGGCCACGCAGCTCGTCGGCGCGGCGCAGCGTCCAGCCGGGCGGCATGTGCATGTGCAGGTTGACGAAGCGCCGCTGGCCGGCCTTGCGCGTCCGCACATGATCGAACAGCACCACCGGGTGCCCGCCACGGTGCTGGGTGAAGCGCAGCAGCACGGCGTCGATGTGGGCCTGCACCTCGGGCTCGGCGGCGGCGTCCATCAGGCCGTGCGAGGAACGCCTGAGCAGGCGCACGCCCTCCAGCACGATGTTGACGGCCACGCCGATGGCCACCAGCGGGTCCAGCCACAGCCAGCCCGTGAACTGCACCAGCACCAGGCCGGCCACCACGCCGGCCGACGTCCAGACGTCGGTCAGCAGGTGGCGCGCGTCGGCCTCCAGCGCGATCGAGCGGTGCTGCCGCGAGGCGCGCAGCATCACCCAGGCCAGCAGGCCGTTGAATGCCGAGCTGAGCAGGGCCAGTGCCAGGCCCCAGCCGACCTGCTGCAGCGGCTGCGGCGCCCAGAAGCGCGGCAGCGTGGCCCAGACGATGGCCGCCGCCGCGCCGATGATCAGCACGCCCTCGAAGCCGGAAGAAAAATACTCCGCCTTGTGGTGGCCGAACGGATGGCCCTCGTCGGCCGGGCGTTCGGCCACCGTCACCATCAGCAGGCCGAACATCGCCGCCGCCAGGTTGACGAAGGACTCCAGCGCGTCCGACAGCAGGCCGACCGAGCCGGTCAGCCACCAGGCGGCGGTTTTCAGCGCGATGGTCAGCAGCGCCACCACGACCGACGTCGCCATCAGGCGGCGCGGCGTCATCCAGACGCCCAGCGCGCTCATGCGGTCGCCCCGTTCACGGCGAGAATCAAGTGCCAGCGCCCACGCAAGCTGCGCCAGCAGCTATCAAAACAGGAGTTCATGCCAGCGTCACCCGCGCGAACTTGCGCTTGCCCACCTGCACCACGTAAGTGCCCGCCTGCAGTTTGAGCCCCTTGTCGCTGATCACGCTGGAGTCCACCCGCACGCCGCCGCCGTCGATCAGGCGGTTGGCCTCGCTGGTCGAGGGCGCCAGGCCGGCCTGCTTGAGCAGCAGGCCGATGCCCAGCGGCGCGCCGGCCAGCCGGACTTCGGGGATCTCGTCCGGCACGCCGCCGCGGCTGCGGTGGGCGAAATCCTGCTCGGCGGCGTCGGCCGCCTGGGCGCTGTGAAAGCGGGTGGTGATCTCGCGCGCCAGCAGCACCTTGGCGTCCTTGGGGTTGCGGCCGGCGGCCACCTCGGCCTGCAACGCCTCGATCTCGGCCATGGAGCGGAACGACAGCAGCGTGTACCAGCGCCACATCAGCTCGTCGCTGATGGACAGCACCTTGGCGAACATGCTGTTGGCGTCCTCGGTGATGCCCACGTAGTTGTTCTTGGACTTGGACATCTTCTCGACGCCGTCCAGCCCCTCCAGCAGCGGCATGGTCAGGATGCACTGCGGCTCCTGGCCGTATTCCTGCTGCAAATGGCGCCCTACCAGCAGGTTGAACTTCTGGTCGGTGCCACCCAGCTCGATGTCGCTCTTCAGGGCCACCGAATCGTAGCCCTGCATCAGCGGGTAGAGGAATTCGTGCACCGAAATCGACTGCCCGGCCCTGAAGCGCTCGGCAAAGTCGTTGCGCTCCATCATGCGGGCGACCGTGTACCTGGCGGCCAGCTGGATCATGCCGCGCGCGCCCAGGGCGTCGGACCACTCGCTGTTGTAGCGCAGCTCGGTCTTGCCGGCATCCAGCACCTTGAAGGCCTGGTCGCGGTAGGTCTCGGCGTTGGCGCGGATCTGTTCGGCGCTCAGGGGCGGGCGGGTGGTGTTGCGCCCGGACGGGTCGCCGATCAGGCTGGTGAAGTCGCCGATCAGGAAGATCACCTGGTGCCCCAGGTCCTGCAGCTGACGCATCTTGTTCAGCACCACGGTATGGCCCAGATGGATGTCGGGCGCCGTCGGGTCCAGCCCCAGCTTGATGCGCAGCGGCTGGCCCGTGGCCTCGGAGCGGGCCAGCTTGTTCAGCCAGTCCTCCCGCGGCAGCAATTCGTCGCATCCGCGCAGCGAAATGGCCATGGCCTCGCGAACGCGGTCGGTCACGGGCGGGTTTGTAAGCTTGTGGTCAGGCATTGTACGGTTGGGTTGTCGTGGGGGGCCACGCTGGGTATACTGGCCCGTTATCGCCGCGATTTTAGGCGCGCGCTCGCTTGGCGGGCGCTCCTTGCGGCAGTCGCGCACCGGATGGTCCGCGCATCTGCCGTGTACTGAACACCTTTTCCTGGAACAGCCCGCGCGTGAAGCAAGAACTGATTTCCACCGGCCTGGCCCTTGCCGATGTCCTCCACCGTCACCCCAAACGCCTCACCGCTGCCCTGGCGGCCCTGCTGCTGAGCGGCGCCGGGGGTGCGTTCGCCGTCGCCTCGCTGGCACCCGCCGCGCCGGCCGAGCCGCTGCGGCTGGTTTCCGAGGCGGTTGAACTGGACGGCCTGAACGCGCAGGCCGAGGCGCTGGACCAGCACGCCTTCACCCTCTACCGCAGCGAGCAGACGCGCGCCACCGACACGCCCGAAGCGCTGCTCAAGCGCCTGGGCCTGGCCGATCCGGCTGCCGCCGCCTTCCTGCGCAAGAACGAGACCGCGCGCCAGGCGCTGTTTGGCGGTCGCGCCGTGGCCGGCCGCACCGTGACGGCCGAGGCCGACGACCGCGCGGCCCTGCAATCGCTGCGCACCCACTGGGTCGACAACCCGGGCGACGAGCACTTCAAGCGCCTGGTGGTCGAACGCGCCGGCAACGGCTTCAGCGTGCGCGTCGAGACCGCGCCGCTGACGGTGAGCCAGCGTCTGGCCAGCGGCACCATCCGCAACGCCCTGTTCGCCGCCACCGACGACGCCGGGCTGCCCGACAGCGTCACCCGTCAGCTGACCGAGATCTTCGAGGCCAACGTCGACTTTCACCGTGGCCTGCGCCGCGGCGACCGCTTTGCCGTGGTCTACGAAACGCTGGAGGCCGATGGCGAGCCGATCCGCGCTGGCCGCATCCTGAGCGCCGAAGTCGTCAACCGCGGCAAGACGCACCAGGCGCTGTGGTTCAAGGAAGCCGGCGCCAGCCAGGGCGCCTACTACACCCCCGACGGCCAGAGCCTGCGCCGCGCCTACCTGCTGTCGGCCCTGAAGGTGTCGCGCATCACCAGCGGCTTCGGCATGCGCAACCACCCGGTGTACGGCTACAGCCGCAGCCATGCCGGCATCGACTACGCCGCCCCCACGGGCACGCCGGTGCACACCATCGGCGACGGCACGGTCGATTTTGCCGGCGTGCAAAGCGGCTACGGCAAGGTCATCTACGTCAAGCACCGCAACAAGAAGGACACCACGGTCTACGCCCACCTGTCGCAAATCGACGTGAAGGCGGGCGACCAGGTGGCCCAGGGCCAGGTCATCGGCGCGGTCGGCCAGACCGGCGTGGCCACCGGCCCGCACCTGCACCTGGAGTTCCGCGTCAACAACGAGCCGCTGGATCCCACCGAGGTGCTGGCCGAGCAGCGTGAACACGTGCCCGTGTCGCCCGCCGCCAAAGCCGCTTTTGCGCGCCTGAAGACCGACATGCGCACACAGCTGACGGCCGCCGGCGAAATCGCCCGCAGCAATTTCGAGTAAGCGCGGGCTGCCAGGGGCGACCCAGAACGCTACAGCATCAGGAGCTCCCCGCGCACATCTGGAGCCGCATCAACCGGCTTTCATGGTCAAATCGACAAACAGCAAGGGCGCCCCTGTGGCGCCCTTGCTGTTTGTCTGCCGGTGATCGCCGCTGCGGGCGATCGGCTCATTCGGCCGTCGAGAACGACGAGCCGCAGCCGCAGGTGGTCTCGGCGTTGGGGTTCTTGATGACGAACTGCGCGCCCTGCAGGTCTTCCCGATAGTCGATCTCGGCGCCCACCAGGTACTGGTAGCTCATGGCGTCGATCAGCAGCGACACGCCGTTCTTGGTCATCGTCGTGTCGTCCTCGTTGGCGATTTCGTCAAACGTGAAACCGTACTGGAAGCCCGAGCAGCCACCGCCCTGCACGAACACGCGCAGCTTCAGCTCGGGGTTGCCTTCTTCGGCGATCAGCTCGGCCACCTTGGCGGCGGCGCTGTCAGTGAAGACGATGGGATCGGGCATCGCCGTGGGGGTCTGAAGGTTCTGGGCTACGGCACTCATGGTCTGCTCCTGCGTCTTGCCCGCCTCGGCGGGTCAGCAAATAGTATATCGAATTACTCGGGTTTTCACCGAGGCCGGGCGCCCGGCGCGTCAGGGCCGGTCCAGGTCGCCATCAAAGGTCGGTTCGGCCGGTTCTTGCGGGGCACGGCTTTCGGTCGGCGCGGCGGACGGCGGCGGCGTCAGCTGGGGCTGCAACTGGCCGGCGATGACGGCGCCCTGCTGCATCTCCAGGGTCTTGTAACGCACATCACCCTGCACGCGTGCCCTGGACTGCAGCTCCAGCAGCTCGCGCGCCAGCACCGGGCCGACCACCGAGCCGCCGATCACCACGTGGTCGGCGCTGATGGCGCCTTCCACGCTGCCGCCCTCGCCGATCACCAGCACGCTGGGCTGACCACCCTCGGCAACCACGTCGCCCAGCACGGTGCCGTCGATCTGCAGGCCGTCCAGGAAGGTGCAAGGACCCTGCACCCGCATACCCGCGCCGATGACGCTGCGCACGGATGGCTGCCGCTTGATGCCCAACATGTCTGCTCTCCCGCCACCGCGATGGCTTGCAGGTGCTTTTTACCACGCAGCCAACAAAAAAGCCGCACCGCCTCGTGGGCAGCGCGGCTGTCGCGCCAGAGCGCCAAGCCCGATCAGCGCTTGCTGAACTGCTTGCGACGGCGGGCGGAGTGCAGACCGACCTTCTTGCGCTCGACCTCGCGCGCGTCGCGCGTGACGAAGCCGGCGGCCGACAGCTGCGGCTTGAGGCTGGCGTCGTAGTCGATCAGCGCGCGGGTGATGCCGTGGCGCACCGCGCCGGCCTGGCCGGATTCACCGCCGCCGCGCACGTTGACCTGGACGTCGAACGTCTCGACATGGTCGGTCAGCACCAGCGGCTGCTTGCAGATCATGATCGAGGTCTGGCGACCGAAGAACTCTTCGATGGCCTTGCCGTTGACCGTGATCTTGCCGGAGCCCTTTTTCAGAAACACGCGGGCGACGCTGGACTTGCGCCGGCCGGTGCCATTGTTCCATTCACCAATCATCTCGTCGGCTCCTTAGACTTCAAGCACTTTGGGCTGCTGGGCGCTGTGCGGATGCTCGGCGCCGCCATAGACCTTCAGCTTCTTGATCATGGCGTAGCCCAGCGGACCCTTGGGCAGCATGCCCTTGACGGCTTTTTCCAGCGCGCGGCCGGGATGCTTGGCCTGCAGGTCGCGGAAGTTGGTCTCGCGGATGCCGCCGGGGTAGCCGGTGTGGCGGTAGTACATCTTGTCCTGCTCCTTGGCGCCGGTGACGCGGAGCTTGGCGGCGTTGACGACCACGATGTAGTCGCCGGTATCGACGTGGGGCGTGTAAATGGCTTTGTGCTTGCCGCGCAGACGGAGGGCCACTTCGCTGGCGACCCGTCCGAGCACCTTGTCGGTGGCGTCAATCACAAACCACTCGTGCACCACGTCAGCGGGTTTTGCGCTGAACGTTTTCATGAGTTTTTCCGTTGAGGAAGGTTTGGTCGGCCCTTTTCCACGGTCGGCGCTCCTCTTGAACCGGGAGCCTCTTAGGTGGGGATGTTGACTTTTGCCGCGGGGCCGCAAATCGCTGCAAAGCCCAACATTTTAGCGGTTTTTCAGCATATCCGGCAAGGCCCGCGCGCGGCGCGGCGGGGGCGGCTACCATCGGCTCATGTTCAGCTATCGCCACGCCTTTCATGCCGGCAACCACGCCGACGTGCTCAAGCACCTCACCCTGGTGGCGACGCTGCGCCACCTGATGCGCAAGGACAGCCCGCTGACGCTGATCGACACCCACGCGGGCGCCGGCATCTACCGACTGGACAGCGAGGCGGCGCAGACCTCGGGCGAGGCGCTGGCGGGCATCGCGCGCGTGCAGCACCAGGGGTCCGGCAGTTCAGGGGCAAAAACAGCTCCAGCGCCCGTTGGGTCTGCGCAAGGCGCTATCAAAATTGAATATGATGCGCTGGCCGATTATCTGGCGCTGCTGGCCAGCTTCAACCGCTCCGCCCCGTCCGGCGCGCCCTGGCGGGTGTACCCCGGCTCGCCGCTGCTGATGCACGCGCTGATGGCCGAGCCCGGGCGCGCCGCGGTGCACGACCGGCTGCGCCTGTTCGAACTTCACCCCACCGACGCGCAGGCATTGCAGGCCCATATCGACCAACTGGACGCCGGCCGGCAGGTCAGCATGGCACGGCAGGACGGCTTCGAGGCATTGAAGGCGCTGCTGCCGCCACCGGCCAGCGGCAGCGGCTCGCGCCGCGCCCTGGTGCTGATCGACCCGAGCTACGAAATCAAGACCGACTACGCCAAGGTGGCCGCCGCCATTCAGGACGGGCTGCGGCGATTCGCCACCGGCGTCTACCTGGTCTGGTACCCCATCATCCCGCGCCCCGAGGCACATGGGCTGCCGCGCCGCCTGCGCACCCTGGCGCAACAGGCCGACCGCCCCTGGCTGCACGCCACGCTCGCCATCGGCAGCGCTCCCGGCGCCACGGGCCTGGCGGCCAGCGGCATGTTCGTCATCAATCCGCCGCACACGCTGGCCGGCATCCTGCGGTCGGCCCTGCCTCGGCTGGAGGACGCGCTCGCCCGCGGCCCTCATGCCGGCTGGAGCGTGGACGCCGGCGGCTGAGCACCGCCCGCTGCGGCCGCGTGGCGGGGGCGCGCGACGAGCGGCTCCGGCGGCTCTCGTCGCGAACATGTATCCACAAGCGCCAGCGCTGGGCGATGCGATACATGCCCTTACCCGGCACCTGGTGGTCACCCCTAGACTGGATGCATGTCCCCCATTGACGCGCGCACGGCGCGCTCCTGCCCGGCTCCACTGGCAAGTGGCACTGCTTCCCAGCCCGTCGCCGCCGTGCCAAACCCAGCCACCCGCCTCTCGCTGGCGCTGCTGATCGCGGCGACAGCCGGATTGACGGCGGCCTGCGGCGGCGAATCCGGGTCGACCGGAACGCCCGGCGAGCCTCCACCGGTGGCACCCAGCCCCACGCCCACGCCCGCTCCTGCGCCCTCTCCTGCGCCTGCGCCCTCGCCCTCGCCCTCTCCTGCTCCGAGCCCTGCACCGGCTCCGAGCCCTGCACCGGCACCCACCCCGCCGGCTGCCGCCGGGCGCGTGGTGCCCATGCCGCTGTACGGCGTCACCGTCGACGATGTCGATGACCTACCCGCCATCACCGAATCGCTGTCACGGCTGTCGCGCACGGCCACCACGCGCATCGTGTTCGACGAGTATCAGCCGGCCAGCGACTACCGCAAGGCCGCCGTGGCGATCAACAAGGTCAGCTACGTGATGGGCGAGATCCTGGATTCGCAGTACCTGACCACCGTCAACGTGCAGGGCTACCTGGATCGCACCCGCGAGTACCTGGCCGCCCTGGGCGATGTGGTGGACATCTGGGAGATCGCCAACGAGATCAACGGCGAGTGGCTGGGCAACAACGCCGATGTGGTGGCCAAGATGAGCGGCGCCTACGACATCGCCAAGGGCCAGGGTCGCACCACGGCGCTGACGCTGTACTACAACCAGGACTGCTGGTCCAAGCGCAGCAACGAGATGTTCACCTGGGCGCAGGCCAACATCCCCGAGCGCATGAAGCAGGGGCTGGACTACGTGCTGGTGAGCTACTACGAGGAAGACTGCAACAACCTCAAGCCCGACTGGAGCGCGGTGTTCAAGCGCCTGGAGACCATGTTCCCCAACTCGCGCCTGGGCTTTGGCGAGGTGGGCACCAGCAAGGCCGCCGACAAGGCCGCCTATCTGCAGCGCTACTACGCGCTCAAGCCCCCGGTGGCCAAATGGGCCGGCGGCCACTTCTGGTGGTACTTCAAGCAGGACATGGTGCCCTACACCAAACCCCTGTGGAACACCCTCAATCAGGCCTTCGCCAATACGCCGTAACGGTCAGGACGGGCGCTGCGGCACCACCTCGCGCTGGGCGGCCCGCCAGCGCTGAATGACCCTTTCGCACGTCCGCCAGCACATGACCGCTTGGCCAGGCGGGACAGCGCCCTTGCTCGGTCGGCGGCGGATGACGCCGTCGATATTCGGTTCGACGCCAGCCGTCGCACTGCCGCCGTAGTCGCAAATACCTTCGATCTACTCTGACCGCAGATCACTGCCTGCGGCAATGACCCTGCTCCTGCCCTCCTGCAGGCACCAAGCCGACTGCGGTCGAGGCCACTTCTTGACGTATCTTTACATCGTTTAGTAGTAATCAAATTGGGGTCAACGTGGCATTTTGTAATCTTGATTTAGTCAAAAAGATTACAATTGTATGAAATCCTGTCGATGGCGGACTGCTTCATCCAGAGGGAAGCCGGCGGTCATTCGAGCCATCGGCCAGCCCAGAGCGCGTCGGTTTCGGCGCCCGCGACGCAGGTGTAAGGGTACAGGGCTTTACATGTGGCGCTGGGTGTCAAACTACATTCAACCGCATGTATCTGCACCCTATTCCATCCAAATCCATGCCTTTCGACTCTTCGGCCGACGCGCCGACACAGCAGTCTCGCCTGCGTCTGGTCTACCCGTTGATGGCCCTGGTCGCCGCATCGGCACTGAGCGCCTGCGGCGGCGGCGATTCAGCCAGTACGCTGGAATCCGCCTCGGCCGATGTGGCTGCGGCGACCTCGGCCGAAAACGAATTCGAAAGTGCTCAGGCGTCGGGCCGTTGGTCGTCGCGCCCACGCCCGCCTACGCGTCCGTCGAAACCCGCGCCCAGCCCGGCACCGGCCCCTGCGCCCGCGCCGGCTCCGAGCCCTTCGCCCGCGCCCGCGCCCGCGCCATCACCCGCTCCCGCCCCGCCGGCCGGCGCGGGCCGCCCGGTGCCGATGCCAATGTACGGCGTGACGGTCGACGACGTCAGCAGTCTGGCGGCCATCACCGAATCGCTGTCACGGCTGTCGCGCATGCCCACCACGCGCATCGTGTTCGACGAGTACCAGCCGGCCAGCGACTACCGCAAGGCCGCCGTGGCGATCAACAAGGTCAGCTACGTGATGGGCGAGATCCTGGATTCGCAGTACCTGACCACCGTCAACGTGCA
>WBZM01002003.1_pt1 | contig 18342 bp, 15 predicted proteins | sample 5204271 | NCBI WGS metagenome assembly WBZM01 (sample SAMN12344346, study PRJNA552823) | activated sludge metagenome | biome: Activated sludge suspended growth; feature: Nitrification reactor; material: Wastewater; isolation source: activated sludge from nitrification reactor of wastewater...
CGCTCCTCCGCCCGACGACGTCCACGTGATCGTCCACTGAATGCTCATCGTCGTGAGGAAGTGGTAACCGTCGTGCTCGGACGTCGACGACGCATTGGTGAACGTGAACGAGCAGTCACCCGCCAACTCGGGCACGTACGGTGCCGTCGCCGCAGCACCGCGGCAGCTGACCGGACCCTCACCGTTCGGATCGCCCGGATCGAACGTCAACGTCGTCGGCGTCGCCGTCACGGTCGCCCACACCGGTCCCGCCGAAGCGGAGACCGACATCTCCCGCCACGAGTTACCACCGGCACGGAAGTCGAGCGGCGTGCGGACGTACGCCCACCCGAACTCCGGATCGAGCGCCTCGAACACGGGCGTCGGCGGCGGCAACACACGCGACTGGAGATCACGGAGCAACGCAGGCAGAAGATCGGTCGGTGTCGTCTCTGCGACCTCGACGAAGCTCTCGCCGTCGGGGCAGCGACGCACGTAGAGGTTGTAGGTCGTCTCACCGACGACGCGTGGCCACGAGATGGAGCCGACGTCGTCGACGGTCACCCCGCTGTTCGCCAACGTCCAAGTGCAATCGCTCCGGCCGCTTCGAACGCCCTCTCGCGTGTAGCCGGCGCCGGCCGAGATCGTCCCGTCGTCACCCCCACTGCCGAAATCCGCCCCATCGCCTGGAGCCGCGTGAGCGGTGGCAGGCACCGCGCACAAGACCGCAGCGGCAGCCAGCAACGTCAGGCCGCGCCGCACACGTCCTCCGCTGCTGCAGCACCAACAGGCGTCGACGAATGGACACGCCAGATGCCGTCGGCATCGAGCCTCATGTTCCACTCGGAACGACCCGAGGTGTATTCGTCGTCGATCGCGACATCGCCGCCGTCAGGTGCCGCGTCGGGCAGCACCAGCCGACTGCCGTCAGCGATGCACACCGTTGCGACTGCGCTCGCCAGCGACGGGTCGACCACGACCGATTCGACGACGAATCGGAACCGATCGCGATCACGGACCGTGTAGCCGAGCGAGTTCCACTCGTTGATCAACGTGGTGTTGCGTGCGAGGAGATCGCCGGCGCGTGCCACTTCGAGCCTGGCCGGATCGCAAGCAGGCAACGCAATGAGACAGGCGCTGAACGAGGACTGTGCAAGTGCAACTGCTTCGCGAACCCGAGCGTCGATCGCGGCCGTCGGATCGATCGTCGTCGACGTTGCAGCAACCGTTGTGGTGGGAGCTAACGTCGTGGAGGAGGCCGGTGCCGTCGTCGCGACGCCTGCCGCTGTAGTCGCCGGCAGAGCAGTAACTGCGACCTCGGTGGTGTCCGAACCCGCATCGTCAGTCGACGAGCACGAGGCGGCCAGCACACACGCGAGGAGGGCAGCCCACGTCGAACGGCGAGAAGCCGTCGATGCCGTGTGCTTGTCGTGTGTCGAGATGACCATGTGCCCCCGCCGAGCTCGTTTGGCCTGGCGGACGGTAAGCCATTCCCATGAAACTGACCACCGCTCTTGATCGACTCTGAACACTTGATTGCCCTCCATGATCCAAACGACCCATTGCGAAGCCGCCAGCGTGCGACGCAATGGACCGTCACCCGTACAACTGGACGCGCGGAAGCCTCCGCGGTGAAATCTCGTCGCGACTTCTTCAGCGCCGCCGACGCGACGCCTCGGCCACGAATCCTTCGAGCGATGCCCGTGTGAACCGGATGCGGCGCCCAATCCGGACCGGCTCAATCTTCCGAGCCCACATCAGCTCGTACATCGTCGTCCGACCGATCCTCAGCAGCCTCGCTGCCTCCTCGATCGTCAGCAGGATCTGATCGTCGACACAACCGAGCTCGATCCGGAGCGGTCCGTCGTCATTCGTCGCAGCATTCCTCATGCCCTACAACTGGACGAGAAGAAGCCGGAACGGTGAAAACGTCGGCGTCCGAGGCGTGTTCCGGTGAGCAGGCCGAAGCTGGTGTGGCGGCCTTGGGCCGTCTCGCACCAAGATGTCAACCAGCGGCGTTCCAGTACGGTCCTTGCGCATGACCGCAGCGCCGGTACCAGACCACTACGAGATTCTGGGTCTTGCTAGCGACGCCTCTAGCCAAGATGTGAAGGATGCATACAAGCGGTTGGCGAAGCGTGCGCATCCGGATGCGGGTGGGTCTGACGCGTTGTTCCGGATGGTCGAACAGGCGCATCGAGTGCTTTCTGACCCGGCAGCTCGCCGTGCGTACGACGCTACGCGACGTCCTGAGCCGAGGTCGAGCGGAACCCCTCGCGGAACCGAACGAACGAAGAAGGAGCACGGTGAGCGCGAAAGAGCGCAGCGCGACGAGGCCGAGCGTGAGGCCGAGCGAGCACGCGCCGAGCAGAAGCAGCGAGCACAACAGGAGCGGGACGAGGCTCTACGACGCGAGCGAGAAGAGGAAGCTCGCCGTGCGGCGGACCCTGAGTATCGCCGGGAGCAAGAGCATGCCGAACGAGATCGGCGCCAGGATGAAGCCCGCCGTCGAATCGAGGAGGCGCTGCGTCAAGCGCGGCCTCAAGTTGCCCGAGAGGACCCGAAGAAGCCGGTTGAGGGCCCTAGCGCGACGGCAAGCGCGCAGCCGGCCCGCCCTCAAACGCGCACGCAGCCCATTGATGTCGACAAAGGCCCCAGGACCGGCCATGGTGGTGCACGAGCGGTTACGACTCTGGCGATCCTCGGATTTCTGCTCATGATCTGGCTGAATCGCCAGGCAATCGTCGATGCGATCGTCACAGCAATGTCGTGGGTCCTTGCGGTGTTGATCACGATGGCGCTGTTTCGTCTCGTTCTCCGGAGAATCACTCGGCGATTCCGGTAGACGCTGGCCGAGCCGACCTTCGAGGCCCTAGGAGACAAGCCTTTGGAAAGGGTCCGAGTTGCGTCTTCCGTGGACGAATCCTGCCAACGGGGGCCTTCGGAGTCACCGAGCGGCTCGGCACATCGGGAGCGCTCAGCTTGGATGGACGAGCCGGGCTGAAGGACGGCCCTTCAGCAGCAGAAGTCTGTGCGCCTCCGCTTCATGTGCCGTGATCCCAGAACCCCACCACCTCGCAGGTGACTTCACCCACAGCCCACTCCGGCGGTGGACCGGTCAAGCTGCTCTCGGTGAACCGAATCGTCTCACCACCCCCGACCAAGTCGACCACTTCTGTCGAGGTGTCGAAGCGGACTCCGCCCGGACCTCGCAATGCCCACCAAACCTGAACGTCAGTCGTGTTCGGGTACGGGCTCGTGATCGAGATCGTGACGTCGGGCCCGTTCGCGCTGTCCTCGGAAACGATCACGCACGTATCGGTCTCAGCGGCCCGCGCGTACCCACCGATGTCGGTGCCTTCCTCGACACCCAATACTGAACAAGCCGCGCTGGCTGGTTCCAGCCCAGACGGGGGCACTTCGCGGGTGTCGACCAACAGCCGGAATAGCTCGCCCTCGGAAGGGAAGTGGATGTCCTGCAGGTCGAGCCCTCCAGCGGTTCCAGTGAAGACGCGGGTTCCGCTGCCGTCCAGAAGAGCGTACGTGGCCTCAAGGTTCGCGACATCGCCGAGCGGGTTCTCGAAGCTGAGCTCGACCAGCATGTATCCGAACGTCGGATCGGTCCCCACATAGGCGCATTCGGGCACGGGGGCATCTGGGTCGGCAGCTCCTTCGGCGGCGCCCGCGGAGGACTCGGGTTGTGCGGACTCAGGGGTGCTCGACTCGTCCGCTGCAACAGGGGCTTGCCCGCTCTCGGAGACCCTGTCGCTACTACACCCACCCAAGGCAACAGCGCACGCCGCAAGTCCAGCCAAGACCCTCCGCACGTTCACGGGCTGATCGTAGTTTGCGTTCTCAAGGAACGGGGAAACGCCCAGCAGACTCAGCGATCAAGAGAGCGTCCCTGTTCATTCTCACCGCATCGCGATCCCAGCTGCCTCGACCCTCTGAGCGAGGTATCGCTGAGCACCGCTCTGCCGCCAAGGCGTTCGCTGACGTTCGCCGAAGTTCGGATAGCGTAGGTCCCCCCGTTGGTCCCCTTGGCGAATCGTTCCCGAAAACGAAGAAACCCCAGGTCGTCTGACCTGGGGTTTTCTCGTGGAGCTGAGGGGAATTGAACCCCTGACCTCTTCCATGCCATGGAAGCGCTCTGCCAACTGAGCTACAGCCCCTCGCCTCTCACGAGGGCTGAAGGAGAATATCAAGGTCGCCCGTTCGATCCCAACGTCGAACCTCACGTCGGACGCACGACGTCGACTCAGATCGAGCGGCCGGACCCTTCCCAGTACGGGGTGCGCAGCTGTCGCTTCAACAGCTTGCCCGCCTCGCTGCGCGGCATCTGCTCCACCACGTCGAAGCTGCGCGGCACCTTGTAGCCGGCCAGGTGCTCCCGCGCGTGGGCGACGACCGACGCTTCGACCCCTGGATCCCACGTCACCCCGGGAGCGAGCTGGATCGCCGCCTTCACCTGTTCGCCGAACTCGTCGTCGGGCACCCCGAACACCGCCACGTCCACCACCGACGGATGCGCGGCGAGCACCCCTTCGATCTCGGCCGGGTAGATGTTCACGCCACCCGAGATGATCATGTCGATCTTGCGGTCGCTCAGGAACAGGTAGCCGTCGTCGTCGAGGTAGCCGATGTCGCCGAGGGTGAACATGCCCTCGAGCCGGTGGGCGTCCTTGGTCTTGTCGGGCTCGCCCAGGTACTCGAAGTCGGTGCCCATCGTGTTGCGGATGTGGATCGTGCCCGGCACGAACGGAGCCGCGTCCTCGCCGTCGACGGCCGCACCGTCGTCGTCCTCGGCCTGGATCCGCACCACGTAGTTCGACATCGGCTTGCCGACCGAGCCCGGCTTGCGCAGCCACTCCTCGGCGCTGATGATGCTGACCACGCCGCCCTCGGTGGCGCCGTAGTACTCGGTCACCTTCGGACCCCACCACTCGATCATCTGCCGCTTCACCTGCGGGCTGCACGGCGCCGCCCCGTGCAGCACCAGCTGCAACGAATCGCCCCGGAACGCCGCCTTCGCCGCCTCGTCGGCACGCAGCAGCCGCACGAACTGCGTCGGCACCAGGTGCACGTTGGTGATCGCATGCTCGTCGATCAGCCGCAACGTCTCCTCGGGCACGAACCGCTCCTGCAGCACGATGCTCGACCCACCGATCATCGGGAAGAACGAGAACGCCCACTGCGCCGAGTGGTAGTGCGGTCCGCACAACAGCGTGCGCCCGTTCGGCGGGAACCCGATGTTCACCATGCCAGCGGCCATCAACTCGTACACCTCGGGTGGCACCCCGCCGGCGAATGCGGTGTTGCGCACCCCCTTCGGCCGCCCGGTCGTGCCCGACGTGTAGAACATCACGCCGCCCATCTGCTGGTCGTCCGGCTCGCCGCCGGGCGCCGCCGCGAGCGCTGCTTCGTAGCTCGACCCGCCGCCGGCGTCCCGGTCGACGAAGTCGAAGCGCGGCAGGTCGATCCCCTCCGCAGCGGCCGCGTACGTCGGGTCGACGAACAGCGCCTTCGACGCCGAGTTCTCGACCACGTACTGCACCTCCTCGGCGGAGAAGTGCCAGTTGATCGGCACCAGCAGCACACCGCTGTGCGCCACCGCCTGGATCACCTCGTACACCTCGCGCCGATTGCCGGACAGGATCGCCACCCGCTCCCCCGGCTGCACCCCCAGCGACCGCAACAGGTGCACCAGGCGATTCACCCGGTCGTCGAGCTCACCCCACGACGTCGCGCCGTGGCGGTCGACCAGCGCCGGCTCGCCCGCCCGACGACCCTCGTCCCCCTGGACCATCTTCTGCAGCAGTCTCGCCATGGCCGGATGGTAGGCGTCCGTCCGAGGGTCTCGGTCCGAGCGGCTATGAACGGAAGTATATGCTTCCATTCGTGCCGGCTCGTTCCTCCACCTCGCTCCACCTCCGCTGCCGACCCACCCAGCAGCGCTCGGTCGAGACCTTCCAACTGGTGCTCGACACCGCCGCGACGCTCCTCGAACGCCACGGCTTCGGCGGCTTCACCACCAACCTGCTCGCCGACGAGGCCGGGGTCACCGTGCGCGCCGTGTACCGCTACTTCCCCAACAAGCACGCGGTCGTCGCCGAGCTCGCGCAGCAGATGGCCACACGGTGGCGCGCCGCCGTCGAAGCCGTCGGCGATCTGGCCGACACGTCGCTCGAGTGGACCCAGCTGTGGCGCTCGTACCTCGAGACCTACGTCGCCGCGGTCCGCTCCACCCCCGGAGCACGAGCCGTGCTCTCGGCGATGCGCGACGACCCACAGCTACGAGCGGTCGACGACATCGCGAACCGCGAGTACGTCGCCGGCATCGAGGCGGCACTGGCCATCCGCAACCCCCGCCTCCACACCGGCACCGCGCACACGGCGGCGGTCGTGCTCATGCGCACGACCGTCGCCGTGCTCGACGCCGCGTTCGAGTCCGACGACCACACCGCCACCCGACTGGTCGACCACCTGGTCGTCATGCACACGGCGTTGCTCGCCTCGCTGCTCGACGACACGGCGGTCGCCCCATGAGCGCGCCGGTCGCCTCCACCGATCCGCGTCATCGCCTGCACCACCTGTTCGACACGCAACGTCGGGCGATGCTCGCCGATCCCGTCCCGTCGCTCGAGCGACGACTCGATCGCATCGATCGCGTCCGCCGGCTGGTCGTCGACGGCGAAGCGCGCATCTGCACCGCGATGACGAACGACTTCGGATCGATCCACCCGGCGATGGTGGTCATGCTCGACACGCTGCCGGTGATCGAACGGGTGAACCACATCTCGACCCACCTCGCCGACTGGATGCGCCCGAAGGACGTCGACCTCGGCCCTGCCCACGGTTCGTCCCGAGGCCAGGTGCTCAGGGCGCCGAAGGGCGTCACCGGCAACATCGCCCCCTGGAACTTCCCGATCGAGTCCGCGCTGGTGATGGTCGTCGACATGCTCGCGGCCGGCAACACCTGCATCGTCAAGCCCTCCGAGCTCGCACCCAGCACCGCAGACGTACTCGAGTCGCTGGTCGGCGAGCACTTCGCACCCGACGAACTCGCCGTCGTGCAGGGCGGTCCCGACTTCTCCGCCCAGTTCGCCTCGATGCCGTGGGACCACCTCACCTTCACCGGCAGCGCTCGGGTCGGCCGGCTGGTGATGGCCGCCGCTGCGGCCAACCTGGTGCCGGTCACCCTCGAGCTCGGCGGCAAGAACCCCGCCGTGTTCGCACCCGACGCGGCGGCCGACGACGAACTGATCCGACGCTTCCTCGCGTTCCGCACGTTGAAGGCCGGCCAGATCTGCACCTCGCCCGACCACGCCCTGGTGCCACGCGACCGGCTCGACGACTGGGTCGAGCGCGCCCGTCGCATCTGGCGACAGGCGTATCCCACCTTCGTCGGCCACCGCGACGCCACCGGCGTGATCAACCCGCACCACGTCGACCGGCTGCTCGGCTACGTCGACGAGGCACGGGCGCGCAGCGTGCGCGTGGTCGGCCTCAACGACGACGAACCCGACCGCTCCGCACGCCACGTGCCGATGACCCTCGTCGTCGACCCGCCCGACGATCTCGGCTGCATGACCGACGAGGTGTTCGGACCCGTCATCCCGGTGGTCGCGTACGAACCGGCAATGGGCGTTGCCGCGCTCGATCCGGTGATCGACCGCATCAACGCCGGACCGTCACCACTCGGCGCCTACCTCGTCACCCGCGACGAAGCCCTCGCCCAGCGATTCGTCGACCGCGTGCGCTGCGGTGGCATCGGCATCAACACCTTCGGCCTCCAGGGCGGCCATGCCGCGCTGCCCTTCGGCGGGTTCGGTGCCAGCGGCCACGGCTGCCACGGCGCATACGAGGGCTTCTGCAACTACACCCACGCACGATCGGTGTTCCACGGCACCGACGACTCGTTCGTGCACCAGGTGATCCTGCCGCCCTACGACCACCTCGCCCCGCCCGACGCCACGGGAGCAGCATCGTGAACGACGGCGCCGACACGGCCGCCGCGCAGGTGCTGGCCGACATCCACGACGCCTACCGCCGACGCACCCCCTCGTCCGCCGCCTGGAACCACAGGGCGTCGGCCGCACTCGTGTCCGGCGTCTCCGGCAGCGTGCGCCACTTCTCGCCCTACCCGATCTCGTGCACCGAGGGCGACGGCGCACACACCGTCGACCTCGACGGCAACCGATACATCGACTGCTTCCTGTGCGGCGCGACGCTGCTGCTCGGCCACCGTCACCCGGCGATCATGGCGGCGTACGCCGACGTCGTCACCGCCGGCTCGATCGTCCTCAACCCCCGACGAGCCACCGAGTTGGCGGAGCAACTGCAGTCGATGCTCCCATCGGCCGAACGGGTGCGGTTCGTGAACAGCGGTACCGAAGCCGTCCTCAACGCGCTGCGCATCGCCCGGGCCTTCACCGGCCGACCGAAGATCGTGAAGTTCGCCGGCACCTACCACGGCATGGACGACCAGGTGCTCGTCGGTCTCGACGGTCGCGGCACACTCCTCGGCCACGGCATCCCAGCCTCCGCCGTCGCCGACACCGTGATGGCCGACCTCGACGACCTCGACGCACTCGCACGGCTGCTGATCACCGGCGACATCGCCGCACTGCTGATCGACCCCTCCATGCACCACTGCGGCCTGTGGGCCGGCACGAGCGAGCACTACCGGGCGATGGCCGATCTGGCCGCCGCCGCCGGCACCCTCGTGATCTTCGACGAGGTGATCAGCGGCTTCCGCCTCGCCGCCTCGGGCGGACAGGGACACTTCGGCATCACACCCGACCTGTCCGTGTTCGGCAAGGCGCTCGCCGCGGGCGAGAAGCTCGGCGCGATCGTCGGCCGCGCCGACGTGATGGCCGTCTGCGACGTGAGCGACCGGCGCAGCGGCCCGTTCGCGTTCCAGAGCGGCACCGGCAGCGACGCCACGTTCGGCCAGGCGTCCGCGCTCGCCGCCACCCGCACCTACGCCGCGCTCGGCGCCGCCGGCGAGTACGCCACGATCGCAGCGCGCGCCGAGCGACTCGCGCGCGGGCTCGAGCGAACGTTCGCCGACCACGGCCTCGCCTGCCGCACCACCCACCTCGGCCCGATCGTCCGGCTCTTCCTCAGCGCCGATCCACTCGACCGCGCCGCCGCCATGCGCCTGCCCCACCGACCGATCGACGCCTTCCACCTCGCCCTCGTGACCGAAGGCGTGCTCACCATCCCCGGGTCGAACGACTTCTTCCTGTCGTTCGCGCACACCGACGACGACATCGACGAGATCGTCGCCGCCGCCGGCCGCGTGCTCGACCGCTTCGACCTCGCCGCACTCGGCGCTCCCACCGTCACCTGACCTGGCACCCACCATCCCGACATCCACGCCCGGAGACACGCCATGACCGAACGCCGACCGATCGTCCCGCCCGGCCACGAGGACGCCTACCACCGCTACGGCTTCGCGCCGGCCTTCGTCGTCGGCGACACGGTGCACGTGTCCGGCATCATCGGCCGCGGCCCCGACGGTCGCGTGCCGAACGACGAACGAGACGAGTACGACGCGATCTTCCGATCGCTCGCCGACGTGCTCGAAGCGGCCGGCGCGTCGCTCGCCGACGTCGTCGACCTCGTCAGCTACCACGTCGACCTCCACGCGTCGCTCCCCGCGTTCCTGGCCGCCAAGGCAGCTGCGCTGCGCGAGCCCTACCCGGCCTGGACCGCCATCGGCTGCACCGCGCTCGCGGCACCCGGCGCACACGTCGAACTGCGCGCGACCGCCGTGATCGACCGCTCGTGAGCGCCGAGCGCGAGCTGCGTCTCGCCCGCCACACGTGTCCGCTCTGCGAGGCCGCCTGCGGTCTCGAGATCGCCTTCGACGGCGACCGGGTGGTGCGCATCCGCGGCGCGCGTGACGACGTGCACAGCCACGGCTTCATCTGCCCCAAGGGCGCCGCGCTCAAGGAGCTGCACCACGACCCCGACCGGCTACGGCGCCCGCTCGTGAAGCGCGACGGCGAGCTCGTCGAGGTCTCCTTCGACGAGGCGTTCGACGAGATCGAACGCCGGCTGATCCCCATTCGCGACCACTACGGCCCCGCGTCGACCGGGCTGCTCATCGGCAACCCGACGGTGCATCGCACCGGGATGGTGCTGTACGTGCTCGACCTCGCCGCGGCCCTCGGGTCGCCGAACGTGTTCTCCGCCGCATCGCTCGACCAGATGCCCAAGCAACTCGCCGTCGGACGGCTCTTCGGCGACGTGTTCAGCGTGCCGGTGCCCGACATCGACCGCTGCGACCTGCTGGTCGTGATCGGCGCCAACCCACACGTCTCGAACGGCTCGATGTGGAGCGTGCCCGACTACCCCGGACGCGCCGACGCGCTCCGCGCTCGCGGCGGCGAGATCGTCGTCGTCGACCCCCGTCGCACCGAGACCGCAGACCACGCCGACCACCACCTACCCATCCGGCCAGGCACCGACGTGTACCTGCTCGCCGCGGTCACCCACACGCTGTTCGCCGAAGGCCTCGTGTCGCTCGGCCGCCTCGAGCCGTACGTGTCCGGCCTCGCCGAGGTCGAGCGTGCCGTCACCCCGTTCACCCCGGAGGAGGTGGCCGACCGGTGCGGCCTCCCCGCCGACCGCATCCGCTGGCTCGCCCGGCGTCTGGCTGCGCCGCGCGCCGCGATCCACGGCCGCATCGGCACCTGCCTCCAGCCGTACGGCACGGCGGTCAGCTGGCTGATCGACGTGATCCACGCGCTCACCGGCAACCTCGACGAGCCGGGCGGCGCGATGTTCGGGCTGCCGCCCGCGTTCGCGTCGAACGCGCAGGGCGAGCCCGGCCGAGGCCCCGGCATCGAGGTCGGCCGGTACCACTCACGGGTCTCGCACCGGCCCGAGGTCACGGGACAGTTCCCCGTGTCGTGCCTGGCCGAGGAGATCGAGACGCCCGGCGAGGGACGGCTCCGCGCCCTCGTCTCGCTCGCCGCCAACCCCGCCCTGTCGGCGCCCGACAGCACGCGCACACGAGCCGCACTCGAACAGCTCGACCTGCTCGTCTGCTTCAGCGCCTACCTCGACGAGACCGCGGCGCTCGCCGACGTCGTGCTGCCCGCCCGGTCACCGCTCGCCGAGAGCCACTACGACGTCTACTTCTCGCCCTACGCGGCGCACCATACCGCCCGCTTCTCCCCCGCCGTCGTCGACGACCCCGAGTGTCCGCCCGACTGGCAGCTCATGGTGCGCCTGATCGCGATCGCGGCGGGCGACGGCGCCCGCGCCGACGTCGACGAGGTCGCCGAGCGGTTGCTGCGCGCCGCACTGGCCGGTGTCCCGCCGGAGTTCCACGACGGGATCGTCGCCGCGCTCGGCACCCGCCGGGGCGACGAGCGCGTGCTCGACCTGGCGCTGCGCACCGGACCGTACGGCGACCAGTTCGGCATGGCGCCGGACGGCATCTCGCTCGACACGCTGATCGCCGCCCCGGACGGCATCGACCTCGGGCCGCTGCAACCACGGCTCCCCGATGCGCTGCGCACCAGCAGCGGCACGGTCGAACTCGCCCACGCCGACCTGATCGGCGAGCTCGCACGAGCCCGGGCCGAACTCGGCGAGCCCACCCCGGCGAGTCCGCACACGTTCACGCTGCTCGGCCGGCGCCAGCTGCGCAGCAACAACAGCTGGATGCACAACGTGCCGTCGCTCGTGCGCGGCCGGGCCCGGTGCACGCTCGAGGTGCACCCCGACGACGCCGCCGACCTCGGGTTGGGCGACGGCGAAACCGCCCGACTCCGCGCAGCGACCGGCGCAGCGACCGGCACGACCGTCGAGGCCGTCGTCCGGATCGACGACCGCGTGCCACCCGGCGTCGTCAGCCTGCCCCACGGGTGGGGTCACGACCGACCGGGCACACGCCAGTCGGTGGCGTCACAGCACCCGGGGACCAACCTGAACGCGCTCACCGACGCCGATCGGTTCGAACACCTCACCGGCACGGCGGTGCTCACCGGTTTCGAGGTGACGGTCGAGCCGGCCTGACCGGCTCGGACGGCCGGTGAGGGGGTTCGGTTCAGAGGCGGCGCAGGGCCCGCAGGCGCTTGCGCATCGGCGACACCGTCACCTGCAGCGCGATCGTGATCACGGCCACGCCGATCAGCACCCGCGCCACCAGCGGCATGGCGACCAGCTGCGGCGCCACGAACAACGACGACAGCAGCGACACCGGGAACACCCAGGCCACGTCGACCGCCAGCGCATGCCACCACGTGCGCTTCGGCTGGGCGAACGACGCCGCCTCGAACCACGCGTCGACACCGACGGTGCGCTGCAGCCGAGCCCCGGTCACGAACCGCTCGCTCTGCGCCATCAGTTCGTTGCGCACGGACGAGCGCTCCCACTCGCGCAGGTGCAGACCGTCGACGAAGCGCACCACGATCTGGTACTCGCCGCCCACCTCACCGGGATGGAACACCGCGGCGCCGAGACACCCGGGGAAGGTGCGCACCGCGGCCACCAGCTGGTCGGCCCAGGTGAGGCACTGCGCCTCGAACCCCGGCCGGATGCGCCGGGCGACCGTCACCGTGACGGGCTCGGGCGCGAGACGCGGCAGCTGTGCCGTGTCGAAGGGGCCGGTGAGGGTGGGAGGCATGCGCCCATCAACGCTAGAGATGGTCCGCGCATTCCCATCTGTGACGGGCATCACCCCAGCTCAGCGAGATACCGCACCACCAGGGACGACAGACGTCGAGCGTGCGACGCCGGCGGGGATCAGCCCGCGGCGACCGCCTCGTCGGGCCGCCACTCGACCCGTGGCACGTCGCGATAGAGCCGCTCGATCTCGTAGTACTGGCGCATCTCGTCGACGAACACGTGCACCACCACGTCGCCGTAGTCCATGAGCACCCACTGCGCCTCGCTCAGCCCCTCGAGCCGCAACGGCTTGCGGTCGTGCTCGAGACCGACGACCTCCTCGATCGACTCGACGATCGTGCGCACCAAGCGCCGGTTGGGCGCCGACGTCACCACGAAGTACTCGGTGATGTTGAGCAGCTCGCCCACCGACAGCACGATCGTGTCGTCGGCCTTCTTGTCGTCGGCGGCGCGTGCGGCCGTGATGGCCAGCGCCTTCGACTCGGGGAACCGGTCGGCCGTCATGAGTGATCCACGTTGTTCAGGTCTCCACGCTCGAGAGGTAGTCGGTGCCGAGCACCAGGGTGACGTCGACGCCGTCGATCCGCACCGTCGGCTCGTCGAACACGATCGTGCCGAAGATCCCGTCGGTCACCTGCGCACGATTCCGATCGGCTTCGTTCGGCACCAGGAACACGGTGTCGGGCCGCGCCGGCCGCGAGGTGTCGACCGACACGACGTTGGCTCCGACGAACAAGATCTTGTCGATGGTGAGCTTCACCTGCAGGTCGTAGCCCGGGGGCGCCTCGATCCGGAACGACGCCCCGAGCCGCGGCGCCGACATCGAGCCGGGCGCCACGCTGCCGAAGACGAAGACCGCCTCGGACTGGTCGAGCTGCACCACGTCGATGTCCGTCGGGTTCTCGTCCTCGCTCAACGTGATCACCGACAACCCACGGCTCGCCACCGGCCCCGACGTGAGCCGCGACACGAAGTCGTCGATGGTGGCCGGGATGCCGCTCGGCGCCACCGTCGAGGCACGGCCACCGCCGACCGAGGTGACGAACCCGGTCCAGAACGCCTCGGCGTTGGCCGCCCGCGCCGTCTCGGTGCCCTGACCGGCACCCGACGTGAGCACCTTCGCCGCATTCACGGCGTCGACCACCACCGTGCCCGCCCGCAACACGTCGTCGTCCTCGCCCTCGTCGGTCGCGGTGACCACGTCGGACGCCAGGGTGACGGTGAACGGCTGGAACGGCGTGAGGAACGTGGCGAGACCGGCCCGATCGACCACGCCCACCGTGTTGATCGTGACCAGCAGCACCGACTCGACGGCGATCTGCGTGGCCTCCGCGCCACCCGCCGCGTACACCTGCTGCAACGACTGACGCGCATCGGCGCTGAACCCGACGTCGGCGTTCACGGGCACCGGCACGATGCTGCCCCCCACACCCGACGGCGACAGCACCATCACCGTGGCGCTCGACAGCACCCCGGCATCGTCGACGGTCAGGTACAGCGCCGTCGGCGTGACCGGGAAGGTCTGCTCGGGCAGGTTGTCGGCCAGCGCGTCGCGGCCACCCGTCGAGTCGAGCACCGCCGTGAGCCCCACCCAGAACAGCACCGGCGCCACTAACACGACCGCGAGGGTGGTGGCCAGCATCGCGAACGTGCGCTTGCGGCGCCGCGACGGGATCGCGCTCATCCGGGCACTCCGGCCGGCTCGTCCACCGTCTCCGACAGTTCGTAGAGGTGCCGGTCGCGGATGATCTGCAGCACGGGATCGGTCACCAGGTAGTCGAGCGGACGACCGTCGCGCACACGCGCACGCAGATCGGTGCTGGAGACCTCGAGCCGGGGCACCTCCACCCGTACCCACGAAAAGCCCGCCGGCAACTCGACCGGCGCCCCCGGGCGGTCGACCACCACCAACGTCGAACCGTCGACCACCTCGTCGTACCGCTCCCAGGTGGTGATGTTGGCCGCGGCGTCGTCGCCGACCACCGTGTAGAGCTGCGCTCCCGGGTACTGCGCCGCGAGGGCCGCCAGCGTGTCGGCCGTGTAGCTCGCACCGCCACGGCGGATCTCGAGATCGCCGGCTTCGAGCCCATCGACGTCGGCCACCGCCGCCTCGACCATCGCGAACCGGTCCTCAGCAGGGCTGATGTGACGCGACCCCTGTTTCTGCCACGGCACGTTGGCCACCATCAGCACCACGACGTCGAGGTCGAGCGCGTGGCGGACGTTGACCGCGGTGACCAGATGACCGACGTGCGGCGGGTCGAACGTGCCACCGAAGAGACCGATGCTGCGGATCTCTTGACTCGACATCTGCCCGACGGCACCCGATGAGGACACGGCCGCCCAGTGTAGGGGGCCGGTCCTGCCCATCAGGAGGCACTCCCACGCAACCGACACCCCGCCCTCACCGAGCTCTCACCCTGACCTGACACGCTCTTCCATGAACTTCCATGCAAGAAGAGGTCAGTTCTGCACCGTCCGGTGGGACAGTGGTTGACAGGTGTAGTACTGTTCTTTGTCCCCCCGTATCGACCCGCGTCGGATCCCCCCGCCACCGACTCGGACCCCATCTTCCGGCGATCGACGCCGGAGCCTCCAGTTCCGCATGTTCCACCCGAGACCACTGCGCTCACGCACGGTGAATCGTCAAGGTTGTGTCATCAGACACGCAGTCCATCCGGAATCGGTCGCCGAACGTAGAAGTTGAAGAGAGACGCCATGAATGACTCAATCGGACTGTACCTGAACGATATCGGCAAGGTTTCCTTGCTCAACGCCGAAGAGGAGCGCGAACTGTCGCGCGTCATCGAGGCCGGCCGCGAGGCCGCCGAGCGGCTCGCCAAGGGCGAGAAGGGCGCTGCCCTCAAGGCCCAGGTGGCCGCCGCCGCCGACGCGAAGGACCGCTTCATCCGCTCGAACCTCCGCCTCGTGGTGAGCATCGCTCGCCGCTACCCCCTGCCCCAGGGCATGGACCTGCTCGACCTCATCCAGGAGGGCAACCTCGGCCTCGAGCACGCCGTCGACAAGTTCGACTGGCGCCGTGGCTTCAAGTTCTCCACCTACGCCACGTTCTGGATCCGTCAGGCCATCGGCCGCGCCCTCGACCAGAAGGCCAGCCTCATCCGCATCCCGGGCGACCGCTCGGCCAGCCTCCGCGCTGCGCTGCGTCAGGCCTCGGGCGACGGTGAGACCCTCGACGTCGGCAACGCCGAACTGCACCGCCTCACCACCCCGGTCTCGCTCGACAAGACCATCGGTGACGACGGCGACGCCACCCTCGGCGACCTCATGGCCAACGGCGACGGCACCCCCGAGGACGCCGTCATGGCGATGGTCGACAGCGACCTCCTCGACGAACTGCTCGGCACCCTCGACAAGCGTGCCCGCTACGCCGTCGAGGCCCGCTTCGGCCTCATCGACGGCGAGCGCAAGAGCTTCCGCGAGGTCGGCGAGAACCTGGGCGTCACCGCCGAGGCAGCCCGCCGTCTCGTGAGCCGTGCGGTCGCCGGCCTCCGCGAAGACGCCGTCCGCATCCTCGCCGCCTGATCGAACCCGGCCACCCGGCCGGCTCAGGCTCCAACTCAGTCCGACGTACGACGAGTACGCTCGACCCTCACTATGAAGGTCGGCGTACTCGTCGTCGCGTACAACGCGGAAACCACGCTCGTCGACGTGCTCGACCGGATCCGGCCCGAGATGCGGCGCGAGCTCGCCGAGGTGCTCGTCCAGGACGACCACTCCACCGACGACACGTTCAGCGTGGCCACGCAGTACCTCCAGCGTGGCACCGACCTGCACCTCACCGTCGTCCGCCACCCCCAGAACCTGGGCTACGGCGGCAACCAGAAGGCCGGCTACACCTACGCGATCAACCACGGATGGGACGTCGTGGTGCTGCTGCACGGCGACGGCCAGTACGCCCCCGAGGTGATGCACGAGATGGTCGCGCCGATCGTCGAGGGCGATGCCGACGCCGTGTTCGGCAGCCGGATGATGACCCCGGGCGGCGCCCGGCAGGGCGGCATGCCGATGTACAAGTACGTCGGCAACCGGATCCTCACCACCGCCCAGAACACGATCACCGGGCTGCGCCTCAGCGAATGGCACTCGGGTTACCGGGCCTACCGGGTGAGCGCGCTCGCCGAGCTGCCCTTCGTCGGCAACAGCGACGGCTTCGACTTCGACACCGAGATCATCCTGCAGCTCGCCGCGGCGAAGAAGCGGATCGTCGAGGTGCCGATCCCCACGTACTACGGCGACGAGATCTGCCGGGTCAACGGCATCGCGTACGCCCGCGACATCATGATCGACACGCTCCGCCACCGCCTCGGCCGCACCGGCTTCGGTTCGGGCGAGGTCGGCCGGGTCACCGAGCCCTACGCGTACAAGCCGTCGGCGCACAGCTCGCACGGCCGCGTGCTGCAATTCATGCAGTCACGGCCACCGATGCGCGTGCTCGACGTCGGATGCGGACCCGGCTGGCTCGCCGAGGCACTGATGGCACAGGGCCATCACGTCACCGGCGTCGACCTCGCCGAGGATCCCGGTGTGCGCGACCGGGTCAACCACTTCGTGCAGGCCGACCTCGAACGAGGCCTCCCCGACGACGTCGGCGGCGACTTCGACGTGATCCTCGCGGCCGACGTGGTCGAACACGTCCGCGACCCGCAGCGACTGCTCACCGAGATGACCCACCGGCTCCGCCCGGGCGGCACGGTCATCGCCAGCGTGCCCAACATCTCGCACTGGTATCCGCGCACCCGCACCGCGCTCGGCCTGTTCGACTACGACCAGCGCGGCATCCTCGACGCCACCCACGTCCGGTTCTTCACCCGCCGCTCGTTCGTCCGGCTCGCGAAGCAGGCCGGCCTGCAGCCGATCGACCGCCGCCACACCGGTCTGCCGTTCGACGCGCTCAAGCTCTCCACCGAGCGCGGGCCCGGTCGTCTCGCCGCACTCGCCGACCGCGCACTCGTCCGCCTGTGGCCGACGATGTTCGCGTACCAGTTCGTGTACGAACTCGACGTCATCCCGGCGCTCGACGAGCCGCTCGATGTGGCGACGGACCAGCCCGGCTGATCCCGCCGCTCGCGCGGCCCGCCTCGTCACCATCGTCGCCGCGGTGGTGTTCGCGCTCGTCGTCACGCGTTGCCGACCGTGGGAGCTGTTCGTCCGCGAGTCGTTCAGCAACGACTTCTACGACGAGCAGGCACGGTCGCTGCTGCGGTTCCACCTGTGGGTGCGGCCCGAGGTGCCCGGCCCCGAAGGATTCCTCGTCGACGGCCGCACCTACCTGTACTACGGGCCGTTCCTCGGGTTCGCCCGACTGCCGGTCGCCCTGTTCGGCGACCTGTTCGCCGGTCGGCTCGCACGGGTGTCGATGATCGCCGGCTACCTGACGCTGCTCACCGGCTCGTTCCACCTCGTCCGACGGCTCGCCTCAACGGCCGGGCCGCGCCGAGTCGCGGCATTCGTGGCTGCGGTCGCGTGCTCGCCGGCGCTGTTCCTCTCCGGTTGGGTGAGCGTGTACCACGAGACCGAGCTGTGGGCCGCGGCGTTCGGCGCGTGGGCCCTCGCCGGTGTCATCCGCCTGATCGACGGCACCTCGCCGTCGCGCCGCGACCTGCTCGTCACCGCGTTCGCCCTGGCCGCCGGGATCACCACGCGGGCCTCGGTCGGCATCGGCGTCGCGGCCGGCGCGTGCTTCGCCGTTGT
>WBZM01002004.1_pt1 | contig 18342 bp, 14 predicted proteins | sample 5204271 | NCBI WGS metagenome assembly WBZM01 (sample SAMN12344346, study PRJNA552823) | activated sludge metagenome | biome: Activated sludge suspended growth; feature: Nitrification reactor; material: Wastewater; isolation source: activated sludge from nitrification reactor of wastewater...
ACCTACGTTGGGATGGTCGCCAAGTTGCTCTCTGAGCGCATTGCCTAGGTAGACTCCCATTGCGGCTGAGTTCTCGATCAATCTCTCGCGCTGGAGTATATGCAACGTCGCCAAGCCGGCGGCCGCTCCGACCGCGTGATGGCTAAACGTGCCGCCGTGGTTGAAGTCGCCCAGGTTGCGGCGAATCAACTCTACATCCGCGCCATTGGCGGCGATAAAACCTAGCGGAAAATAGCCACCGGCTGTGCCTTTGGATGTGACAATAATGTCCGGGACAATGTTCCAGTGGTCGAGCGCCCACCACTTGCCTGTGCGCCCCAGGCCGACCAGCACTTCGTCGGCGATGAACAACACGCCGTAGCGATCGCAAATTTCGCGAATGCGGGGCCAATAATCGTCCGGCGCGGCCGCCGCGCCAAGTGATGCGCCGCTAATAGGCTCAGCGATGAAACCGGCGATGTTTTCTGCTCCATAAGCGAGGATAGCTTCTTCCAGACGGTCGGCCAGGGCCAGACCGGTGGCCGGATAACGATAGGTGTAGGGTGTGGGGATATGAGGCACGTCGTGGATCATGTCCAGATAGGGCGCGCGGAGGGCCGCGCGGCCACTCACAGCCAATGCGCCTAGCGTCATGCCGTGGTAGCTCTGCCAGCGGCTTAACACGATATGGCGCTTTTCTTCGCCTCTGGCGATCTGAATCTGGCGGGCCAGCTTGATGGCGCCTTCCACAACCTCGGAACCGCTACTGAGAAAGTAAAACCGGGGTTCATTCAATGGGACAACGGCGGCTAATTCGGCCGCATACTGTTCCAGAGGTTGGCTGGTGAACATGATGGCATGGACGTAGGCGGCCGCCTGGGCTTGTTTCGTCATCGCCTCGACGATTTCTTGACGGCCGTGGCCGACGTTGACGACCAGTGGCCCGCCACTGCCGTCAAGGTAGCGTTTGCCGCTGTCGTCGTATAGGTAAATTCCTTCGCCATAGGCGATCATCGGTCGCTTATGGCTCATCGTCCGGTAAAAAACGTTACCCTGCGGGTGGGAATAATTCATGACTCGCGCTCCGGCCCCAGTCTTGGGACCATTAATTCAGTTACTCAATGGTGGTAAGCATTTCAACAGTGTGGTCAACGACGATTCTCTGCTGTTCATCGCGGCTGATGGTTGCCGGGTTATCGCCGCGTTGTAGTCCCTCACCATAGCGGCCGAACTGGGTGTGGTTGCCGCCGGGGATCAAAACAAAGACGCTGTCGGTAGGGAGGCGGTTAGCTCCATTGAGCACGTTATCAACCGAGGCCACCCCATCCGCGTCGCCATAAATTGAAACAACTTCAAGTGCCACGTCGCTTAGATCGGTATTGTCCGAAGGGTAGGCTGCCCAAAGCGCCAATCCACTGATCACTTCAGGGTTGCGATAGGTATATTCGGCCGCCATCGCACCGCCTAACGAATGCCCCCCGATCGCCCAGGCGGAAATAGTTGGGAAACCGGCGATGATATCATCCGCCCCTTCCAGCCCAAGGACAGCCAGATTGAGGGGCATCGGATCGATAACCGTGAGATACCCCCTTTCGGCGATGGCGCGTGCTGTCGGCGCGTAGGCCACGGGATCAACGAATCCTCCGGGATAAATAATGAATCCCGTCGTTGTCGTTTGTCCTTCAGGTGAAAATATGATCCAGTCTTCGCCCTCTGTTCCAGAGACAGCGACAAGCTCATCGGACTTCATCGCCGCCAATGCTTCCGGTCGCGCGGCATTGCGATTGTTCAACGAAATGTAGATAACCCAACCGGCCGCTAATCCGATCAGGAACAACACCCCCACGATTAAAAGAATCGAACGTATGGCGCGCATGGAGGGACTAACGATACAGCCCTTGAGGGTCTAGTTGTTCGCGCACAACCGCCAGTTCTTCGGCCGAAGGTGGGTTCATCTGGCGAAGTTCACCGGCCACGCGGATAGGCCAGCCGACGACGGCCTGTACGCTCTCGATTGTCTCGCCCGGCGCCAATTCCACCAGCATCATTTCCCGATCGGGATTGTCGAAAGTGAACAAAGCCTTGTCGGTAATAACCTTGTCTGGACCATAGCCGGGCATGCCGAGACGCTGACGGGCATCGCCGCCATCCAGATGGCCGGGGCTGGTCAGGAAATCAATCTTCGGCACGAAGGCTCGCTTGGAGAGGCGCATGATCATGAAGATGCGTTTGGCATTGATGGCGATCTCGCACGCGCCGCCGGAACCCGGCAACCGGGTCTTGGGCTTTTGGTAATCACCGATGACGGTGGTATTGAGGTTGCCGAAACGATCGATCTGCGCGCCGCCTAACAGGGCGACATCGATTAACCCCCGTTGCAGGTATAACATGAATAGGTCAGCCATGCTGACAACTGAGGTAGCGCCGCTTACCAGTGTCGGATCGCCAATGGAAAGAGGCAGGCGTGCCGGCTGTGCCCCGAAAACACCGCTCTCATAAACAAGCTCCATTGCCGGTGAATGGGTGCGCCGCGCCAGATTGCAGGCGATATTGGGCATTCCGACGCCGACAAAGACAGTTCTGTTGCCCTGGAGCGCGCGCGAGGCGGCTACTATCATAAGTTCGGATGGCGTGATCTTGGAGGATTCGTCCATAGTTATTCCTGTTATCCGCCGGTGGAAAGCTGAGAAGGTAAGACTTGCGCGGTGAGCAAGTGACGGAAAGTTGCCCCCGGGTTGGCTGTGGCCTTGATCAAATCATAGCCGGCCGAATAAGTGAATATATACGATCGATACAGCGGGTGGCTGATGAAGCTGAAACTTTTTGCGGCGCGATCGGGCGCGACCAATCCATACGTGTGAATGTAATCGATCGTCTGGTCGCGATTCAGCTTGCCGGTGTGGTAGAGAATCGCCGCATTGCCGGACACATAGCGTAAATCGCTGCTGGCTTTGCCGACGCGCCGCATCTGATCAATGATGTCCGGCGTCGTGACTATACCCGCGGCCGGGAAAAGAACTTCAACATTCCATTCGTGGTGTTCCCCACCGGGAAAGATCATTTCCAGGGCGGTCGTGGCGATGCCTTCGGCGATAACGGCGGTAGGTGAATGAAGCAGCATCGCTGCTTGCTCCGCATAGCCCTTCTCCTGGTATAACTCCTTCTCTTTGAGGAGATGTTCGGTATGATGGCCGGGATAGCCCTCGTGGGCAAAGGTGCCGAGCAGGTGGTTGGCTTGCAGGGGGATGTCGGTGTTGAATTCAATGAGCGAGCGGCCGTTGCCCAAATACCAGTTATAGGCCCCCCAGGGCTGATCGTTGACCAAGCTGATCGCGACACTCTCGTCGTCGGGAAGCGGCACGATGTCCAGCGTCCGGCGGCGTGTCTCGGCGCGGGCCAATTCCAGCAATGGCAGCGCCTGGTCAGCAGTAATTTCGTAGATTTTCCGCCAAGCCTGGAGACGCTGGCCTAGATCGATACCCTGTTCGTTTGCTGGCAGCAGTCGATCAAGCTTCCGGTGAGCCGATTCGAAACGCGATTCAGCGATCAGGCCGGGCCGTATGTCGTAGATACGCTGGACCTCATCCAGATAATCAATAGTCTCGCTGTTAAGTATGCGTATCGTGCATTCGATACCTCGCAGCGCGGCCGTTAGAAATGCGTGGCGAGCCGGATCGGCAGTGGGGACGCGTGACTGAAGCTCTTCAACGTCGGCAAGTAGCTCAGATGGCCTTTTGGCCGGTGACGCTTCGACCTCAGCTTTAATAGCTTCTGGTCCGTAATAGGCATCGACGTAGCCATCAATGTGATGGGCGTGTATTTCCAAGACCAGGCGTAAATAGTCGCGGCTAAACGAATCGAGGGTGGGCATAGCGTGGCTCCGTCTAGCTGTAGCGGCCGTAGTTCACCGGATCGGCTTCTAACTTGCCGGGTTCCAGCCGGTCGAGCGTTGCGCGGCCGAGTTTCTCCAGGTAGGCAGCCCTATCGGGCAGGTTATAGACCCACTCTTCGAGCCAGGCTTCAGTCGTGGACTGGTCTCGCGACCATTCATCCCACTTTAGATAGAAATCGTTGTCACGATCGTAATAACCCTGAACATAGCTGGGGTGCGCGCCATAGGGTTCATGGACGACAGCATCGACGATAAGGCCCGGTATAAGTGTGCGGTTTGGATCGCGGCGGATGACCTCTTCGTCCACGATTTCCTCCACAACGACCACGACTTTTTTCGAGGCGAAGGCGACTTCCTTTTGGGTTCCGAGCAAGCCCCACAGGTGGGTATTGCCATGGATGTCGGCGCGCTGCGCGTGGACAAAGGTAACGTTGGGTTTGAGGGGGGGGACGACCGCGATTGGGCCATCGCCATAAGGACTATCCACAAACCGGATTTGGTCGTTGGCGGCCGGCATGTCGCTGCCGATATAGCTGCGCAAGGGGAAGAACGGCAAATCGGCCGCGCCGGCCATATAGCGCCCAACCATGCCGAAGTGGGAGTACTCTTCAATTGCCAACGGGCGGGGCACGCTTTGCTCGACGGCGCGACGGATGCAATGGAGGCTGCCGACACCGGGGTTGCCCAGGTAGCTGAATATCAGTTTGGAGGCCACTCCAGCGGCTATCATCTGGTCGTATATCAGATCAGGGGTCAGGCGACAGAGCACCAGATCGCGCTTGCGCTGGCGAATGATTTCGTGTGCGGCAGCGAAGCAAATAAATGCGGTGAAGCCTTCGATGGCAAGCGTACAGCCGTCTTCCACGTAGCTGGCGACTGCCTCGCGCATCGTAACGAGTTTTCCATTGGCGGACATTGTCTCACCTTTGTCGGGGAATAGGGTATGGCCGGTGGACGCGTACAGGATCGTGCCCACCGGCCGGATTTGGGGTGTCTTAATCGATGATGGTCTGACTTTGTTCTTTCATGTACTGCTGAACGTAGTAGAAGCTGCCCGCGGCCTTGCCGGTGGAGCCACTACCTTTCCAACCGCCGAAAGACTGATAGCCGGGCCATGCGCCGGTGGTGGCCCCGGCGGCGCGATTGACATAGAGGACACCGGCCTCCATGTTATCGAGGAACCATTGGATTTCGTCCTCGTCTTCGCTAAAGAAGCCGGCGGTGAGGCCATATTCCACGTCATTGGCTTTCTTCATGACCTCATCGAAGTCGTCAAACGCCTCGACCATGACGATGGGCAGGAACATTTCCTGTTTCCAGAGCTGGTGGTCTTCGGGTACGTGGTCAGCGATAGTCGGCGCGACATAGTAGCCTTTGTCATCCACAACCTTACCGCCGAAGACGATATCACCATGCTGGCGCAAGTCATCAACAAAGGCCATGTAGTCTTCCTGGGCGCTCTTATTAATGACCGGTCCCATCCAGTTGTTTTGATCGGTAGGGTCGCCGACGTTGATTTTTGCTGTCAGGTCGACGAACTTCTTCATGAACTCGTCTTTGACATCCTTGTGTACGTAGAGGCGAGAAAGGGCGGAACATTTTTGTCCCTGTAGGCCAAAGGCAGAGCGCATGGCGCCTAACGCTGCTTTGTCAAGGTCAGCCTTGTTGCTGATGATGGCCGGGTTCTTGCCGCCCATTTCGGCTACGCAGGGCCGGGGGTACTTGCCGGTGGTAAATGTGCGAATGATGCCCATGCCAACGTCGTAGCTACCGGTGAAGGTGATGCCGGCTACGTCCGGATGGTCAACGAGTGTTTGGCCCACGCTGCGGCCGCCACCGGTGACGAAATTGAATACACCGGCCGGAATGCCCGCGTCGCGCAAGGCTTCGGTCAACAGCCAACCGGTGAAGGGGGTGTCGGTGGCCGGTTTGAACACGACGGTATTGCCTGCCGCCAGCGCGGCCCCGCTGGGACCGCCGGCCAGCGCGCCGGGAAAGTTAAACGGCGAAATGACAACCCAGACGCCATAGGGCTTCAGAACGCTACGGTTGTGGTGTTTGTCGCTCTCGGATTTGAGAGGTTTCGCGAACCCGTTATTGGCCTCCATCGCGTCACAATTGTATCGAATCAAGTCGGCCGTTTCCTCGACATCGCCCATCGCTTCCAGGCGATTTTTGCCGACCTCCAGGCTCATGATCGCGCCCATCTTGAACAGGCGGTCACTGATGAGATCGGCCGCGCGGCGAAGCAGGGCGATGCGCTCTTGCCATGGTGTGTCGCGCCACCCGGGGAACGCCGCCTTGGCCGCGGCGACGGCGTCGTTGGCGTCTTGCTCGGTCCCCTTCTGGAAGTAACCCATCACCAGATTTTTGTCGGTCGGGCTTACCTTGGCGAATGTCTGTTCGGCATATCGTGCTACACCGTTAATATACATTGGGTAGGTTTGCCCGGCATTGGCCCGAAAGTCGGCCACAGCTTCTTCATAGAGTCGGTGCAATTCGGGATCAGGGCTTGCCAGCGTCGAATATGTAACCTTGAATTTACGTTCCTGGGTCATAGATATCTCCTCGGAAATAGTATGTGGGATAGTGTGGAAAAGAACAGGCGTCTGCCTGCGATGCGGTCTGGAAAGGTTTGCCGCCAAGCCATATTATAGCGCGAGTCACGCCTTATCTGCCAACGGAGCTATCTATGCAAAGGCGCCGGATCGATAAGGAACCAATCTTCTTATCGATCCGGCGTTATGATTAAACAGATGCGTGGATTTATGCGTTATCCACCCAGGGAATCTAGCGAGATTTGCGCTGGATAGAAATTTTCATTGACCGATAGTGATGTGCGGTAAGCGGTGATAGCGCCGTTTACATCCCCCAAATAGGCCAGGGCATGGCCCTTGTACCAGAAGGTTTCCTCGACGTTGCGGCCGCCCTGCGTTTCCAGCGTGGCGTCGGCCAGAGCGATTATGTCCTGGTACCGATCAGTTCTTAAATAGGCCAGATATGGCTCGAACTGGTACCACAACATGCGCGGCGGAAGCCCGATTTCGCGCGCCTTGTCGAAGGCTTGCGCCCCGCCCTCGTAATATTTTGCCTCGCCGGTCAGCCCACCGATGCGGGTTAGGGCGGTGCCCAAATTGAACCACGAGAAGACGTCATCCGGTCGCTCGCTGGTTTCTCGCTCCGCATTGGCCGCGACCTTCTGCCACATCTTGATGTCGTCGAACATTTCTTCGCCCATCAGCGAGGCAACGGTTTCTTCCTGCTCCGGGCGATAGACGATGTAGAACGTGTTGTTAAACTGCTGCCAGAAGGGCAGGAAGTCACGATACAGGTCCGTGCGGCCGCTTCCGTCGAACGGGCCTAGATAGGAGTCCTGACTATATAGCTCTTGTAGGTCGTCGTCATAGCCGTAGACCGTCAGATAATGGCCCCACCAGCCGGAATCAGGCAGTTCGTAACCTTTTTCGATGACCACAGGGAACCCGGCCGCCAAAAAGCGCTTGATCATTTCCAGATCGCCGCCACTACGCGTGATGGCCTTATAAGTACCCAACTGCTCATTTACATAATCTGAGATTTGCCATGGGCTGACGTTGCGGTCTTCCGGATTGGGTTTCAGATAGGCCGCCACATCTTCCTGGGTAATATCAGAACCGTACCAGTTCAAAACCTGGGTCAGGTTGGCCGGTCCGCAGTTGTTAAACGATTGCTTGACCACCCCCATGTTCTCAATGACGACCCGGTTAGGCAGGGGCATGGGTGTCGGCGTGGGAGTGGGTGTGTTGGTTGGCGCAGGGGTAGGGGATGCCACGGCGAGTGTCGGCTCGACGTTCACGTCGGGCGCTGTCACTGTCGGTGTGATAGCCTGAGGTAGCTCGGTGGTCTCGCTCTCGCTCGTTGCGTCTTCCAGCAAGATAACGGGTTCTTCCGCGATCAAAGCTGAAATATCGATCTGCGATTGCGAGGTCTGCTCAGCGGCGGGCAACGCGGTTGCTACCGGAGCGACCTGGGCAATAACTTCCTCGGAGATCTCACCCATCGTTGGGTAATTTTCCTGTAGCCAGACCCGATAACGGCCGGGGATGGCCTGCACGACTGAAGGCAGAGCCAGCAACCCCAGGATGATCAACATCTGGCCCACAGCCACGAGGAGGATGATACTTTTTGTTCGTTTACGCATAGTAATAGTGAACTCCGTGCCCGCGTCCCAAAGGCGCTATCCGCCGGGAGAGGCCAACTCGGTCAATGCCTGAGCCGCCTCCGCGAAATTGGGATTGAACGCGACGGCCTTCTCCAGGTTTTCGCGTGCGGATGTGTAATCGCCCAGACCGGCTTGCGCCAGGCCCAGGTAATAAAAGGATTCTTCGAAATAAGGACGATCTTGCAATGTGGAGCCGGCTAGAAGAACGATGTCGTCAAAGCGACCTGTCCGATAATAGGCTTCATATGGTCCAAACTGATACCAGAGCATGCGCCAGGGTAGACCAATGGCCCGCGCCTGATCAAAGGCCAAGGCCGCCTTGTCGAATTGGCCGAGGGCATTATATGTTGTTCCCAGATTGAACCAGTAGAAGGCGTTCCCCTCGTCCTGCCTGGCGTCGAGCTGAGCGCGGTCCAGACTGGCTTGCCACATGGCCGAGTCATCGAGCGCCGCGCCCAGTAATTCATTGACCAGTGTCGCTTGTTCGGGTTCATAGAGAACGATGTAGGAGCGGTTAAATTGCGCCCAATAAGACTCTAATTCATCGTAAGTCAGCACTCGGCCGTTCGGATCGGCGTTGGTTTGGGGGATTTCGCTTGTGCCCAGCCAGGAGTCATAGACCCATACCTGGCTGGAGGCGTCATCATAAGCAACAGGCAGTAAGTAATGACCATACCAACCGAGCCACTGATATTCGCCTGGTGGATCGAATCCGATTTCAATGATGACCGGGATGTTATTGGCTAACAAACGTTTCAGCAGATTCAGGTCGCCGTTCACGCGGGCAATAGAACGCAACTCATCCTGGGAGTTGACAAATGCGGCCATCTCCTGCGGCGTCACGTTGCGGTCCTCCTGGTTGGGCCGCATCACCTGGGCGGTGTCTCGCTGGCTGTGAACGCGGCCGAAATACGTCAGGGCCATCACCATCGTAGCTGGGCCGCAATTATTCCACTCCTGATATACATGGGTAAACCCAGTCATGCGCGCCGCGGCGGGAAGGGGCCAGGCAGTCGCCGTGGGAGCTACAGTTGCCTCTGATGTCGCCGTTGCCGCTGGAGTCACCGTTGTTTCCAATGCCCCGGATGCTGGAAGGGGCGTCGGGCTGGGAGGTGGCGCTGAGGTGACGATAGCCGGCGGCGGAACGGTGGAAGCCAGAAGTCCGGCGGCCGCTTCCGGGGCGGCGACGGTTGGCAAGATCGGTGTCGGATCGGCCGGCAGCGCCAGAGCCTGGAGCGGCTCCGGCAAACGCATCGCATAACGCGTGGGCAGCTTCCGCAGAATGGACGGCGACAAGGCGATTGTTATAATCCCTGCCATAAGCAGCAGAAGAAGTGGAACCAAGCGTTTTCTTTGCATGAATTCTAGAACAGGGGGCGTGATCGCCCGACCGCCCAGGATTGTAGCCGATAGCCCAAGACTGTGGAAGGCGCACTGGAAACAGTTCAGCATATTCTAACACCGGACAGTTGACGCGGTGTACGCTTCAATCGCGCCGGTGGCGGTACGATTGCTCTTATTCCATGAAGGCAGACGGAAACCAATTATGGCAACCAAACGAATAAAAAATGACTTCATCATTATCGGGTTAGACAGCTTCGGCGAAAACCTGGCTCTTAGCCTTCAGGAGTTGGGCCATCAGGTGCTTGGAATCGACCGCGATCGGGAGGTGGTCCAACGTCTGTCGGATAACATCCGCGAGTTGGCTGTCCTCGACGCCACGGACTATGAAACGCTGGCATCGATCGGCGTAGATGCCTTCGATACGGCCATCGTCGCCATCGGTGGGGATATGGCGCAAGCGGTATTAGTTACCCTGGCGCTGAAAGAGTTGGGGATCAAGCGCGTGGTGTGCGAGGCCCAATCCGAGCGGGATCGGCGCGTATTGTTACGCATTGGCGCGGACGATGTCGTGACGCCGGATATCGAGTCGGCGCGGGCCATAGCCTATCAGTTAACCAACCACGTCCCACAGGCAACCCATCTGCGCTTTGGAAGCCAGATAGCGATCAAATGGCGTCCCCCTTATCCCTATCAGGGAACAGTGGGGCAACTCATGGCGGGTTACCCGGAAGACCTCCAGATTCTGCTGATGGCCGGGCGCGATGTCATCTATAACCCTGTTCCCGATACACCGGTCCAGCATAGCGATGAACTGCTGGTAGCCGGTTCCGAAGAGTCGATAGGATGGCTGCGCGAGGGAAATCGGCCCCGTGTCTGATTCTCCTCCCCCATCGCCACAGGACGATGGCGGTTCGTGGGCGCCGCGGCGGCCGCTGACGAGGATCGTATCTCTCAGAGGTCGAGTACCAAAACTGGGCCAGGCCGAGCGCGGACTAGGGCTTATCGGTGGTCTGGCCGCGTTGGTAATTGTTGGAACCATTTTGCTCTTGCTGCCGATCAGTGGAGCGCGGGGGTCTCTAACGCTTAATCAGGCCTTCTTCACCTCGGTGTCGGCCGTGTCCACCACGGGTTTAGGCATTATCACCCCCGGACTCGACCTGTCACTTTTTGGACAGGTGGTCCTGATGGTACTGATGCAATTGGGGGGCATTGGCTTCATGGCCACGGCGATCACCGTTTTCCGGCTGGCGGGGAAGCGGGTGACCTTTGCCGAGCGGCTCACTCTCCGTGACTCGCTTGGCCTCATCTCCGCACGTCAGATTCTTCGCCTAACCACCCAAATCTTGATCGCCGTTCTCGCTATCGAATTAATCGGGGCCATTCTTCTTTGGATCAATTGGATGCCGGAGTTCGGCGCGCGGCGCGCGGCCTACTACGCTATGTTCCACTCCATCTCGGCTTTCACCAATGCCAGTTTTGACCTCTTCTCAACATCCCCCACATCAGCGGCCAAGCTCCCGACCGACACCGCCACTTTATTGACCCTGGCAACGCTCATCTTTCTGGGGGGGATCGGTATCCCGGTGATAAGCGACGTTCTGCAATATCGCCAGCGCCGCCGGTTCTCCCTGCACACACGGTTGACCGTGATCACTGCCGGTCTCCTGATCGTAATCGGTACTGTATTATTCTTCATCGTTGAGTTGAAATTTCGCTACGTATTTGATAGCGAAAGTTCGGGACGCTTGCTGGTGTTAGCCTTCTTTCATTCCGTGGCCAGCCGGACTGCTGGATTCACAGTTACCGAGCAGTTCGGGCAGCTTGAGCCGGCGAATGCCCTGCTGCTGACGATCCTGATGTTTATCGGCGCGTCGCCCGCGTCGATGGGCGGGGGCATTACAACCAGTACCTTCGCCATTCTGGTGTTGGCGTTGCGAGGGTTCGTGCGCGGAGAACGAGAGATCACTGTTGGCCGACGCGTCATCCCGCTGGAGCTGCTTTATAAAGCAACGGCCATTCTTACCGGCGCCGGAGCCATCATCCTGGTTTCCACGTGGTTATTGCTCTATTCCCAGGAAGGTATCAGCCTGACGGCCGCGCTGATCGAATCTGTGTCGGCTTTCTCGACCACCGGTTATTCTCTATCGCTCACGCCGCGTCTTAATATTTTTGGACAATTGCTGGTCGCCGGGTTGATGTTCTTCGGGCGTATAGGTACGCTGACAATCATCGTCACCCTGACACGGCCGACTGTCCCGCCCGCCGTATCTTATCCGGAAGAGCGAATTCTTCTGGGTTAGTTTGACGCCTGTGGCTAATCGGACTCCGGCGGCCTTTCGGCCATCCAGACGGCAACCCCCAATATCAAAAAGAAGACAAAGGCCAGGTCGATGAGGAAGAGGCTGTGATCGACCAGACCATGGGCCAGCATGGCGGCCAGCGAACCCGCCAGGCCGGCGGCGATCGGCAGCCGGCGCGAATTCGGGTGATGCAATGCAAATCTCAGCGCTCGTGCCGCTTCCCAGATGAGCCAGCTGCCCGCGATCAGCCCCAACATGCCGAGCCTGGTGGCGAAATCCAACACGATATTGTGCGGATGATTCAAATTTGGCTCTTGCCAGGCAGCATCGAGGATATAACGGCCACGATAGGCGTAGAGGAAGTTATCGAGACCGACGCCCAACCAGGGATGATCAGCAAACATGTTGGCCGCGGCGCGCCACAACTGTACTCGGAAAACACCGGTCGCGCCGAACAAGTCGAGCCGCGCGGCCAGCGATGGAACGCGGCCGGATATGAGCAAAGCGGCGACGCCAATGCCGACGGCGCCTACAACCCACGGCCAGGTGCGCCGCCCCGCACGCCGCTGCCAGCTCCAGAAGACCATCACCAGCGAGGCCGGTATGCCCAGAAACAACGCGCCCTTGCTGAACGTCAGGAACAACGCCAGGGCCACGGGCAGGAGCGCGATGGTATAGAGAAGTCGCCGCCGGCCGTGGATTTCGCGCGTTCCCAGCAGCCACATGGCGGCCAAAATGGGTAGGACGCGATCCAGATAGAGCGCGACGTTGTTCGGTGAGCCATAAATCGACCGGAGGCGTAGAAGCCCACCTTCGGCCGCGATGAGATTCTGGCCGGTGGCGTATTGCCAAAGACCGTAAAGGGCAACGGCGACGCCGCTCAGGACGAAAGCATCAATTACGATCCATAGCTCGCTCTCCCGCAGGCGAGTGGCCCGGAGCAACAGGTATAAGAGGAATGGCTCAAGGATAACGACACGCCACTCATTCAGCGCCACGTTGCGGAACTCGGCGATGCTGAGCGAGAGGGTGGCGACGGTAAAGAAGGCGATGGCTGCCCAGTCGGCGCGTAACAGCCGTGGTCGAGGGAAACGCAAAGGCCGTTGCCGCGCCGCCAATCCAGTGTCCAGTAACAAGCGCGTGAGCCAAGCGGCCGTCGCGACAAGCGTGAAAACTTCAACCGGCGAGAACCTGTAGCCCAAAATCGGTTTCGGCAATGGCGGCACGTAGAACGGCATTGTCAGGGCGATCAGCGCGACCCCCCAGGCCGGGCGAAGAACCAGGAGGCAGAAGAGCACCACTAGCGCCAGACAGAACACCACGAATGAAGGCGTGACATAGAAGACAGTCGCCGCCGCGGCCGTAGCCGCTATTTGGCCGATGTCGCCCATGCGGCGGTAGACGCCCAGCGCATCCTGCCCCCACGTGAGCCACCCGGTGATGCCCACCAGCGCGGCGGCCCCGGCGGTTAGGAGCAATTGGACGCGATCTGACAGGCGCTCGAACAAACGCTTTACCCTGGCTCCAAACGCACCCCATTCGGCGCGACTCGCAGCGTAGACGGAGAGTCCCGTAAACAATAGCGCCAGACCGGCCAAAGCGCGCGGTATCCACGGCGATGTCGCTTGTGGCGAGCGGTAGCCCACGCTGAAACCGTTCAACGCCCATTGGTCCCACCCGCGCGAGACAATGACTTCCAATACATGCGGGCCGGGTGAAAGATTGGAGGCTATCAATTCAGTGCTGATATAGTCCTGAGACGGATCGGGGGAGGTCAGTATCAGCGTCGCGCCATTCTCGTCCTGCGGCAATGCATTGGCGGGTTGGCCGTCAACCGTGGCGTAGAGTCGGGCGCGAAAGTCGGCGCGCCGCACTCGCAAGCCTATATCGGTTCCCCAGAAGGAGAAGCGCACCGATCCGCCTGACTGGCCGACATCGGCCCCGAATGCGGGCGAGAATTCCCATTCACCTGCGTACTGTTGGGATAAATTATCGGGGTTGGCTAAGTGGAAGCCGGGCATGGCCAGGTCCGGACGTTGCGCCGCTGCGTATTCGGTCAGTGCTTGGGCCGTTGGCCTGCCGGCGATGCTGAATCCCCACCGCGGGTCATCGGCGGGCGCATCCGGCTGCCAATTCTCGAGAAACATGACTCCCATCCACGGCCACTCGCGGCGCGCGCGCTCCAGGCCCTGTATTGTTTGGGCGGCCTGGTTTTCCTCGCTGGTCTGACCCCAAATGGAGGGCTTTCCCGTCCAGCCGGCGGGCAGGCTGTTCCAGCCCCAGTTGCCGGCCCATATCGCTTTGTGACCCTCGCTGTGGGCCACCATCATCTCCCGCAGCAAAATCGGGCGGCTGAAATTCAGTATGTCAACGGCGACTGCGCGCTCGTTGGGGCCGGTATCAAATCCGTAGGGTTTGGCGGCGACTACGTCAAACGCATCACTGGCGCCTGCCTCATATAAAGCGCGCAGGAAGAGCGGCTCGGCAAGGTTGTCCGGACCGCTCTCGGATGTCGGGGCGAGTGGCCCAGCAATGATAACGGCGTCGGGGTCTTCACGTCGGATCGCTTCGGCCGCAGCGGTGAGGATAGCGGCGTAATGGTTGGGGTTTACCGGCGCGTTACCCCAATGACTGGAAAGGTTGGGCTCATCCCAAATGATATAGTGGTTCACACTATCGCCGTAACGGCGCGCGAACTCGGCTGTCCAGGCGGCATATTCTTGCACATCGGCCGGCGGCGCGAACCCTGTCGCCGGGTCGCCATCGAGCAGAGGAACCAGTCGAACGCCCTGTGCTTCAACGGCCCTTATGATTCGGTCGGAGAGCTGCCAATCAAATTCGTCGCTGAAATAAAATGATTGCTTGAGATAATCGATGCCGGTATTCTGAATCTCCGCCAGAACTTCGGGCAGTTCTTCGCCATACTGTTCCAGTTGTACATGGATGCCAAGGCGCGCTCCCCCTTGTTCGATCGGTTGCGGGAGAGCGGTCGGGATGCCACGGGTGACAAAATAATCTCGCGCTGTCAGCGAGCCGATGGCCAGCAAACAGGTGATTGCCAGGATGGCCAACACCACGGTCAATAGCCGCCAGCGATCGGAATTAGCAGGGCCGTTGAGGTTCATGAGGGTGATTTTCGGCTGCTTCAGGGTGTGGCCGCGGCGCCGTATGGCGCCCAGGTTGGCAGGCTGCTCACTGTGTCATCGGCTTCAGCGCGAAATACATCGCCCGTGGGTACGTCAAGGATGTGAAGCTCATCATCGAAAATGAAAGCAATCGAATCAGGATCCGGCCCCCAGGTCAATGAAAAGCTGTTACGAGCGAATTGTCCAGCTTCACCTTCAGGTGGAAAAGCCCGCCGTTTATTGCTCCCGTCGCCATCCACAATCCACAAGGCGTAACTGCTGTCTTGGCTGGTCGCCGGATCGGATGCTTCCAAATAGGCTATTTTCGCGTCAGGCAGGATAGCGGCGGGGGACCATTGCGACGCAGACCAGATACCCGCTCCTTCGCTCACCACAAAGGTTGTCAGGGTGGAGGAGTCGACCAGCTGGAGATCGAAACGCTCCTGGTCTTCGGCAAACGCAGTGAAGGCGAGATGACGACTATCGGCTGACCAGCTTAAGGCAGGTAGCCAGGCCCAATCCGCGCCAGTGTCATAGGGCTCAAAGGTATGGAGCGAAGTGCGTGCCGGCTCGGCTTGGGCCGCGATGGCGCTTTGGCTTTCCGAATCGGTCACCGTCGACATATCGAGCAATCCAACTTCGTCGGCGAAGGCATAGGCCAGCCAGCGGCCATCGGGCGACCAGGCGTAATTGCCGCCCCACCAGCCGAAGGCCGCCGGGTACGTCTCAATCAGGCGGGTGGGGGCAGGCGCGGATGTTTCGGCGGGTAGCGTTAGCAACCACAAATCGTTGATAGCTTCCCAGCCTGGCGGCAAAGCGATCGAACGGGCCGTCGAATAGGCGATTCGTGGTGCTTCAAGCGCGGCAGGGTCCCAGGCCGCCCAAAGGACATTTTCGATTTGTAGTGAGCGGGGTTGTGCTTCTTCAGTCGTGGCAATCACCCACAGTTCATTTCGAAAACTGCCCGGGTCACTTTCGTTCGTGGCGAGTGTGTAAAGAAGAAAACGGCCGTCGGGTGATAACTGAAACACACGACCATCGATCGCGCCTTCGATGGACAGTTGCCGGGGCGTGTCGGTCGAGCCTTCGAGGATGATAGCCCGACCATTATTGAGGTAGGCCAGCCGGCCGCTGACCGTCAACACGTCCCGGTCGGCACTGACGCCGATCATAATGATCTCATCAACCGCCGGTTCGATCACGGTTACTGCTGTAGGCCAGCGCTCGGCTTCCAACCCATCGTGGAAAACGATGCGAACGCTGATTTCCTGCAATCCGGGCGCGCCGGTTTGCAATATGCGCGGTGGATCGTCCGGCGACATCTCTGCGCTGCGGACAACGCGCCGTTCGTAGGGAATGCTTTCGGGAATGACCTCCACTGTTTCGGTGACGCGGACGATCATAATGGACAGAGGGGGCGCGTCAGGGTCGGCCGGAATCGCTGTCGATAGGGGCGGGCGTACTTCATCCGCGGGAGACAAGGCAATACCGGCATCTTCCAGCATCTCCCCCACCGTGGCGGCAGTCGTGGCGAGCAGTCGTGTATCTCCGTCCACTGTCAGCAAAACAGTTGCCGCGGCTTGGGTCGGGGCGGGCAGCGGGCTAACTTGCGGCGATGACTTGCAGGAGGCCATTAAAAGCAGGCAACCCCACAGGACCGCAAGCCCGCCGGCCGACATGTGGCCGTTGGATGAGCGAAAGATGTTCCGCAAATTCAGCGCCGCCTACGCCGCGTCCCAAAGCGCGCGCACTTCAGGACTGAGGTCCCGAGCTACATCGCGAATCAAATCGTCATCGATGATTTGCTTGAGATGGTGAAAAACAACCTTGGTGGCCGATTCGGCATATTGGGCGTCGGTATTACCGTTGTGGCGCGCCACATCCTTGGCAAAATCGTGTAACGACAAATTTTTGTGGCGGATATTGATTAATCGCCAGCCGCGAGTCAGATCCTTGGCCAGATCGTCCGGCAATTGCTTGGCCAGCCTGCGCTTCACGCCTCCGCTCAAATTGAAACCCAGGGTATGGAGGACGGCAAAGGTGAGTCGCGAGGCGTGCTTGGGTGTGCGCAGGTTCCCCCTTTGCATGACGCTCTGGTAAAAGCTATCGAGATTGATGGTTTGATTGCTCATAAAGTTTTGCTTACCCGGATTGACTTGCCATATTTTGTGGCTATACTTCTATATTCGGTCTGGTAGTCACAGATTATAGCCGACAAAACGTTTAGTAAGGAATATAACCGCAGCGGCCGTGGCGATCAAATGAGTCGTCCACAATAATTGACCGTGCGTGAATAATCACGCCAAATCTATCCCAACCCGCTGTGCAGACAAGGTAGATGAGCATGAGTGAGAGAATTGTTATTGAAGCAGAACCGCGCGAGATCATCGGCAAGAAGACGGGCCAACTCCGCCGTGAGGGCATGATCCCCGGCGTTATTTACGGCCGTAAAACCCACCAGAGCGTCCAGATGGAGCAGAAGTCGCTGCGCCGTGCTTTGCGTGCCGTCGGTACTACCCACTTGGCCGATCTGAGCGTCAACGGTAAAACACACACGGTCCTGGTGCGAGAGATCCAGCAGCATGCCACGCGAGGTGACATCGTTCATGTTGACTTCATGGAAGTCGACATGAAGGTTAAACTGCGGGCCGCGGCCGAACTGGTCGGCACCGGTCAAGCAACGCCGGAGGCCGAGGGGCTGGGCGTCGCCACGATCTTGTTGCGCGAGGTCGAGATCGAGTGTTTGCCCGACAACCTTGTGTCGGAAATCGAATTCGATATGGGTCTAATCGCCACGCCGGATGACATGATCTATGTGAAGGACCTCGTCGCGCCTAAGGGTGTCGAAATTCTGACCGAGCCTGATACGGTTGTGGCTCGCTTTGAGTATGCCGCCTCAGATGAAGAGGGCCAGGCTGGCGATGAAGACGCATCCGCCGACGCTGTCGAAGTCATTACCAAGGGCAAGAAGGAAGAAGAGAACTTTTAGTTTCCTTCCATCGTGACCCGATCGCAGCGAATCGCACTTGTCGTTATCCTGCTGTCGGCCGCCGTCTTGCGCCTGACTGGGCTGGATTGGGATGGGCTTCAGCACCACCATCCTGACGAGCGCTATATTTCGTGGGTGGCCACGACGATCGATTTTCCATCGATCGGGCAATTAAGTGATGCTGCCCAATGGCAGCCGAATACTTCAACTTTCAATCCCTTCCACTGGCCTCCTGAGGCTGGTAGTGAAGGGATTGTTGTTTTGCAGGGGGAGCCCCGCGATTTTGCCTATGGCCACGTGCCGCTTTATCTAGGTGTATTGGCTACACGCCTGGTAGAGCGGACAGGGCCGTTGCTGGTCGAGTTGTTGCCTGCGGACTGGTCCCTGACGGCCGATGTCCTGAATGGCGCAGGACGGATCGAGTTTCATCACTTGACGATTGTCGGCCGCGCGCTGACCGCGTTGTTCGACCTTGGGACAGTCCTGTTTACGTTTCTTCTGGGCCGGCGGCT
>WBZM01002005.1_pt1 | contig 18341 bp, 16 predicted proteins | sample 5204271 | NCBI WGS metagenome assembly WBZM01 (sample SAMN12344346, study PRJNA552823) | activated sludge metagenome | biome: Activated sludge suspended growth; feature: Nitrification reactor; material: Wastewater; isolation source: activated sludge from nitrification reactor of wastewater...
CCTCGGCGACCCGTCCATGGGCGCCACCCTCGACGCGTGGGAGAGCGACCTCCGCACCCGCGTCGAGGTCGCGCGCGGCGCGTGGGCCAACCCCTTCGGCGAGGGCGACGCGGGCCTCCGCGTGAGCCCCGACGGCCGCACGCTCGCCTTCGTCGGCGGGCTCACGGGCGCGCTCCCGGTGGGCTCGCTCACGCTCTGGAATCACGCCGCCCGCACCGCCCGCGTCGTCGCGTCGGGCGTCCCCGCGACGAGTTACACGCTCTCGCCCGACTGGCGCAGCGCGGCCTTCGTGCAGGGCGTCCGCCCCGTCGAGGGCCCGCCCACCGCCGACTCGCTCGCGGGCGACCTCACCGTGCGCGACCTCGTCACGGGCCGCACCCACACCGTCGAGCGCGGCGTCACCACCTCGGCGCTCGAGTTCGCGCGCGGCGGCGCGGCGATCGTGTACGTGACGGGGGGCTTCCCGCCGGGCACGCCCGCCGTCCTCAAGACCGCCGCGGTCGGCGGGAGGCCGGCGGTGCTCGACGACGCGGTGTTCCCGATGTTCGCGCCGGGGCGCAGCGTGGCGGTGAGCCCCGCGGGCGACGCGGTCGCGTGGTCGGCGGCGGTCGACCCGGCCCGCTTCGTCGGCGCGCTGCGCTACGCGCGGCTCTCGGGGACGGGCGGCTTCACCACCGTGGCGCGCGACGCGGTGCCCGGCGCCTTCGGCTTCACCCGCGCGGGCGCGCTCGTCCACCTCCACGCGCCCACCGCCACCTTCCCCGTCGCGACCGGAACGCTCACCGCCTGGGCCCCCGCCACCGGCGCCCGCCTCGCGCTCGGCAGCGAGGTCGCGCAGGTGGGGCTCCGCGTCGACGCGGCGCGCGACGAGGTGCTCTTCTTCGGCGACTACGAGGCGGGCGACGCCGTCGGGACGCTCCGCGCGTGGGACGGCCGCTCGCGCGCGGCCCGCGCCCTCGCCGGGCGGGCCGCGGTGATGTCGCTCCAGCTCAGCCCCGACGGCGGGCGCGCGTCGTTCGTGACGCTCGCACCCGCGCCGCCCGGGGAGGTGCCCGCCGTCACGCTGCGCGCCGGCACCACCCGCGTCGCGTCGCCCACCGTCGCCCTCGCCGAGGGCGCCACCTCGCACGCCCTCGACGACGACGGGCGGGTCTTCTACACCACCGCGCAGGGCCTCCTCTCGGCCGTCGCGCGCTGAACGGTCCGCCCGCGCGATCGCCAATCGCCTCCGGCCGGCGTCACGGAAGTTGAGCCGGGCGTGGAGTCTGGCGTAGGGATCCCAGGCACAGCAGCGATCCTCCAACGACTCTTTCAAGGAGTTGCGACATGACCGACCAGCCGCCGAAGGAAGGCGAGCTGATCCTCTACCGCACGGGGGACGACGCCGTCCGCGTCGAGGTGCTCTACGAGTCGGAGACCTTCTGGCTCGATCAGAGGCGCCTGGCCGAGCTCTTCGGGGTCGACGTCCGCACCGTCAGCGAGCACCTGCGGAACATCTACGGGAGCGGCGAGCTCTCGGAGGGGGCAACCCTCCGGAAAATCCGGATGGTTCGCACCGAGGGGACGCGCGAGGTCCGGCGCGAGATCGAGTTCTACAACCTCGACGCCATCATCTCGGTCGGCTACCGGGTCAACAGCGCGCAGGCCACGCAGTTCCGCATCTGGGCCACGCAGACGCTGCGGGAGTTCATCGTCAAGGGCTTCGTCCTCGACGACGAGCGGCTGAAGCTGAACACGCGCTTCGGCAAGGACTACTTCGACGAGCTGCTCGAGCGGATCCGGGAGATCCGCGCCAGCGAGCGCCGCTTCTACCTGAAGATCACCGACATCTACGAGCAGTGCAGCGTCGACTACGACAAGCACGCCGAGACGACGCAGGCCTTCTTCAAGACCGTGCAGAACAAGCTGCACTGGGCGGTCACTGGCAAGACGGCCGCGGAGCTGATCGCGGAGCGGGCCGACTCCGAGAAGCCCTCGATGGGGCTCACCACCTGGAAGAACGCGCCCGCGGGCAAGATCCTCAAGAGCGACGTCTGCGTCGCGAAGAACTACCTGATCGAGCACGAGATCAGGGAGCTCGAGCGCGTCGTGTCGATGTACCTCGACTACGCCGAGAACCAGGCCGCGCGGCGGATCCCGATGAAGATGGCCGACTGGGTCGCGAAGCTCGACGCGTTCCTGCAGTTCAACGAGTACGAGGTGCTCACGAACGCCGGCAAGGTCTCCGCCGAGGTGGCCCGTCGCCTCGCCGAGGCGCAGTACGACAAGTTCCGCGTGCGCCAGGATCGCGAGTTCGAGAGCGACTTCGAGGCCGAGGTGAAGCGCATCGCGTCGAGGCGCCCGCGTAAGGGGAAGGGGCCCTCGTAACGGGCGCGCCCCGGCGGGTCGAAGGAGCAGAGAATGCGCCGCGCCCAGCGGCGCAGATGAGCCGCCGGAGGCCGCGCGCCTCCACCCGCTTGTCCGCGACGTTCTCGTGGGCCGTCGCGCGCTGAACGGTCTTCCCTTCCGCGCCGGCTCTTGAGACGCTACGCGGCCATGAAAGCCGCCGTGCTGCGTGGTCTGCGTGAGCTCGTCATCGAAAACGTCCCGACGCCCGCCATCGGCCCCAAGGACGTCCTCCTCCGCTCGCGCGCCTGCGGCATCTGCGGGACGGACGTGCACATCTACGACGGGGAGTTCTTCCCGACGTACCCGCTGGTGCAGGGGCACGAGCTCGCGGGCGAGGTGGCCGCCGTGGGCGAGGAGGTGAAGGGGCTCGGCGTCGGCGACAAGGTGATGGTCGACCCCACCGTCACCTGCGACGAGTGCCACTTCTGCATGACCCAGCGCCAGAACCACTGCCTCGCCTGGAACGCCGTCGGCGTCACCCGCGACGGCGGCTTCGGCGAGTTCGTCCGCGTCCCCGCGCGCAACTGCTACCGCTTCGACCGGGTGAGCTTCTCCGAGGCCGCCTTCACCGAGCCCCTCGCCTGCGTGGTGTTCGGCCAGGACCGCGCCCGCATCGACATCGGCTCCGAGGTGCTCATCCTCGGCGCCGGGCCCATCGGGCAGCTCCAGCTCCAGGCCTCGCGCGCCAACGGGGCCGCGTCGGTCACCGTGGTCGACACCGTGGAGGCGAAGCTCGACATGGCCCGGCGCTTCGGCGCCGCCCACACCGTCATCGCCGACAACGCGATGGACGAGAAGCTCCGCAAGATTGCCCGCTACGGCTTCGACGTGGTGATCGACGCCACCGGCAACCCCCGCGCCGTCCAGTCGGCCCTCGCCCACATCGCGCCGGGCGGGCGCTTCCTGGTGTTCGGCGTGTGCTCGCCCGACACCACCATCGAGATCAAGCCCTTCGACATCTACCGCCGCGACATCGAGATCATCGGCAGCTTCGCCATCCGCCGCACCTACGACCGCGCCTTCAAGCTCATGGAGAATGGCGTGGTCAAGGTGAACGACCTCATCGCCGAGGCCCTCCCCGTCGAGGAGCTCGCCCGCGGCCTCGACGCCCTCCGCTCGGGCCGCGCCGGCATGAAGCTCCAGGTCGTCTGGGACTGAACCATGGACCTCCTCGTCGGCCTCGACGTCGGCACCTCCGCCCTCAAGGCCATCGCAGTCGACGCCGCCGACGGCCGCGTGGTGGCCTCCGCCTCGCGCGAGTACCCGCTCCACACGCCCGCGCCGGGCCACGCCGAGCAGGAGGGCGACGATTTCACCCGCGCCGCGTTCGAAGCGCTCGCCGAGCTCTCGCAGCACCTCGGCGACGCGCGCCGTGACATCCGGGGCGTCGGGCTCTCGGGCCAGATGCACTCCGCGATGCTCCTCGACGCCGAGCGCCGCCTCGTGCGCCGCGCGATCCTCTGGTGCGACACGAGGACGCGCGCCGAGTGCGAGGCCATCACCGCCGCGCTCGGCCACGACGGGCTCCGCCGCACCGCGCGCAACCTCGCGCTCGAGGGCTTCACGCTCCCGAAGCTCCTCTGGGTGCGCGCGCACGAGCCCGACGTCTACGCCCGCATCCACCGCGTGGTGATGCCCAAGGACTTCGTCGCCCTCGCCCTCACCGGCGAGCTCGGCACGGACGTCTCCGACGCGAGCGGGACGCTGGCCTTCGACCCCGCGGCGCGGACGTGGTCGCGCGAGGTGCTCGACGCGGTGGGGGTCGACGCGCGGTGGTTCCCGAGAGCGCGGGAGTCGTGCGAGGTGGTGGGCGGGCTGACGCGCGCCGTCGCCGAGGCCACCGGGCTGCGCGAAGGGACGCCCGTGGTCGCGGGCGCCGCCGACAACGCCGCCGCCGCCGTCGGGCTCGGCGTGGTGCGCGCGGGCCGCGGGATGGTCTCGCTCGGCACCTCGGGCACGGTCGTCGCCCACACCGACGCGCTCCGGGTCGACGCGGGGATGCGCCTCCACAGCTTCTGCGCCGCCGTGCCGGGCGCGTCGTACCTGATGGGCGTGATGCTCTCCGCGGGCGCATCGCTCCGGTGGTTCCGTGATGTCGTGGCGAGGAAGCCCTACGAGGCCATCACCGCCGACGCCGCGCGGGCCACACCGGGGGCGGGGGGCGTTCTCTTCCTCCCCTACCTCATGGGCGAGCGGACGCCGCACAACGACGCCCACGCGCGCGGCGCCTTCGTCGGGCTCTCCGCGGTGACGGGCGAGGCCGAGCTCGCCCGCGCGGTGCTCGAAGGCATCTCCTTCGGCCTCGCCGACTCGCTCGACCTGATGCGCGAGGCCGATCCCCCTGTGGCGCTCGCCGAGCTGCGACTGACGGGCGGCGGCGCGCGCAGCGCCGTGTGGCGGCAGATGCTCGCCGACGTGTTCGGCGTCGAGGTCGCGCTCACCAACTCCACCGAGGGCGCGGCCTTCGGCGCGGCGGTGCTCGCGGGCGCGGGCGCTGGAGTGTTCGCCGACGTCGCCGGCGCGGCCGACGCGCTCGTGCGGGTGACCGAGCGCGTCTCACCCGACGCCGACGCCCACGCGCGCTACCGCGAGGCCCACGCGCACTACCGCGCGCTCTACGGGGCGCTGAAGCCGCGCTTCGCCGCGATGGCCGCCCGCTAACGTTCGAACTGGTAGCGCGCCAGGTCGTTGCCCCGCACCCGCACCACCACGCGCGATTCCGTCAGCCGGGCGACCGCCCACGTCGCCGCGGGCAGCCCCGGCGCGTCGTCCTCCAGGTTCTCCACCAGGCTCTGCACCGTGACGTACGGGATCCCCCGGATCACGTCGCAGTGGTTCCTGTGCAGGTGCCCGTTGAACACCGCCCGCACCTCGCCGCTCGCCTCCAGCACGGCGCGCAGGTCGGCGCGGTTCTTCACCAGCGCGAGGTGCGGGGCCTTCGAGAACCACCGCGAGTCCTCGAGCTCCTGCTCCGACGCGCTGTGGTGCATCAGCACCACCGTCGGCCGGCGCGCCGCCGCGAGGTCGGCCCGCAGCCACTCGAGCTGCTCCGACGACACCGCGATGTCCACGTCGCGCCGCTCCACCGTATGGAGAACCGCGAGGTGCCAGCCGCGCAGGTCGAAGCTGTAGTAGAGCGAGCGCGGCGCCCCGAGCGAGCCCTCCCAGGCGTGCAGCAGGTCGCGCGCCTTCAGGTGGATCAGGTCGTGGTTGCCCGCCACGTTGACCAGCGGCGCCTTCGAATGGCGGAGCGTCGCCTGGCACTCCTGGTAGCGCGCGAGGTCGAGGTCGCGCGACTCGTCCTCGATGTCGTCGCCGAGGTTCACCAGGGCGTCGACGCCGACGCGGTCGACCGCCGTCACCGCCGCCGCCGCGAGCGAGCCCGCGTGCGCGGTGAGCTTGCGGAGCTTCCCCTCGAAGCGCGCCTCGGGGCCGAAATGCAGGTCGCTGACGAAGCCCAGGGTGAGCGTCTCGGTCGTCACCCGCGCGACGGTACCACGGCCCCCGATCAGAAGACCCGCATCCGCCGCCACCCGTCGCTCTGGAGGTGGGCGTCGAAGTCCGACGAGCTCGACCCGACGATGCGGTCGTCCTTCGCCCAGTATGCGTCGTAGCCCGTGTCGACCTTGTACGACTGGCCGTCGGCGTCGAGCACGTCCTCCTTGCCCATCACCGTGTTGTACCCGACGCGGGCGACCTCGGCGTTGGTGGCCGCGTGGCGCTCGGCGATCTCGCGCTCGACGTTGCGGATGTAGTCCGCCGTCTCGCGGAGCGTCTGCGCGCGCTGGCGGGCCGCTGCCGCCGCCTCGCGGTCCATCCGCTGCGAGACCTGGTCGACCTCGCGCTGCTCCCAGGCGTCGTTGTTCTTGAAGCTGTCGGCCACGCCGCGCAGCACCGGCAGCGCCTCGTCGAAGTCCCCCTCCCGCGCGCGGAAGGTGGGGCCCACCGTGCCGAACCACGCGTTCGGTGACGCCACCCCCATCATCATCGCCATCGGGTCGGGCGGCGCGCGGACGATCCAGGTCGTCACCACGGCGCACTCGCGGAAGGCGACGCCACCCTCGGTGTAGCGCGTCCACGCCAGCGCCCCCGACGCCGTCGCCGGCGCGCGGAGCTTCCGCTCGACGGGCACGAGCGAGCGCCGGGCGAGCGCCTCCACCTCGGGCGAGGGGTCGACCCGGTCGAGCCGGAGGTCGGGGTGCGCGCGGCGCGCGAGGTCGAGCAGCACGCCCCGGCAGAAGGCCGGCGCGTCGCAGTACGGGTGCACCAGCCCGCCGCCGAACATCGCCATCGGCGACGGCTCGTAGAGCGGGATCATCACCCCCTCGTTCTGCACCCGCGCGCCGGAGCGCGGGTCCTCGACGCACCAGGTCACCACCCCGCCACCCTGCGGCGTCCGCGCGCGGTCGACCCGCCCCGAGGCCCGCCAGCCGCGCGGGTAGTCGAACGAGAACGCCCGCTCCCCCGGCTCGACGAAGTGCTCGCGCGCGACCCCCTCGACGAGCGAGAAGCTCCACGCGATGCGCCGCGCGAGCGCGTGCGTCGCCGCCACCTCGGCCTCCGGGCACTGGTACGCCCGCACCAGCGCCGCCCGCTCGCCGCGCAGCGCCACCACCACCTCCCCCCGCAGCGCCGCCCCCCGCGCGCTCCGCCGGCGGAACAACACCCGCCGCCGCCCCTCGCCCTGCGACGACGGCGGCGTCCACGCCTCGAAGCCCGGCTCCCCGTTCGCGATCGCCCGCACCGCCTGCAGCGTGACCTCCTCGATGTGCGCCGGGCGCTCGAGCGCCATCGGCCACAGGAGGACGGCGGTGCTCAGGTCGTCGGCGCACGTCGCCACGAAGCGGTCGCCGTCGGAGAAGCTCTTCCACGAGTCCGGCAGGTCGACGGCGTAGGCGTTCCAGCGGTCGACGACGTGGCGCCAGCCTGCGGGCGGCGGGGCGGTGGGGGCGGTCGCGTGCATGCCCCCTTTCCACTGCAAGGCCCGTGTCACACGCGCGCCACGCCTTCCGCGATTGAAGACGCCGCCCTCCCCGTGCAACCCTCCCGCGCCATGCGACCGATCATCATCGGGGCCGGGCGCGGCTCGCGGCTCGGGCCGCGCACCGACGAGGTCCCCAAGACGCTCGTCCCGGTGATGGGGCGCCCCATGCTCGACTGGATCCTCGACGCCCTCGCCGCCGGGGGCTTCTCGCGCCGCGACGTGGTCTTCATCTGCGGCTACCGCGCCGAGGTGGTGCGCGCCCGGTACCCCGAGTTCACCTTCGTCGACAACCGCGACTGGGCCAACAACAACATCCTCCTGTCGCTCCTCTGCGCGCGCGAGCACCTCGGCGACGGCTTCCTCTGCACCTACGCCGACATCGTCTACCGCCCCGAAATCGTCCGCGCGCTGATGGCGTCGCCCCACGACGCCACCCTCGGCTGCGACACCGACTGGCGCCGCCGCTACCGCGACCGCTCGCAGCACCCCGAGAGCGACGGCGAGAAGCTCCTCGCCGAGGGCGACCGCGTCACCCGCCTCTCCCGCACGATCGACCCGGCGAGCGCCAGCGGCGAGTTCGTCGGCGTCGCGCGCTTCACCGCCGACGGCGCCCGCACCCTCCTCGACGCCTTCGACGCGGCCCGCGCCGAGTACGCCGGCGGCCCCTTCCGCGAGGGGCGCACCTTCGAGAAGGCCTACCTCATCGACCTCTTCCAATGGATGATCGAGCGCGGCGCCGCCTTCCACCGCGCCGACACGCACGGAGGCTACATGGAGATCGACACCCTCGAAGACCTCGCCGCGGCCCAGCGCTGGTGGGAGGAGTCCGCGCCGTGAACGACCGCCCCGTCGCCCCCCTCTTCCCCACCACGGTCGTCGGCTCGATGCCGCGGCCGCAGATGCTCAAGGATCTCTTCGATGACCTCCACGAGGGCCGCGTCTCCCGCGCCGACTGCGACCGCGTCCTCGACCGCGCCGTCCCCTACGCCATCGCGCTGCAAGACGCCGCGGGCGTCGACGTCGTCTCCGACGGCGAGTGGCGCCGCTTCTCCTACGTCGCCGTCATCTGCGACGTGGCCTCGGGCTTCCGCCGCGGGCTCTCGGGCGCCGGGCAGGACGGGCGCTACTGGCACACCGTCGTCGGCCCCGTCGCCACCACCGACCCCGACGGCCTCGCCGCCGACGCGCGCTTCGCCCTCGCCCACACCGCGCGCCCCGTGAAGGTCGCCCTCCCCTCGCCCTACCTCCTCTCCGTCCGCATGTGGGACGAGGCGCAGTCCGCCAACGCCTACCCCACGCGGAGAGATTTCGCGAAGGCGCTCGTCCCCGTGCTCCGCCAGCAGGTGATCGCGCTGCGCGACGCGGGCGTCCACACCGTCCAGCTCGACGACCCGCACCTCTGCCTCTTCGTCGACCCGTCGGTTCGGGCGCGCTTCGCCGACCCCGACGAGGAGGCCATACACTGCGTCGGGCTCATCAACTCGGTGTTCGAAGGGGTGACGGGCGTGCGCCGCGCCGTCCACCTCTGCCGCCGCAACAAGGGACGCAAGGGCTGGGTCGCCGAGGGGTCGTACGACGCCATCATGCCGCAGCTCCGCGCGCTCGACGTCGACCAGCTCATGATGGAGTTCACCATCCCCGCGGCCGGCGACATGCGCTGCCTGCGCGACCTGCCCGAGCGCGTCCACGTCGGCCTCGGCTGCGTCGACTGCCGCGGCGAGGTCATCGACTCGCCCGCCACCATCGTCGAGCGCGTCGAGCGCGCCCTCGAGCACCTGCACCCGTCGCGCGTGGCGCTCGCGCCCGACTGCGGATTCGCGCCGGGCAACGCCGCCGACATCCCCGTCGACGAGGCGTACCAGAAGCTCCGCAACATGGCCGCCGCCGCGCGCGTCCTCCGGGAGCGCCACGGGTGACCGACGCGGAGGTCGCGCTCGAGGGGGTCTCCCGCACGTACCCGGCCCTCCCCGGCGCGGCCCCCCACGCGGCCCTCTCCGACGTCACCCTCCGCGTGAGCCGCGGCGAGGTCGTCGCCCTCATCGGCCCGTCGGGCTGCGGCAAGTCCACCACCCTGCGGCTCATCGCGGGCCTCGACGACCCCGACGCGGGGAGCATCCACATCGCCGGCCGCGACGTGCGCGACGTCGCCCCGCAAGACCGCGACGTCGCCATGGTCTTCCAGGGCTACGCGCTCTACCCCCACATGACCGCGCGGGAGATCATCGGCTTCCCGCTGAAGATGCGCGGCGCCTCGAAGGCCGAACAGTCTCGCGCCGTCGAGGAAGCTGCCGCGCGTCTCGGGCTCGCGAAGCTCCTCGACCGACGGCCCGACCAGCTCTCCGGCGGCGAGCGCCAGCGCGTCGCCATCGGGCGCGCGCTCGTGCGGCGGCCGAAGGTGTTCCTCTTCGACGAGCCGCTGAGCAACATCGACCCGGCCCTGCGCGAGGGCATCCGCGCCGAGCTCGCCGCGCTCGTCCGATCGCTCGGCGCCACCGTGCTCTACGTCACCCACGACCACGTCGAGGCCATGACCCTCGCCGACCGCGTCGCCGTCCTGCGCAACGGAAAACTCCTCCAGGTGTCGCCCCCGCGCGAGCTCTACGAGCGCCCCGCGGCGGAGTTCGTCGGCGTCTTCGTCGGCTCTTCGCGCATGAACGTCCTCGCCACCACCACCCGCGACGGGAAGCTCCGCGCGGGCCCCTTCGCGCTCCCCTTCGAGGCGTCGTCCCTCCCCGCGGGCGTTCGCGTCGGCGTCCGCCCCGAGCACGTCGCGCTCGGCGACGAGGGCGCGCGGGCCGCCGTTCGCACCGTCGAGCCCCACGGCGTCGAGACGCTGGTCACGGTGGCCGCCAGCGACGTCGAGCTCCGCGCGCGGGTGCCGGGCTTCGCCTCGCTTCGAGCCGGCGACGACGTCGGCGTCACCCTCGACCCGCGCGGCCTCCACCTCTTCGACCCCGCGCGCGACGGGGCCCGCGTGGAGCCCGCGTGAAGGCCCTCTCCCGGCGCCGCTGGTTGCAGGCGCTGGGCGCGTCGCTCGCCGCCTGCCGCGCGCCGCGGCGAGATGGCTCGCGCACCGTCGTCGACCTCTGGTTCGCCTACGGCGGCACCAACCGGACCACCCTCCTCGCCCTCGTCGAGCGCTTCAACCGGTCGCAGCGCGCGGTCACCGTCCGCCCCGTCTACCAGGGCGACTACTTCGAGTGCCTCGCCAAGCTCCGCACCGCCATCGCCGCGGGCGTCGCCCCCGCGCTCAGCCATGTGGTGGGCGAGGTGGTCCCCTACCTCGCGGGCGCGGGCGTGCTCGACGCGCTCGACGACTACGAAGGCGCCCGCGCGCTCCCGCTCGTCCGCGCGCTCGCCCAGTCGGGGAGCTACGTCGGCGGAGACCGTCACCCGCTCGTCGCCGTCCCCTTCAACCGCTCGACGCCCGTGCTCTACGCCAACGCGCGGATGCTCGGCGACGCGGGCGTGCGCGTGCCCGACACCTGGGACGCGCTCCGCGACGCCGCCACCGCCCTCACCCGCCGCGACGGAGCCAACGTCCGCTGGGGCTTCGAGGTGCCGATCTCGTGGTGGTTCTGGGTCGCGCTGGTGGGGCAGGCGGGGGGGTCGGTGCTCGACGCCGACGGCCGCCCCACGCTCGGCGGCGAGGCCGGCGTGAAGGCGCTTCGCTTCTGGCAGGAGCTCGTCCACGAGCGCCGCGTGATGCGCCCGCCGCCGGGCCGCGACTACAACGCCTGGCAGGCCGCCAACCAGGACTTCCTCGCCGGCCGCGCCGCCCTCGTGATGACCAGCAGCGCCTTCCTGCGCTACCTCGAGCGCAACGCGTCGTTCCCGGTGACGGCCGCGCCGGTGCCGCGCGACGTGCGGGCGGCCGTGCCGACGGGGGGGACGTTCTTCGTGCTCCTGAAGCAGGCACCGCGGGCCGAGCGCGAGGCCGCGTGGCGCTTCCTCCGGTGGATGTGCGGGGCCGACCAGACCGTCGAGTGGGCCACGCGCACGGGCTACCTGCCCGTCGCCACCGACGCCGTCGCGAGGCTCGAATCCGAGGGGTATTATCGTTCGCACCCAAACGACCGCGTCGCCCTCGACCAGCTCCGCGACGCGCAGCCGTGGCCCTGGTCGGAGAACCTCTTCCGCGTCCAGCGCGACGCCGTCGAGCCTCGCCTGGAGGAGGCCGTCCTCGCGCGCCGCGACGCCCGCGCCGCCCTCGACGAGGCCCGCGCCGCCGCCCGGGAGGACGCCCCGTGAAGCCCCGCGCCCCGTGGCACCCGTGGGCCATGCTCGGCCCGACGCTCGCCTTCCTCGGGCTCTTCTGGGTGCTCCCGGTCGTGCGCGCGGCGATCTACTCCCTCTACGCCTGGGACCTCCTCACCCCGCCGCGCTTCGTCGGCCTCGCCAACTACCGCGCCCTCGCCGCCAGCGGCCTCGCGTGGCGCGCCCTCGTCGCCACCGCCTCATACAGCGCGATGGTGGTCGCCGGCTCGATGGCCCTCGGGCTCGCGCTCGCCCTCGCGCTCCAGGGCGGAGGGCGCTTCGTGTCCTTCGTCCGCGCGTCGATCTTCAGCGCGTACGTCGTGAGCTGGGTGGCCGTGGCGCTCCTCTGGATGTGGCTCCTCGACCCCGACGCGGGCGTCGTCGCGGCGATCCTCCGCGCGCTCCACCTGCCGCGCTCGGGCCTGCTCGGCGACCCGCGCTCCGCCCTCCCCACGCTTGCCGCCGTCACCGTGTGGAAGCTCACCGGCTACGCGATGATCCTCTTCACCGCGGGCCTTCAAGACGTGCCGCGCGCGCTCCACGAGGCCGCCGCGCTCGACGGCGCGGGGCCCGTCGCCCGCTTCCGGTACGTCACCTGGCCCGCGCTCGGCCCCACCGCGGCCTTCGTCGCCACGACGAGCCTCATCGTGTCCTTCCAGGCCTTCGACATCGTGCGGATCATGACCCAGGGCGGCCCCGTCCACGCCACCACGCTGCTCGTGTACGCGATCTACGAGCAGGTGTTCCTCGACCTCCGCGTCGGGCGGGCGAGCGCGCTGACTGTTGTGTTCTTCGTCGCGCTGGTGGCGCTCGCGGCGCTCCAGATGCGGGCGTGGCGCGCGCGCGACGGGGGGAGGCCGTGAGGCGCCCGTGGCCGCTCCGCGCCGGCGTGGGGGCGCTCTGCGCGACGGCCGCGGCCGCGTGGATCGCCCCGTACCTCTGGATGGTCTCCACCTCGTTCAAGTCGCTGCGGGAGATCGTGCGGGCCCCGACGGCGCCGCTGCCCGAGCGCCTGCCAAGCTCCGCTTCGCGGGCCGGCGCGCGGCCTTCGCGGCGGTGGTGGCGTGCCTGCTCGTGCCCGCGCAGGTCACCTTCGTGCCGGTGTTCGTGATGTTCTCGAGGCTCGGGCTGGTCAACACGGCGGCGGCGCTGGTGCTCCCCTTCGCGGCGAGCGCGCTCGGCACCTTCCTCGTGCGCCAGGCGCTCGCGGCCGTGCCCGACGAGGTGATCGAGGCCGCCCGCATGGACGGCGCCCCCGAGCGCACCATCGTGTACGGCATCCTCGGGCCCATCGTGACACCCACCCTCGCGTCCCTCTTCCTCATCAGCTTCGTCTTCCACTGGAACGACTACTTCTGGCCCCTCGTGATGACCACCGACGACACCGTGCGCACGCTGCCGCTCGGCGTCGCGCTCCTGCGCGAGCAGGGGACGGGCGTGCGGTGGCACGTGGTGATGGCCGGCAACGTGGTGCTCTCGGTGCCGCCGCTCGCGCTGTTCGCCGTGCTCCAGAAGCACCTGCTGCGCGCGGTGGGCGGGCGGTAGCGGGCCCTCGCCGCGACCATCTCTTCCCCGCCGTTTCAGAGGCACCCCCGGCAGGAATCGGACCTGCGACCTTCGGCTTAGGAAGCCGCCGCTCTATCCACTGAGCTACGGGGGCGTCGTCACCGCTGCGACCCGGCGGCCGCGGCGCGGGGCACTCGATGACACGCCCGCCGGGCCGCTGTCAATCGCCGCGCACCCCGGGCGTTCGCATCTTCCGTTGTGATTCCGCGGGAACTGGGTTAGTCGTCCGGGCGCGGGCCGCCGGGAGACGGTAGGCGGCGCACCGCGGGAGCACCGACACACCCTATGAGCCTCACGAAGCGCACTCTCCTCATGGCGGCCGCGGGAGCGGCCCTCACGCTCGCGCCCGGCGCCGCCTCGGCGCAGGACTACTCGCGCTGGGTGTTCCGCGCGGAAGTGGGCGCGGGCACGATGCTCCACGACTTCTTCAACCCGCCCGACACGCTCGACACCGGCACGCTCGCCGGCCAGCTCTCGGCGCGCGTCACCTACCGCTTCGTCGGCCCCCTCGGCGTGCAGCTCGGCGCGGGCTTCGGGCGCTTCTTCCAGCCCAACAACCGCGACGACGTGCCGGTCATCTTCGGCATCGGCGGCCTCCGCGTCGACCCCGAGATCGGCCGCGTCGGGCGCCTCTGGCTCGACGTCAACGGCGGCCTCTTCGCCGTCGGCACCATCAACCGCGGCGGCCTCGACGCGGGGCTCGGCTTCGAGTTCCGCCTGTCCGACACGGTCGCGATCGGGCCCTTCGCGCGGTACGCGCGCGTGTTCGACGGGCGCTACGTGCCGCCCTCCAACGCGACCGGCACGATGCTCGGCGGCGCCGGCGTGGCCGGCGACATCGACTGGTGGGTCGCGGGCATCAACCTCGCCATCTACTCCCTCAAGGACGCGCCCCCGCCGCCCCCGCCGCCCCCGCCGCCGGCCGACGGCGACAACGACGGCGTCACCGACCCCAACGACCAGTGCGTGGCCGTGCCCGCGGGCGACCACCCCGACCCCGCGCGCACCGGCTGCCCGCTCGCCGACGACGACCACGACAACGTCTACGGCAGCGACGACCAGTGCCCCAACGAAGCCGCGGGCGAGCACCCCGACCCCGCGCGCAACGGCTGCCCCGCCTCCGACGACGACCACGACAACGTCTACGGCGCCGACGACCTGTGCCCCACCGACGCCGCGGGCGAGCACCCCAACCCCGAGCGCGCGGGCTGCCCCGACGCCGACGGCGACAGCGACGGCGTGTTCGACCACGGCGACCAGTGCCCCGCCGAGGCCGCGGGCCTGCACCCCGACCCGGCGCGCGCCGGCTGCCCGCTCCCCGACCGCGACCACGACAGCATCCCCGACGCGACGGACGCGTGCCCCGACCGCCCCGGCGCCCCGAGCTCGACGGCCGCGCGCAACGGCTGCCCCGGCCTCCTCGTGATCGAGAACGGCGCGCTCCGCATCCTCCGGCCGGTGTTCTTCGCGCCCAACCGCGACGCGATCCTCCCGGCGAGCACCCCGGTGCTCAACGCGATGGCCGACGCGCTCCGCACCACCACGGAGATCCGCCGCGTCTCGATCGAGGGCCACACCGACGACGTCGGCGCCGACGAGGCCAACCTCGACCTCTCGCGCCGCCGCGCCGCCGCCGTGGTGCGCTGGCTCACCACCACCGGCCGCGTCGACGCCGGGCGCCTCGCCTCCGAGGGCTTCGGCGAGAGCCGCCCCCTCCAGCCGATCGCCGGCCTCGCGGGCCCCCGCCTCAACGCCGCGCGCGCGCAGAACCGCCGCGTCGAGTTCCGCATCACCGAGATCGCCCACTGAGCGTTCGCGGCGCGTGAACGCCGCCCCCGCCGCGGCGCATCCCACCGCGCACGGTGAACGCCCCCCTCCACTCCCCGACGACAGGCGAAGCGATGGTCCCGACGCAGGTGAAGACGCTCGTGAAGGAGAGCTTCCTGTACCCCTGGGTGCAGGCGGGCCGGGAGTGGGTCCACTCGCGGCGCGAGCTCGACCAGTGGGTCCGCGAGGGCTGCGAGGGCGCGGCGCCCCACCGCGTGAAGCAGGGCCTCGTCCGCTCGTACGCGCGCAAGCACAACTGCCGCGTGCTGGTCGAGACGGGCACCTACCTCGGCGGCATGGTCTACGCCATGCGCCACGACTTCGACCGGATCTTCACCATCGAGGTCGACGAGGCCCTCGCCCGCATGGCCCGCCGCCGCTTCGCCGGCCGGGTGAACGTCAACGTGCTCCAGGGCGACAGCGCGACGGTGATCGCCGACGTGCTGCGCGACCTGCGCGAGCCCGCGGTCTTCTGGCTCGACGGCCACTACTCGGGCGGCTTCACGGGCATGGGCGCCAAGGAGACGCCGATCGTCGAGGAGGTGGAGGCCGTCTTCGCCCACGAGGTGAAGGGCCACGCGATCCTCATCGACGACGCGCGCTGCTTCGGCACGCTGCCCGACTACCCGACGCTCGAGGCCTTCCGCGAGAAGGCCGAGCGCGAGCGCCCCGACCTCGCGTGGGAGCTCGCCCACGACATCATCCGCCTCACGCCGCGCTGAAGCTCAGCGCCGGTCCATCCGCGCCAGGATGGTCAGGTACGCGTCGGTGAGCCCGGTCACCACGGCGATGGACGAGGCGTGCTGCTCGGGGTCGCCGAGGTAGCGGTCGGGGTGGTACTGCCGCAGGAGCGAGCGCCACGCGCGCTGCACCTCGAGGCGGGAGGCGCCCACCGGGAGCTCGAGGCGCGCGTAGCACTTCGCGATGGTGACCTCGCGCATGCGGTCGCGGCGGGCCTGGGCGACGGCGGTGAGCTCGTCGTCGGCGGCGTTGCGGCCGTTGGCGGGGCGGCCCCGGGCGCGGCGGCGGCGCTCGAGCTCGGCGCGGAGCTGGTCGTCGGTGAGGGCCTTGAGGTTCAGGCGCTCCTGCAGCGTGGCGCCCGGCGCGTTGGGCGCCCCCGGGGCGCGCGGGTCGAGGGCCGAGCGGACGCCTTCGGTGAGCCGGTCGAGGATGCCCACGCCGTCACCCCGCGTTGCGCCGCGCGAGCATCCGCTCGATCACGGCGGCCGACTCGGGGGTGAGCTCGGAGAACACCACGCCCACGCCGGGGGGGTCGTTCTGCACCCGAACGACCTCGCCCACGCCCGTCACGGTCTCCATGTCCTCGTGGAGCACGGTGAAGTGGAGGTTCACCTTCGTGCCCACCGGGAGCGGGGTCTTCGTCTTGATGAAGGCCCCCGTGCGCGAGAGGTTCGTCACGTACTCGTCGATGAACGCGTCGAACGACTCGAACTCCTGGTTGATCGTCACGCGCTCCTCGGCGCGCCGCCTGTCGTCGCTCATCGCGCGCTCCTCCGCGGGGCCTCTCAGCCCCCCACCAGGTCGAACTGCTCGATGTGGTACTCGGGCCGCCCCGCCACCATGATCTGCCGCGTGTAGCGCCGCTGCGCCTCCTCGAGGTCCTGCCGGAGGTCGCTCTTCAGCGTCTCGGCCACCGCGGGGTGGGCGTTCACCGTGATCGCGTACCCGCGGAGGTCGTCCTTCTCGCGCCGGATCTGCCGCAGGATCTCGTAGGCCACCGTCAGCCGCGACGAGGTGTGCCCCGTCCCGTCGCAGTAGAAGCACGGCTCGAAGAGCGTGCGCCCGAGGCTCTCCCGCGTGCGCTTGCGGGTCATCTCGACGAGCCCGAGCTCGCTGATGCGCACCATGGTGGTCTTGGCCTTGTCGTTCTTCATCGCCTCGGCGAGGGCCTTGTCGACGCGGTCGCGGTTCTGCGGCCGGTCCATGTCGATGAAGTCGATCACGATCAGCCCGCCGAGGTTGCGCAGCCGGAGCTGGTACGCGATCTCCGCCACGGCCTCCATGTTGGTCGCGGTGACGGTCTCCTCGACGTCCTTCTTGCCGACGAAGCGCCCGGTGTTCACGTCGATGGCCGTGAGCGCCTCGGCCTGGTCGATGATGAGGTAGCCGCCGGACTTGAGCGGCACCTTGCGCGAGAGCGCGCGCCCGATCTCGTCCTCGATGCCGTACGCGTCGAACACCGGCTCGCGCCCGCTGTAGAGCTCGACCGAGTCCTTCCGGTCGGGCATGAACTGCTCGACGAAGCGCACGAGGCGCCCGTGCGCCTCCCGGTCGTCGATCACGATCTTCTCGATCTCGGGGCCGAACACGTCGCGCACGGTGCGGAGCACCACGTCGAGCTCGGAGTAGAGCAGCGCCGGCGCCCGCGCGCCCTCGCGCTTCTTGCAGATGTCCGACCAGAGGTGGACGAGGTAGGCCACGTCGGTCTTGAGCTGCTTCTTCGTGAGGCCCTCGGAGAGCGTCCGCACGATGAGCCCGCCCTTCTCGGGCTTGATGCCCTCGATGGCCTCGCGCAGCCGCCGCCGCTCCTTCTCGTTGCCGATGCGCTTCGACACGCCGAGGTGGTCGACCGTCGGCATGTAGACCACGTAGCGGCCCGGCAGCGAGATGTGCGACGTGACCCGCGCCCCCTTGGTGCTGATGGGCCCCTTGGAGACCTGCACGATGATCTCCTGGCCCTCCCGCACCAGGTCGCGGATGGGCTTCTGCGGCCGCGCCTCGCGCGCCTGGCGCTGCGGGCGCTTGGGCTTCGGGCGTGCCTCCCGCGGCGCCCCCTCGGCCCCCTCCGCGCCCTCGGCGGACGCGTCGGGGTCGGCCTCCGCGGCCTCGTCCTCGTCGTCCGCCTCCGCGTCGAACATGGCCGCGCGCAGCTCCTCGTCGGGGAGCGCGTCGTCCACGTGGAGGAAGGCCGCCCGCTCGAGCCCGAGGTCGACGAAGGCCGCGTTCATGCCCGGGAGCACCCGGGTCACCTTGCCGAGGTAGACGTCGCCGACGACGCTGCGGTCGCCCCGGCGCTCGACGTGGAGCTCCGCCACGATCCCGTTCTCGATGATCGCGACGCGCGTCTCGCCGATGTCTACGTTGATGACGATCTGGTTTCCCGCCATTGAGACTCTGTCAGTGCGAGGATGAAAAACTCTCCGCGACGCGGGGTTGCGCCGCCGGGCGGCGCGGACTCTAACACACACCGCGCCCCGCCCCTGAAGGACGAACGCACGGGAATCGCAGGTCGGGGAATGTCCGGGCGGGGAGAGCGGGGAGGGAGGGGGGCGGAGGCGGGAGGCGGACGCGCTTCAGT
>WBZM01002008.1_pt1 | contig 18320 bp, 15 predicted proteins | sample 5204271 | NCBI WGS metagenome assembly WBZM01 (sample SAMN12344346, study PRJNA552823) | activated sludge metagenome | biome: Activated sludge suspended growth; feature: Nitrification reactor; material: Wastewater; isolation source: activated sludge from nitrification reactor of wastewater...
ACTGCAGGTGGGCGTTCGGTCGGGGCGCGCCTGCAAAACCCGTATTCCCCAGTTCGAATCTGGGCGGTGCCTCCAATCTCCCCTCCCTCCTCGCGCTCCCGGTCCGGCCTCGCGGCCCGGCCCTGGCGGGCGCTTGAGCGCGCGCCGCCGGCCCGCTAGGCCTTGGTGCATGGCCACCGAGCTCTGCCAGTACTGCGGCGTCGATCTCGACGAGGTGCCGCCGCGCCAGGAGAAGGGCTGGCTCTACGGCGTGGAGTGCTCCGCCTGCCCACCGGAGCGGCGCCAGTCGCAGGTGCTGGCCCGCGCCGAGCGCGTCGCCTCCCTCGCCTGCCCCCAGTGCGGCGCCGTGCTGGCGCCCGCCGAGGAGCACCCGGACGTGCTGGTGGTGAAGGAGATGACCTACGAGGTGTGCGACGCCTGCGGCGAGCGCTGCGGCGTGGCGCGGGTGCGGAAGGTGCGGGACGTCGGAGAAGGGACGATCTGAGCCCGGACGCTACACATGCCCCGAGTCGTGCTCGTGCTGCGCGAAGGCGGGCACGCCGCAGGTGCGGAGGTGGCGCGCCAGGTCGGTGTCGGTGCGCGTGACGTGGTCGGTGAGCCAGTGCTCCAGCCACTCGGCCACCCGCTCCGGCTGCAGCCCCGGGCCGCGCGCCTTCTCGTGCTGCGCGGTCAGCGCCATCAGGTCCTTGATGAAGCCGTCGTGCTGCTTCTGGTGCGCCGCCGCGCCGGGGTAGTCGGTCTCGCGCATCCAGGCCTCCTCGGCGCCGAAGTGCGAGACGCAGTAGAGGCGGAGGAACGAGAGCAGGATGCCGGTGTCCTTGCGGGAGGCGGTGTGCAGGCTCTCCAGGAACAGCCCCGCGCGCCGGAACAACTCCTGGTGCTGGGCGTCGATCTCCTCCACGCCCACCGACAACGACGGCTTCCACTGGATCATGGTTCTCTCTCCCCGGCCTGGTGCCCGCAGTCCCTGAAAAGTCCTCAGAGACACCTCTCGGGACAACGCCCCGAACGGACTCTACCTCACGAAAAGGCCGCGCATTTCCTGATACGGATCAAGCGGCCCTTCGATTCCCGCGCCGAGGGCCTGGCGTGCGGCGATCAGCCCCGGCGCCGCACCGCCTCATCGCGCAGCGCGTCGAGGATCTGCAGCCCCTCCCGTCACCGGGCCCCGGCCGGCGGGCGGCGGCCGCGCACGTGGGCGTCGAGCCAGCGCACCGTCTCGAAGAGCGTCTCCTGCGGGTCGCGCGGGGCGAAGCCGAGCGTCGCGCGGGCCCGGGCGGCGTCGCAGTACCAGAAGCACTCGCCCATCTCGACGGAGGGGGCGTCGAGGTCGGGCTCGGTGTTCCGCCAGGCCGCCACCTTGCCGAGGAGGTGGGCGCCGACCAGGTTGACGGCGCTGGGGAGCCGCAGGCGTGGCGCCGCCACGCCGGAGAGCCGCTCCAGGCGGCCGAAGAAGTCGGCGAAGGTCAGGTTGGCGCCGCCCAGCAGGTAGCGCTGCCCCGGCTCGCCGCGGGTGAGGGCGGCGGCGAAGGCGGCGGCGGCGTCGCGCACGTCCACGAAGGAGAGGCCGCCCGAGGGCATGGCCGGGATGCGCCGCTCCAGGAACTTGAAGACCACGTCGGTGGAGGAGAGGCGGGCGTCGCCCGGGCCGAGGAGGAGCGAGGGGTTGAGGACCACCACCGGCAGGCCGGTGTCGCGGTGGATCCGCAGGGCCGCCCGCTCCTGGTAGAGCTTGGAGGCGTAGTAGGGCCAGCGGCCCACGATCCCGATGGGCGCCTCGTCGGCCTCGGTGGCGACCCGCGCCTCCCGCGCCACGGCGACGGTGCCGGAGGAGGAGGCGAGCACCACCCGGCCCACGCCGCGCGCCGCGCAGGCCGTGAGGAGCCGGCGCGTCCCCTCCACGTGGAGGGCGTAGAGCGCGGCCGGCGAGGCGGGGTCGAAGCTCACCTGGCCGGCCAGGTGGTAGACCGCCTCGACGCCGTCGAGGGCCCGGGCCACCGCGTGGTCGTCCTCCAGCGCCCCGGTGATCACCTCCGCGCCGAGCGCCGCCGCCTCCGGTGCGGCGCCGCGGCAGAGGACGCGCAGGGCGTGGCCGTCGCGGGCCAGGAGCGGCAGCAGCGCGCCGCCGAGGAAGCCGGTGGCGCCGGTGACCAGGAGCTTCACCGGTCGCCTCCGCGATCGCCGGCCGGAGTCGCGGTCGGGGTCGAGGTCGGAGTCGCGGTCGAGGTCGGGGTCGAGGTCGGGCTCGAGGTCGCGTCCGCCTCCTCCACCCCGGACTGCTCCCCCAGCCTCCGCACCGCCTCCTCCATCACCCTCGTGGCCCGCCGGTACGCCTCCCCGCGCGGCAGCCCCGCCGCCAGCGCCTCCAGGTCCGCCAGGCGCAGCACCTCGCCGAAGCGGACCTCCAGGTCGGCGCGCCGGGGCAGCGCGGCGCCGGGGGGCAGGGCCTGGTGGGTGCCGCCGATCCAGGCCGGCAGCACGTCCACGCGGCCGTGGAGCGCCAGGTAGCCGGCGGTCGGGTAGAAGGCGGCCATGGCGCCGTCGCGGGTCCGCGTCCCCTCCGGGAAGATGAGCAGGTGGTAGCCGCGGGAGAGGGCGGTGAGGGCCTGGCGCAGGCTGCGCTTCAGCGAGCCGGCCCGGTCCATCGGGATCAGGTTGGTGAAGTTCTCGAAGTAGGCGCGCTTGAGCGGCGTGTCGAAGAAGTAGTCGCGGGCCGCCAGCGCGGCGAGGCGCGCCCCCTCCTCGGCCATGGCCACCTTCACCAGGCCCATGTCGAGGTGGCTGGCGTGGTTGGCCACCACCAGCACGTTCCGGTCGTGGGGCAGGTGGGCCCGGCCGGTGACCCGGGTCCGGTAGGCCCGCTCGTAGAGCGCCTGCTGCGCCGCCCCCAGCACCCGCCGCCCCAGCGCCGCCACGGTGGCGGGGATGGCCACCTCGCCGGCGCCGCGGCCCGCGCCCTCGACGGCCCCGGGCGCGGCGGCCGTGCCAGGCGCGGCCCCGGTGGCCGGCCCGCGGCGCGCCGCCCCGGCGATGCGGGCCAGCTCGCCGGCCGTCTCGGCGCGCAGCAGCGCCTCCGCCGAGGAGGCCGGGACGCCCGCCACCTCCAGCGCCGAGGCCAGCTCGGTGAGCATGAGCGAGTCGAAGCCCAGGTCGGCCGAGAGGCGCGCCCCCGGCGTCACCTCGCCGCGCGGCCGGCGGGCGATCTCGGCCACCAGGTCGAAGACCCAGCCGGCGCCGTCGCGGGCCTCGCCCTGGCCCGGCCCGGCCTCGAGCGCCCGGCGCACCGTGCGCGCCGCCGCCTCCAGGCGCAGGAGCTCCTCGCGCACCCAGGGGCGCTTCACCTTGCGCGTGGCGGTGCGCGGCAGCTCGCCGTCGAAGAGGTGCCAGACCTTGATCCGCTGCGGCACCGGCAGGCCGGCCGACACCGCCTTCAGGTGGGCCTCGATGGCGGCCCGGGCCGCGCCGCGCTCCAGGCCGTCGGCCGGCACCGCCAGCATGGCCACCAGCTCGCCGGCGCCGTCGGGGAGGCCGACCACGCACAGCTCCTTCATGAGCGCGGGGGCGCGGTAGCGCTCCTCCACCTCGTCGGGGTGGACGTTCTTGCCGGTGGCGTCGACGATGACGTCCTTCTTCCGGCCGACGATGGTGAGGTGGCCGCGGGCGTCGAGGCGCCCCAGGTCGCCGGTGCGCAGCCAGCCGCCCTCCAGCACCTCGGCGGTCCGCTCGGCGTCGGGCCCGGGGGCGTCGCCGCCGCGCCAGTAGCCCTGCATGACGTTGGGGCCGCGGGCCAGCACCTCGCCCGTGCCGTCCTCGCCGGGCGCGTCGATGCGCAGCTCCACGCCGGGGAGCGGCGCGCCCACGCTGCCGGCCGCCGCCTGGTCCTCCGGCGTCGAGACCGCCAGCACCGGGGCCGCCTCGGTGAGGCCGTAGCCCTCGTAGAGGTCGAAGCCCATCTCCCGGAAGGCCCGCTGCACCGCCGGGTCGAGGGCCGCGCCGCCGGAGACCAGGTAGCGCAGCCGGCCGCCCAGCTTGCGGTGCACCGGCCAGAAGAGGAGCTTGCCGGCGTTCCAGCCGAGGGCGGCGTCGCGCAGCGCCCCGTTGGCCTGGCGCAGCGCCGCGAAGGCCTGCTCCACGAAGCCGGGCTTCGCCGCGACCTCCTGCGTGATGCGCCGGTGGAGGAGCGCCCAGAGCGCCGGCACCCCCACCAGCGCGGTGACCCGCCCCGACTCCAGGGCGTCCCCGATGGTGTCGGCGGTCACCTCGTCGAGGTACTGCACCTCGGCGCCGCGGGAGAGGGGCGTGAGGAGGCCGCAGGAGAACTCGAAGGTGTGGTGGAGCGGCAGGACCGAGAGCATCCCGTCGCCCGGCCCCAGGTCGAAGACCGTGGCCAGCTTGGCCACCAGGCTGGTGAAGTTGCGGTGGGTGAGGAGCACGCCCTTGGGCGTCCCGGTGGTGCCGCTGGTGAAGATCAGCGAGGCCACGTCGTCGGCCCCCGGCCGCGGCAGCGCCACCTCCGGGCCGCCGCGGAGCGGCTCGTCGAGGAGCACCGCCCGCGCCCCGGGGATGGCCGGCGCCACCAGCGCCGTGAGGCCGGGGGTGCGCGCCGCCACCGCCTCGGAGAGGAGGGCCAGCCGCGCCCCGGCGCCGCGCCAGAGGGTGGCGAGCTCGGCCTCGCCGAGCTGGGCGTCCACCGGGACGGTCACGCCGCCGGCCAGCACCACGCCGAACCAGGCCACCGCCCACTCCGGCCGGTTCTCCGAGGCCAGCAGCACGCGGTCGCCCTTCCGCACGCCGGCGGCGGCGAGGAAGAGGGCGGTGCGCCGGGCCAGGTCGCGCAGGTCGCGGTAGGTGAGGGCCTCGCGCCGCGCCCCGCCGAGGCGCAGGGCCACGCGGCGCGGGTGGCGCTCGGCCGCCGCCTCCAGCAGCTCGACCAGGTCGCGGTGCGCCTTGGGGGCGTGGAGCTTCTTCTTCGAGGCCTCCTCCAGCCCGGGGAAGACCCACGCCTCCATGCCCTGCATGTGGACGTCGAGCCAGTAGCTCCGCCAGTCGAGGGTCTCGGGGTCCCAGGGGAGCCGCTGCCGGTCGGCGGCGGAGAGCCGGTCGCGCAGGGCGCGGAGCGCGGCGCAGCGGAAGACGTAGCGGTTCTCCCAGACGAAGGGGAGGTAGAGCTCCCAGAGGGCGGCGGTCTGCGTCAGCGTCCGCTCCACCTCGTCGATCCGGTCGGCGGCGCGGTGGGCCAGGGCCGAGAGGCGCGGGGCGCCCCAGCGCGGCGTCTCCTCGCGGAGGGCGCGCGAGGCCAGCCGCGCCAGCGCCGCCCAGGCCGGGGCGCTGAAGGTCTCGTAGTGGCGCCGCGACACCGGGTAGGGCTCGAGGCGCGCCAGCAGCTGGTTGAGGGTGGCGTTCCCCTCCTCCCTCGCCCGGTAGAAGCGGCGGCGGTAGAGGGCGGTCAGCTCCACCGAGCGGCGCACCCAGAGCGGGTTGACGTCGCCCGAGGCCATGTGGAGCACCCGGCCGTCGCGCCGGCCGGCGGCGCGCCGCTCCAGCAGCTCGGCGGCGGCCATCAGCAGGCCGGCCGCCACCAGGTCCACCGGCACCACGTCGAGGATGGCCTTCTCGGCGGCGGGGAAGGCGCGGTGGCCCTTCAGGCCCAGGAAGGCCAGCGGCGCCGAGGTGGTGAAGCCCTCGTTCCAGCCGGGGAAGGGGTAGCGCAGCGCGCTCTCGACGATGGCGGGGCGGCAGATGGACCAGCAGATCCCAGCGGCCGCCACCACCTGCTCGCCCATCGACTTGGTGTACGTGTAGGTGTTGGGCCAGCCCCAGTGGCGCGCCCGCTCCATGCCGAGGTCGGTGAGCCGCTGCGAGATCCAGAGCCGCTGCTCCCGCCCCACGGCGAGGCGCAGCGCCTTCTCGTCGGAGGCCGGGCGCCCCTCCTCGCGCAGGCGCGCCAGGGCCCGCTCGCGGAAGCGCGAGCGCTGCACCGCGTCCTCGGCCAGGGCCCGCACCTCACCGGCGCGCCGCGCCCCGTCGGCCCGCTCGGCCGCCACGTCGAAGCCGCCGTCGAGGGCCGGCGTGCGGGGGCGCCCCTCCACCCCCTCGCGGCGGGGGAAGTAGCCGGCGATGGGCTCGTCCTCCTCCACCACGCCGTCGCGGTTCCCCGCCACGAAGCAGGTGGAGACGTGGAGCAGGGCGGCGCCCAGCCGGGCCGAGAGGGCGGCGGCCTGCTCCGGGCCGTCCACGTTGACCGAGAGGGCCAGCTCCAGCGAGGGGTTGAAGTCCACCAGGCCGGCCGAGTTGAGCACCAGGTCGAGGCCGTCCGCCTCGAGGCGGGCCAGGTCGGCCGCCGAGAGCCCCAGCAGCGGCTTGACCACGTCGCCGGCCAGCGGGACGCACTTCGCCCGCAGGAAGGCGTCGAAGCCCTCGCCGTGGCGGGCCCGCAGCGGGTCGAAGGGGCGCCCCCGGGCCACCGCGCCGAAGAAGCGGGCCTCGGCGGTGCCGCCGGCGCCGGGCCGGACCAGCACGTAGACCGTGCCGACCTCCGGGTAGCGCTCCAGCAGCATGGAGAGCGCCACCTTGCCGACGAAGCCGGTGGCCCCGGTGACGAGGAGGCGCTTGCCGCGCAGCAGCGCGGCCACGTCGAGGGGCGGCCCCGGGGGGCCGGGCTGTCCGGCGGCGGGCCTCATCCCAGGTTCTGGGTCAGCAGGATGGGCGGGCAGTGGAGCATGGCGATCTGCGCGCCGCGCCCGTGGATGGACCGCGCCTGGTCGAGGGCCTCGGCGAGGGTGGGGGCGGCGTCCCAGCCCATCAGGCGCGGCACGTGCTCGTTGTCGGCGCCCACCGCGATGATCTTGCCGAGGTGCTGCCGCCCGTTCTCGCCCCAGTACCACATGAAGAACGGGTGGGCCCCGTGGTAGGCGTTCCCGGTGCGGTAGAGGTGGACGTAGGTCGGGTTCTCGGCGAACTCCCGCTCGTACTTCCGCTCCAGCACCTCGGCGTCGCGGGTCTCCGGCAGCAGCCGGTGGAAGAACTCCTGGTAGCTGGGGTGGTGCACCGGGTCGAAGGCGTCGGTGCAGGGGTGGGTGAGGATCAGCGTGCCGCCCGGCTTCAGCAGCGGCTTGCCCCGGTAGAAGTTGAAGAGGTAGCCGCAGGCCATCACCTGCACCAGCAGCGGGTTGAGGATGGAGTTGACGCTGTAGGGCGAGACGAAGGGGATGCCGAAGATGGCCACGTCGGCCTGGAAGTCCACGTCCACCGCGTACTGGGACCAGCTGGCGTCGAGGATCTTGCGGTGGGTCGGCTCGGTCCGTCCGGCCGCCACCGCGATGACCTCGTAGGCCGCCGGCACCTGCTGGAAGATCCGCCGCTTGGCCGCGGCCGGGAGCCGCTTCAGGGTGGCCCGCAGGCCGGCCAGCTTGAGCCGGTCGAGCTCGGTGTAGGTCTCCTCGCGCCGCATCAGGAACTCCAGCGGCCCGTCGAACATGCGGTTGTTGACGGTGGTCTCGATGTGGAAGACGTCGAGGGCCCCGTCGATGACCCGGCCGATGCGGTCCACCGAGCGGTGGAGCTCCGAGCGGTCCGGGTCCATGTAGCTGTGGCTCTTGCGGATGTGGCCGGGCGTGTGGTGGGCCTTCACGCCGAGGTAGTCGGTGAGGCCGGTGCCCACCGACTTGTGGCCGCCGTCCATGGGGACCAGGTTGAGGTTGACGTAGATGACCAGGTCCGACTCGGCGGCGCGGCGGTTGACGCGCACCGGCTCGCCGTGGCGCGTCTCGCCCAGCACCACCATCCCGTCGGGCGCCTCGGCGTCGTGGTTGTAGTAGCGGTCGGGGTAGAAGGCGTCGAAGATCTCCGCCCCCACCATCCGCTTCATCTCGGCCGGCGTCATGTGGCGGTGCAGGCAGACCGCCACCACCAGGTGCACGTCGTCCACGCCCGAGTCGGCCAGCAGCGGGAGGATCACCTCCAGCACCGTCTGCCGCACGTCGGGCGTCTTCATGGGCGGCAGCGGCAGGGAGATGTCGTCGAGGGCGATGGTGACCTTCATGCCCGGCCGCAGCTTGGCGTGGAGCGGCTCGCACCCCTCGGGCCGGTTGATGGCCTGGCGGATGGCCGCCTTGAGGTTGGGGAGGCCGGCCACCGGGGGCTTCGGGTAGATGACCTTGGTCCCGACCGGCAGGTCCTCCAGCAGGATGTCCTCGCCCGAGAAGATGACCCGCGGCGCCGAGTCGGCCTCGATGGTCACCACCTGGTCGGTCGCGTCGTAGAAGCGGTCGAGGCGGGTCGGATCGCTCATGTCGTCCCGGCGGTCTGGAGGATGGGCCACTCGTAGGCGCGGGCCACGCGGGCCAGCTTGCGGTCGGGGTTGACCGCGGTGGGGTGCCCGACCACCGCCAGCATGGGGTAGTCGGAGATGGAGTCGGAGTAGGCGAAGGAGTGGTCCAGCCGCAGCCCCTCGCGCACGCAGTAGTCCCTGATCACCAGCGCCTTGTGCGCCCCCTCGATGATGGGCGGCACCACCTGGCCGGTGGCGGCGCCGGCCACGAAGCGCATGCGGTTGGCGATGAGGTCGTCGGCGCCGAGGTGGCGGGCCAGCCGGCGCACCGTGAAGTCGAGGGCGCCGGTGACCAGCACGATGCGGCAGCCGGCGCGGCGGGCCTGCTCGAGGAGCGCCGGCGTGCCGGGGTAGACGGCGGGCCTGAGCACCGACTCGAAGAGCTCGTCGGAGAGCTCGTGGAGCCGGTCCTCGGTCTGGCCCCGGTAGTACCGGTAGAAGAGCTCGTTGAAGGCCTTGCGGTTGACCTGGTCGGTGGCCCAGAAGAGCGGCAGCGAGGCCAGGGTGCGCGCCGCCTGCCAGGCGGTGCCGGAGAGCGACCCCTGGTTGACCGCGTAGAAGGCGAAGGCGTGGACGATGTTGGTGCGGACCAGCGTGCCGTCCACGTCGAAGAACGCGGCTTTGGTCGCGGTCGGCACGGTCCGGGGAGGATATGACGACCCGGGCGCGGCGTGGCAAGGGACTATCTAGAGGAGCCCCTTCTCGCGATACCAGGCGGCCGCCCGCGCCATCGAGGTCGCCAGCGTGGTGGGGGCCTCGAACCCGAGCCGGTGCCGGGCCTTGCCGGCGTCGCAGACCCAGCCCTCCGCCAGCACCTGGCGGGCCAGCTTGCGGTTGAGCGGGAGCTTCCGGCCGGTCAGGCGCGTGACCAGGTCGGCCAGCGAGGCCGCCCCGGTGAGGACCGGCCCGGGGATCGACACCCTCCGGGGGCGCACGCCCAGCGCCGCCGCCGCGCCCAGGAAGAGTCCCTCCACGCTGGTCGGCTCCTCCGAGGCCAGGAAGAAGGCCTGGCCGACGGCCTGGGGGCGCTCGGCGAGGAGGAGCAGGCCGCGGGCGCAGTCGTCCACGTCGATCCAGGAGAGGGGCGCGTCGGCGCCGAAGCGCAGGGCCCAGCCGCGGGCGGCGATGCGGAAGAAGAGGAGGTTCTCCCTGTCCCCGGCGCCCATGATGCGCGGGGGGCGGGCCACCGTCACCGGGAGCCGGTCGCGGTACTGGAAGGCGACGCGCTCGGCCTCGGCCTTCGACTCGCCGTACCACTCGGCGGGGGCCAGCGGCTCGTCCTCGGTCACGCCGGCGGCGGCGGGGCGGGCGGCGGCGCGGGAGCCGGCCAGCACGAAGCGGCGCAGGGCGGGGGCGCGGGCGGCGCAGGCGTCGAGGAGGAGGCGCGTCGAGCCGACGTTGACGCGGAAGAACTCGTCCCGCTCGGCGGCGCGGCGCACCCCGGCCAGGTGGAAGACCACGTCGACGCCGGCCACCGCGGCCTCCAGGGCCGCGGGGTCGGTGGCGTCCCCCTGCAGCACCTCGACGCCGGGGAGGGCCAGGCCGGGCTCGGGGCGGCGCACCAGGGCCCGCACCCGGGCCCGCCGCGCCGAGAGGGCGCGCACCAGCGCCTGCCCGAGGAAGCCGCCGGCGCCGGTGACGAGGGCGAGCATGAGGCGGCGGAGCGAACCACGCGGCACCCGGGCGGTCAACGGGCTACATTCCGGGCCATGCCGACCCTCGTCCCCTCCACCTGCCCCTACGACTGCCCCGACGCCTGCGGCCTCCTCGCCGAGGTGGAGGGCGGGAAGGTGGTCGCCGTCCGGGGCAACCCCGCCCACCCGTGGAGCCAGGGGACCCTCTGCCCCAAGATGACGCACTACGAGCGGACGGTGAACCACCCCGACCGGCTGCGCCACCCCATGGTGCGCACCGGGCCGAAGGGGCAGGGGACCTTCCGGCGGGCCTCCTGGGACGAGGCGATCGACCTCGTCGCGGCGCGGCTGCGCCAGGTGGCGCGCGACCACGGCGCCGAGGCCATCCTCCCCTACAGCTACGCCGGCACCATGGGGGTGGTGCAGAAGAACGCCGGCCACGCCTTCTTCCACGCCCTGGGCGCCTCGCGCCTCGACCGGACCATCTGCTCGCCGGCCAAGAGCGCCGGGCTCGAGGCGGTCATCGGCCTCACGCCCAACGGCGACCCGGACCAGCTCCGCGGCGCCAGCCTGGTGGTGCTCTGGGGCGTCAACGCCATGGCCACCAACCTCCACCTCCTCTCCCGCGTGAAGGCGGCGCGGGCGGCCGGGGCGCAGGTCTGGCTGGTGGACACCCACCGCACCGCCACCGCGGCGGTGGTGGACCGGGTGATCCTGGTCCGGCCCGGCACCGACGGCGCCCTGGCCCTCGGCCTGATGCACCTGCTCCACCGCGAGGGGCTCACCGCCGGGCGCTTCCTCGCCGAGGAGGCCCTGGGCTGGGAGGCGCTGCGCGACGAGGTGCTGCCGGCCCACGGCCCGGCGCGCACGGCCGGGCTGACCGGCGTGCCGGAGGCCGAGCTCCTGGAGCTGGCCCGCGCCCTGGGCGAGGCCCGGGCCCCATTCCTGCGCCTCGGCGAGGGGCTCTCCCGCTACGGCAACGGCGCCATGAACGTGCGCAGCATCTTCTGCCTGGCGGCGGTGGCCGGCTGCTGGTCGAAGCCGGGCGGCGGCTGCTACGGCGACGCCGCCAGCGGCCAGGCCTTCGACCTGTCCGTCTTCACCCGGCCCGACCTCCAGCCCGGCCCCACCCGCCTGGTCAACATGAACCGGCTGGGCCACGCCCTCAACGACCTGGCCGGCCCGCGCGTCATGGCCACGGTGATCTACTCGACCAACCCGGCGGCGGTGGCCCCCGACCAGAACGCGGTCCTGCGCGGCCTGGCCCGCGAGGACCTCTTCACGGTGGTCCACGAGCGCTTCCTCACCGACACGGCGCGGTACGCCGACGTGCTCCTGCCGGCCACCACCTCGCTGGAGCACCCCGACCTCTACCGCTCCTACGGCCACTGGTACGTGCAGCGGGCCCGCGCCGCGGTGGCGCCACCCGGCGAGGCCCTGGCCAACTGGGACCTCTTCCGCCGCCTGGCCGCCGCCATGGGGCTCTCCGGCCAGCCCTTCGGCTGGAGCGCCGACGAGGTCATCGACGCGCTGCTGGCGGTCCCCTCGCCGTGGCGCGCCGGCTGGGACCGCGCCGCGCTGGAGGCCGGGACGCCGGTGGCGCTCGCGCCGCCGCCCGGGCCGCGCTGGCGCACGCCCTCGGGCAAGGTGGAGCTGCGCAACGACGCGCTCCCCGAGCCCCTGCCGCGCTGGACGCCGCCCCACGCCTTCGAGGGCGCGCTGCCGCTGCGCCTGCAGACCGCGCCGGCGCTCTACTCGCTCAACTCCACCTTCATGGACCGCGACGACCTGGCGCCGAAGCGCGGCGCCATGCGGGTGCGCCTCTCGCCCGCCGACGCGACGGCGCGCGGCCTCGCCGACGGCGACCGGGTGGTGGCGTGGAACGAGCTGGGTGAGGTGCCGCTGCGCCTGGAGATCACCGCCGACGTGCCGGCCGGCGTGGCGGTGGTGGAGGGCGTGCACTGGGCGCGCGACACCGAGGGCGGGCGCAACATCAATGCCCTCACCTCGCAGCGGCTCACCGACGCGGCGGGCGGCTCGACCTTCTACGACAACCGCATCGACGTCCGCCGGGCGACGTAGCGGCGGGGCCGGCGCCGCCGCGGCGCGCGCGGCGCCCGGGCGGGGCCTGGGGGACCACACCCAGGGCACCTTGACGGATCAAGCGGCGCCGCCGCGCCGCGCCGGTTCCTGCGCCGGCGCCGCGCAAGTCTTTCGCGCAGCAACGATCCGTCGAGAATCGGTCTCGATTGCTGCGGCAATCTGCCCGAGCACCGCGTGGGAAAGCGCGAAATCAGCGGGCTTTTTCCGCGGCCAATCCAGTAGTATTGCGCCCCATCATTTCCCGCTCTGCTCAGGGAGGGCAGCGGTCCATGAACGACTATCGGTACGACAATCAGACGGTCCAGGGGTTCATCCTCTCGGCCATCTTCTGGGGCGTGGTGGGCATCCTCGTCGGCCTGCTCATCTCCATCCAGATCTGGGCCCCGGCGGCCAACTTCGCGCCCTACTTCACCTACGGCCGCCTCCGCGTGGTCCACACCAACGGCCTGGCCTTCGGCCTGGGCGTGGGCGCGGTCTTCGGCCTCTTCTACTACGTGGTGATGCGGCTCTCGGGCCGCCCGCTGCTCTTCCCGAAGCTGGCGCGCTTCCAGCTCTGGCTCTTCAACGCGGCCATCGCGGTGGCGGCGGTGACCCTCTTCGCCGGCTGGACCCAGTCGAACGAGTACGCCGAGCTGGAGTGGCCGCTCGACATCGGCGTGGTGATCCTCTGGGTGATGCTCGCCGTGAACGTCTTCGGCACCATCATCAAGCGCAAGGACGCGCAGATGTACGTGTCGCTCTGGTACGTCATCGCGACCGTCATCGCCATCGCCGTCCTCTACATCGTCAACAACCTCGCCATCCCGGCCGGCCTGGGGAAGAGCTACCACCTCTTCGCCGGCCTCAACTCGGCCAACGTGGAGTGGTGGTACGGCCACAACGCGGTGGGCTTCCTCTTCACCACCCCGTTCCTGGCGATGTTCTTCTACTTCATGCCCAAGGCGCTGGGGCTGCCGCTCTTCAGCCACCGCCTCTCCATCCTCTCCTTCTGGTCGCTGGTCTTCGGCTACCTCTGGACCGGCGCGCACCACCTGGTCTACTCGCCGATCCCGGACTGGATCCAGACGCTGGGCATCGTCTTCACCATCTTCCTCATCGCGCCGTCGTGGGGCTCGGTCATCAACGCCTACTACACGGTGGGCGCCGACTGGTCGAAGATGAAGACCAACTACCTGGCCAAGTTCTTCATCCTGGCCATCACCTTCTACGGCCTGCAGACGGTGCAGGGCCCGACCCAGTCCATCCGCGTGGTCTCGCAGCTCATCCACGCCACCGACTGGCTGCCGGGCCACGTGCACATGGGGACCATGGGCTGGGTCACCCTCTGCGCCAGCGCCTCCATCTACTACGTGATCCCCAAGATCTACGGGACCACCATCTACTCGGAGAAGGTCGCCAACATCCACTTCTGGCTGGTGCTGGTGGGGCAGGTGCTCTTCTCCATCACCATGTGGATCACCGGCATCCAGCAGGGCGCCATGTGGAAGGCCACCGACGCCTCGGGCGAGCTCAAGTACAAGTTCATCGAGACGCTCAAGGCCAACGTCCCCTACTGGCACACCCGCACGCTGGCCGGCATCATCTTCACGGTCGGCATGCTCTTCTTCATCTACAACGTGCTGATGACCATCAAGAAGGGGAAGGCGCTGCAGGCCTCCTCCTCCTCGGCGGCGGCGTAGGAGGGGGACGACCATGGCTTCCGGCAACCTCTACAAGAACCCCATCCTCCTGGCCGTGATGGCCACCGTGGCCATCCTCGTCGGCTCGGTGGTGACGATGGCCTACCCCATGCTCCGCGCCGACATGCACCCCAAGACGGAGTGGGTGAAGCCGCTCTCGGCGCTGCAGCTGGCCGGGCGCGACGTCTACCAGCGCGAGGGCTGCGTCGGCTGCCACACGCAGATGGTCCGGCCGCTGCCCAGCGAGGTGAAGCGCTACGGCGAGTACTCCAAGGCCGGCGAGCAGGCCTACGAGCACCCCTTCCTCTGGGGCTCCAAGCGCACCGGCCCCGACCTGGCCCGCGAGGGCGTCCGCGGCGAGAGCGGCGTGAAGAACGCCGACTGGCACTACAAGCACTTCATGAACGCCCAGGTGCTGGTGCCGGCCTCCAACATGCCGTCCTACGCCTTCCTCAAGGGGCGCATGCTGGACGCCGAGGAGGTGGCCTCGCACATGTCGGCGCTGGCGGTGGTCCACGCGGACTACACGCCGGACCTGGCCAAGGTGAAGGCCGAGCTGGCTGGCAAGGACGAGATGGACGCGCTGGTGGCCTACATGCTCCAGCTCGGCACCGCCACCCAGCCGCCCAAGGTCACCGGCCCGGGCGGCGTCCAGATCGACCTGGCCCAGGCCAACCCGGTGGCCGGCGATCCGGGCGCCAAGAAGCGCGGCCACAAGCTCTTCGCCGAGAACTGCGCCGCCTGCCACGGCGACGAGGCCGATGGCACCGACAACGGCCCGAGCCTCCTCGACGACAGGTTCCTCGGCTCCGACGGGGACATGCCCGACGCCGCCTACCGCGCCATGATCAAGTACGGCTCCGAGGCCCGCGCCGCGCTCGGCCGCACCGCCAACAAGGGGGCCGAGATGCCCGGCCTGGGCGACGAGATCAAGGAGGCCGACGCCTGGTCCATCGTGACCTGGCTGCGCGCCAAGAAGGCCCACGAGAAGGAAGAGGGGGAGATCAAGTGAGCGCCATCGACAACGAGCTCCCGGACACCGCCGAGGCCATGGAGGCCAAGGCCACCCAGAACGACCTGCCGGTCGGCTGGCAGGTGCTCTTCTACGGCCTCATCGCCTGGGGCATCTACTACCTCTGGGCGTACTCGCCCTGGAGCACCGGCTGGACGCAGGCCGGCGAGCTCGAGAAGGTGAACCCGGAGGTGGGCGGCAACATCTTCATGACCGTCCTCTTCACGGTGCTGCCGACCTCGGCCGCGCTGGTGCTCTGGGCGATGCAGAAGCGCAAGAAGTCCTGAACCACGCGGTTGCAGGCGAGACGCCATGTCGCCCGAGACCTACTACCTGCTCGTCGGGGCCACGCTGGTGGCCGCGCTGATCGGCATCTGGATCTTCCTCTACTCCCGGAAGCGTCTAGACAGCGGGGAGCAGGCGAAGTACAAGATGCTCGATGACGACGACGGGTAAGGGCGGCATCGGGCGCTGGCGCCGCGCGGCGGGGGCAGCCCAGGGACTCCTGTTCCTGGCGCTGCCCTTCGTCCGTCTGGGGGGCGAGAGCGCGCTGCGCTTCGACGTCCCCACCCTCACGCTCCACGCCTTCGGCGCGGCGCTGGCGATGAACGAGTTCTTCGTCCTGCTGCCGGCGACGATCCTGGTCACCTTCGTCTTCCTCACCGTCACCGTGGCCTTCGGGCGGGTCTGGTGCGGCTGGTCCTGCCCGCAGACCGTCCTCTCCGACCTGACGCGGCTGGTGGTCCCCTGGCCCGGCAAGAAGAAGCGCCCCGGGCGGCGCGCCGCCGGCTTCGCCGTGACCGCCCTGGTGAGCGTGGTCTTCGGCGCCGCCACCGTCTGGTACTTCGTGCCGCCGGCCGAGTTCCTGGGCGACCTCGCGGCCGGCCGCCTCGGGCCGGTGGCGGCCGGGGCCTGGGCGGCCACCGCCGCGGTGCTCTTCCTCGACCTCGCCTTCCTGCGCGGCCAGTTCTGCGCCACCGCCTGCCCCTACGCCAAGCTGCAGGGGGTGCTCTACGACAAGGGAACGCTGGTGGTGGCCTACGACGAGCGGCGCGACGCCGACTGCGTGGACTGCGGCGCCTGCGTGCGCTGCTGCCCCACCGGCATCGACATCCGCGACGGCCTGCAGATGCAGTGCATCGCCTGCGCCGAGTGCATCGACGCCTGCCGGCCCATCATGCTGAAGCTGAAGCGCCCCACCGACCTGGTGGGCTACTTCTACGGCGAGCCGGGGCGCCCGCGCCGGCTGGCGCGGCCCGCGGTGCTGGCCCTCTCGGCCGGCACGCTGCTGGCCCTGGCGGCCACCGCCGCCGCGGCCGGCTCGGCGGCGCGCAACACCCTCGACCTCACCGCCATCGCCTCCGCGGCGGTGGCCCCCTCGCGCTCCCCGGACGGCAGCGCCCGCAACGTCTTCGAGGTGTCCCTGGAGAACCGGGCCCACCGGGCGGTGGCGGTCCGGCTCTCGCTGGCGCTCCCCCCCGGCGTGGAGGGCACCCTGCGCCCCGACGCGGTGGAGCTGGAGGCCGGGGAGCACAAGCGGGTCCGCCTGGCGGTGACGGCGCGGGGCGGCCACGGCAAGCTCACCGCCACGCTCACCGCCACCACCACCGGCGGCGAGCGCCCGCTCACCCGCACCTCACCCCTGTCGCTGGTCTTCCCGGAGGGCCCATGAGGTCGATCCCCTGGCTCAAGCTCGCCATCGTGACGGTGGCGGTGGCCGCGCTGGGGAGCGTGGCGGCGGTCATCTGGATCGGGGCCTCGGTCGGCGAGACGGCGGTGTCCGACGCCTCCCACGAGCACGGCCTGCGCTTCAACCGGGAGCGGGCCCTGGCCGCGCCGGTGGGGCTGCGCGCCGCCTTCGAGCCGGCCTCGCTGGCGCCCGGCGGCGCGGCCCTCGAGTTCACGCTGCGCGACAAGGCCGGCGCCCCGGTGGCCGGCGCCGCGGTGGAGGTGGCGCTGCACCGGCCCGCCGCCGGCGGCGCGCCCGGCCGGCACGCGCCGGCGCGCGACCTGGGGGAGGGGCGCTACCGGGCCCCGCTCGGCTTCGACGCCCCCGGCTTCTGGGACGTGCGGCTCGACGTGGCCCGCGGCGACCTCAAGGTGGGCCTGGTGCAGCAGGTCCAGGTGCACGGGGCCGCCGCGCCGCCCTGCGACCTCCTGGCCGGGCCCTGCCGCGCCGCCGCCGGCCCGCTGGAGATCGCCCTCGACCTCGGCCGCACCCTGAAGCTCATGCAGGACCTGCCGGTGGAGGTGGAGGTCCGCCGCGCCGGGGCGCCCCTCGACGGCGCCGCGGTGGAGGTCTCCCTGGCCATGAAGGACATGACCATGGGCGAGAACCGGGTGGCGCTCGCGGCCGCCGGGGGCGGCCGCTACCGCGGCGCCTCGGTGCTGGTGCGCTGCGCCAGCGGCCGGCTCGACTGGATCGCCACCGTCACCGTCCGCGCCCCGGGCGCCGCCCCCGAGAGCGCCAGCTTCGCCTTCGCGGCGAGGGAGTGACGTGAGCGGGTGGCCTGCGGCCTGGCCGGAGCTGGCCGCCGCCGCCGGGGCGGGGCTGCTCTCGTCCTTCAGCCACTGCCTGGGGATGTGTGGGCCGATCGTGGCGGGGCTGGGATTGTCGGCGCGGCCGGGGCAGGGGGCGCGCCGGGCCGCGCTCTCCCAGCTCCCCTACCACCTGGGCCGCATCACCACCTACGGCCTCCTCGGCGCCGTGATGGGCGCCACCGGCGCCTTCGTCAACGTGGCCGGCCGGCTGGCCGGCCTCACCGAGGTGGTGGCGGTGGCGGCCGGGCTGCTGATGGTGCTCCTCGGCCTGGGTGCGGCCGGGGTCTCGGCCCGGCTCAAGGCGCTGGAGGCCCGCGCCTCGGGGGCGGTGCTGGGGAAGCTGCGGCGCCTGCTCCAGGCCGGCCCGGGGCGGCTCTACCCGCTGGGCCTGGCCCTCGGCTTCCTCCCCTGCGGCGTCTCCTGGACCCTCTTCCTCGGCGCCGCCGCCAGCGGCGGACCGGTGCCCGGCCTCCTCATGGCGCTGGCCTTCGGCCTCGGCACGCTGCCCGGCCTGCTGCTGGTCGGCTCCGCCTCGGCGCTCCTCGGGCAGCGCACCCGCGGCCTGCTGTATCGTGCCGGCGGCCTCCTGGTGGCCGCCCTGGGGGCGGCCTTCGCCCTGCGCGGCCTCGGCCTCCTCCATGCTCACCTGTGACCACTGCCTGGCCGCCTTCCCCGAGAAGGAGGCGGTGCGCCTGGAGGAGGTGCACAAGGTCTTCTGCTGCACCGGCTGCCAGGGCGTCTGGCTGCTGGTCAACGAGGAGGGGCTGGGTCGCTTCTACGCCGAGCGGCGCTGGGCCGGGCCGGGCACGCCGGTGGGCCAGCCCCACGCCCCGGCCGACCTCTCCGCCTACGAGGTGAGGGCGGTCGCCGCGGCGGGCGACGCCGCCGGGGCTGCGGGGGCCGCCGAGGTGGACGTGGCCATCGACGGCATCCGCTGCGCCTCCTGCGTCTGGCTCAACGAGCGGCTGCTGCAGCGCACCCCGGGCGTGCTGGCGGCGCGCGTCAACTACGCCACCCACCGG
>WBZM01002010.1_pt1 | contig 18312 bp, 18 predicted proteins | sample 5204271 | NCBI WGS metagenome assembly WBZM01 (sample SAMN12344346, study PRJNA552823) | activated sludge metagenome | biome: Activated sludge suspended growth; feature: Nitrification reactor; material: Wastewater; isolation source: activated sludge from nitrification reactor of wastewater...
CCCTTATCGGCGTCGGTGTCGGACTGGCCGCAGCGATGGCCCTCACCGCGTTCTACGAGATGAACACGATGACCCCGGCGCTGGCCCTGATGCTCGGCCTCGCCGTCGGGATCGACTACGCCCTCTTCATCGTCAACCGCCACCGCGGCCAGATCCTCCACGGCATGCCGCTCAAGGAGTCGATCGGCCGGGCCGTCGGCACCTCCGGCAGCGCCGTCCTCTTCGCCGGATCGACGGTCGTCATCGCGCTCGCGGCCCTCGTCCTCAGCGGCATCCCGATGCTCGCGCAGATGGGTCTGGTCGCCGCCGGCACCGTCGCCGTGGCCGTGCTCGTCGCGCTGACCCTCTCGCCCGCGCTCCTGTCCGCCATGGGCACTCGCGTGGTGTCGCGGCGCGCATGGCGCACCGCGGGATTCGCCACGCCGGGCGAGGCAGGGACCCGCACGGTCCCCGCCGACGACCACGAGGAGGAGCACGGCGGCTGGTATGTGCGCCTGCTCACCCGACGGCCCTGGCTCACCGTGCTCGGCGTCGTCGCCCTCGTCGGCATCATCGCCGCCCCGGCGACCGACCTCCGCCTGGGGCTCCCGGGGGGAGGGAACGAACCCACCGACTCCACGGCATACCGGACGTATGCCGCGGTGGCCGAGTCCTTCGGCCCCGGGATGAACGGGCCCCTCCTCGTGTCGGCCCAGCTGCCGGGGACGCCGACCGCCGCGGACGCGAGCGCCACCCAGGCACAATTGGCCACCTCGCTCAAGGCGTTGCCCGGAGTCGAGCGCGTCGTGCCCTTCGGCGAGAGCACCGACCACCGGACGCTGGCCTTCCAAGTCGTGCCGACCACCGGGCCCGCGGACGCCGAGACCGTGACGACGGTCCACACGCTGCTCTCCAGCCTGCCCTCGCTCGAGCTGACGAGCGACACCACCCTGGGAGCCACCGGCCAGACCGTGGCCAACATCGAGATCTCCGAGCGACTGGCCGCGGCCCTGCCGACCTACCTGCTCGTCGTGGTCGGCCTCTCGCTCATCATCCTCACGGGGGTCTTCCGGTCCGTCGTGGTCCCCGTGGTCGCGACCGGTGGCTTCCTGCTCTCGATCGCCGCAGCCTTCGGGGCCACGGTCGCGATCTACCAATGGGGCTGGCTCGGCGGCATCTTCGGCGTGAGCGAGCCGGGGCCGATCCTGTCGTTCATGCCGATCATGCTCGTCGGGGTGCTCTTCGGGCTGGCGATGGACTACCAGATGTTCCTCGTCAGCGGCATGCGCGAGGGCGTGAGCCACGGCGAGGATGCGCGCACGGCGGTGAAGACCGGGTTCATGCACGGCGCCAAGGTGGTCACAGCGGCGGCGATCATCATGTTCTCGGTCTTCGGCGGGTTCGTCTTCTCCCACCTGACGATGGTGCGGCCGATGGGCTTCGGGCTCGCCGTGGGTGTGCTCGTCGATGCGGTGCTGGTGCGGATGACCCTCACTCCGGCGCTCATGCACCTGCTCGGTGACCGGGCCTGGTGGATGCCGGCGTGGCTGGATCGACTGACGCCCAACCTGGACGTCGAGGGAACGGGCCTGGCGGCCCACCTGGACGCCGAGCGGGCCGGCCGGGGAGAGGAGCCGAGGCCGGCGGGGACCGATGGTGCCGAGGAGGGGTCGCGCGAGCTGTCAACGACCTCGGCGTGACCGCGGGCCGAAGGGCTCTCGACTGAGCTCGAGGAGCAGCTCGACGACCCGATCGGCGGCCTTGTTGCGCGGGCCGCCCTCCCGGACCATCGCCACGAGGGCCCGCTCCGGCGGATCGACGATGTCGACCAGGGTGACGGTCTCCGGCGCAGCCCGCGCTGCCAGTCGGGGCAGGACGGTGATCGCGACCCCCGCCTCGACGAAGGCGAGCGCGCTGTAGTGGTCCTGGGCCTGCACGGAGAACCGCGGCGTGAATCCGCGGGCCGAGCAGGCGGCGACGAGCACGCGGTGACCCGGGCTGGCGAGGTAGTCGTTGGTGACCCAGGCCCGGTCCTGGAGGTCGATCAGCTCGACCTGGCGCTCGCCGGCGAGCGGGTCATCGGGCGCCACGGCGAGGACATAGGGGTCGACCATGAGGGGCACCTTGCGGTAGCCCGGACGGCGCGCGTTCTCGGTGTTGTCCATCGTCACGTCGATGTCGGGGTGCGTCGAGCGGGCCCCGAGCTCGGTGAGCACGAGGTCGACGACGAGGTCGGGCATGTCCTTGGTGAGGCGGCGCACGACCTGCGGCATCCAGGCCGCGCCGGCCGAGGCGAAGTAGCCCAGGACGAGCCGGCCGGTGCGGCCCTCGCGCAGGTCGGCCACGACCGAGTCCAGCCGGGTCCACTGCCGCAGCACGTCCTCGGCATGGGCGAGCAGGCTCTCGGCGGCGGGTGTGGGCTCGATGCCGCGACCGACCCGGTCGAACAGGTCCAGCCCGGTCTGCCGCTGCAGGGCCGCCATGTGCTGGCTCACGGCCGAGGGAGTCATCCTCAGGTTGTCCGCCGCGGCCTGGATCGAGCCACTGGCCATGACCGAGCGGAAGACGTTGAGCCGGTGCGGATCGAGCATGGGGACAGCCTAGACCGAGTTTCAGTGATTCTTAATTACTCTGAAGTAGAGTTGCCTTGTTCTTAATTGTTGAATGCGGGACCATTGAGACATGACGACGCACCGCTTCTTCCACATCGAGTCCGCCCAAGCCCTTGCCGACCGCCTCCGCACCGCCCGCCACCACGGCCGCGGCTGGACCCGGGTCCAGGACCGCGACTTCCAGCGCGAGACCAACGAGCTCCAGCTCATGGCGCAGTCCGGCCCGTACCGCCTGTTCTGAGTCACCCGCGGCCCGGCCACGCCCACGAGCGTGGCCCGGCACCGAATAGCGACGACCACGGCTCCCCTCCCTGTGGAGGTGGGGCCGTTCGTCATTCGGGGACCGCCGTGATGGTGATGGTGCCGGGGACAGGCCCTGACATCGCCACCACGGTGCGCCAGCCTCTGGATCAGGACTGGGCGAGCACGGACTTCAACGTCAGTGACCCCTCGCCGGACAGCTCGTCGGCCTGGGCGAGGAAGAGCTCGGCGCAGGCGATCGCGTCGATGAGCGGGTCGTGCGCCTTGTAGACCGGCAGGCCATACCGTTCGCGGGCCGCCCACAGCCGCAGCGACCCCGGCGCGGGATCGGCTCCGAAGGCCGTCGGGATCAGTCGCCGCTGCAGCTCCAGGGTGTCCACCGACTGGCACTCGAAGGCCCCGGACCACAGGCGCGCACAGGCCGCTCGGGTGAACCGCCGCTCCAGCATGGCGAAGTGGGCCAGGAGCACCCGGCCGGTCAGTGCGGCCAGGACCTCCTCCATGGCCTGCTCCAGCGCCACGCCACCGACGAGGTCGTCGTCGGTCACCCCGTGCACGGTGGCGCTGCGGCCGACCTCGACGCCTGCCGCGACGACGAAGGACCGGGCCCGGGACAGCTCGATGCGTCCGCCGACGAGCGGCACGAAACCCACCGCCACCACATGGTCGCGGTCGGGGTCCATCCCCGTCGTCTCGTAGTCGAGGGCGAGGAACTCGACCTCCGCCAGCGGGCGGTGGTCGGCCTGGAAGGGGGTTGCGAGGTACGCCGCCAGCGGCCCCCGGACCGACCCCCGGAGGGCACGCTGGCGCCGCTCGTCAGCAGTGCGCCGGAACCACGCCATGACCGACTCCCGTGCTCACATGAAGTTCGTCGGGTAGCGGGAGGCCATCGCCGACTGGGCGGAGCGGACGATGCCGAAGGCCTCGCGCAGGTGCCTCTTGTCGAAGGAGCTCAGCTGGTCGGGGTTGACCCGGTTGTCGACCTCGTGACCGGCGCGGACCTGCGCCGCCTGGTGCCGCAGCCGCACGTAGGAGATGTACTCGAAGGCATCGGAGAGGTCGGCCCCCTTGTCCTCGTTGATGATGCCGGCAGCCACCGCGGCCGCGATGCGCGCCTGGGTGTTGAGCGCCGGGGAGCCGACGGCGAGGGCGTGCACGCGCGCCAGCTCGACCACCGCGCCGACCCCGCCCCGCTTGATGTCGAGGGTGTCGCGGTGCTCCCCCTCCTTGGCCAGGACGAAGCCCTTGAAGAAGCCCAGAGGGGGCTCGTTGAGCGTGGCCGCCTTGGCCAGGTGTGCGAGGAAGAGCCGCGCGTCCGGCGACTGCTTGAGGATGCCCTTGGCAAGCTCGGCGTGGAGCCCGACATCGCCGTGGATGGGGCGCATGTCGAAGAAGATGCTCGCTCGCAGGATCGCATCCGGCACCGGCTCGGTCAGCCAGGTGGTGAACGCGGCCTTCCAGTCGCGCAGGCGCATCCGCCACTGCGGGTTCGTCGCCATCACGTCCCCATCGCAGCGCGGATAGCCGCACTCGACCAGGGCGGCCGTCACCCACTCGGCAAGCCGGGCGAACCAGTCGAGGTCGGCGTCGGTCGCGGCATTGTCGACGATGAGCGCGTGGTCCTGGTCGGCCGCGAGGGCCTGCTCCAGCCGCGCCCGCGAGCCGAGCGTCACCCAGACATAGGGCACCGGCGCCGGGCCCAGCTCCTGGTCGGCCAGGACGAGCAGCCGGCGCTCGACGGCATCGCCGATCGCGGTGACCACCCGCCCGATGTCCTCGGCCGACGCGTCCTGGGACACCAGCGACTCGACGACGGCGCTGAGCCGGGCGTTGACCGCGGCCACCCCGGCCGCCGTCTGCTGCTTCTGGACGTCCCCGACGAGGTAGATCGGGCTGGCCTGCACCATGCGCATGAGGTCGGTGGTCGTGATGACCCCGACCGGCCGCGACTCGTCGAGGATCGGCAGGTGGTGGATGTTGCGCCCGACCATCTCCAGCAGCACCTCGAAGGCCAGCGCCCCGATGTCCCCGGTGATCGGGTGCTCGGTCATCACCTCACGCAGCGGCGTCTCCCCCGGGCGGCCCTCGGCGAGGACCCGGTTGCGCAGGTCGCGGTCGGTGACGATCCCGACGAGCTCGTCGTGGTCGTCACCCACGACGAGCAGCGATGAGGCCCCCTGGTCCCGCATCGCGCGTGCGGCCTCCTGCACGCTGACCCCGACGCGGATCGTGATCGGCTCGCGACGGATCAGGTCGCGCACGCTCGTCTTGAGCATCGCCTGCGTTGATCCGGAGTCCTGGAGCCTGGCGACGGCGCCGCCCATCCGGCGCGCACGCAGCTCGTCGAAGAAGTGCGCGAAGTCAGGGTTCCCGGCGACGAGCGCCCGGAACTCACCCTCGGGCAGGACATAGAACAACGAGTCCTCGATCGTGCTCACCTGGAAGGTCGAGGGATTGCCGAGCGTCAGCGTGATCGCGCCGAAGGCGTCCCCCGGCTCGCCCTTGTCCACGAGCAGGTCCTGGTCGTCCCGCACGTCGACCGCCCCCGACCGGAGGATGAACAGGCTGTGGTTGTCGCGACCACGCGTGATGATCGACCGTCCCCGCCGGTAGTACTCGATGGCGAGCTTGCGCGGCAGCTCGCCGAGCACGTCCGGCGGGAGGGTGTCGAAGGGTGCATGACGGGCGAGGAAGTCGCGGATCTCCGACAGCTCGACGTCGAGGGCCATGGGTCCATGCCTATCAGGCCGGTATGTCGTCCGCTCCCCACCCGTGGCCACGCGCGCCGAGCGCTCCGCTCACCGCGCCGGACGGCATACCCCTTGCCCTTCTTCCTCCCCACCCGCACCCCGTCGAGCGAGCACGAATCGCCGGGGGAAACCTCGGATTCCGGGCGATTCCTGCTCGCTCGACGGGGTGGAGGAGGGGTCAGGGGGGAGCGGGCTCAGGGTGTGGCGACGGCGATCTCGCCACCCGCGGCCTGCCAGGCGCCGATGCCCCCGGCGAGGTGGTAGGCGTTCGTGAAGCCGAGCTCCTTCATCTGGGCCAAGGCCGTGGCCGAGCGATTGCCGCTGCGGCAGTAGACGGCATACTCGCCGTCCTTGGGGAGCTTGCCGACCTCCCCCTTGAAGTCGGGGCCGTTGAGGTCGACGTTGCTCGCGCCCGGGATGTAGCCCGCCGCGAACTCCTCGGGCGTGCGCACGTCGAGGATGGTGACGCCCGGCTTGGCGATGGCCTCGCCGAAGGCCTTGGCGTCGAGCGTGTCACCGCCGCCGGCGGAGCTGCACGCCGCCAGGCCGAGGACGAGTCCGGCACCGATGAGCACGAGGCGACGGGTCGGTCGGGGGTTCACGGTGCGCGCCATGGGCGAAATACTCCTTAGGAGGGGTCGGTTGCTCAAGCACTGTATACCCCCTAGGGTATCCTGTTGAGTCACCGAGCCAAGGAGTTCCCGATGATCTTCACCCAGTACTACCTCGACTGCCTCTCGCAGGCGTCCTACCTCGTCGCCGACGAGCAGTCCCGCCAGGCGGTCGTCGTCGACCCTCGTCGTGACGTCGAGGAGTACCTCGCGGACGCCCGCGAGCAGGGCCTGACCATCGTCGGCATCATCAACACCCACTTCCACGCCGACTTCGTCTCTGGGCACCTCGAGCTCGCCAAGGAGACCGGCGCCTGGATCGGCTACGGCGATGCCGCCAAGGCCGAGTTCGAGATCCGCAGCCTCGCCGACGGCGAACGCATCCACCTCGGCGACCCCGAGAGCGGCGTGACCCTGCAGGTCATGACCACGCCGGGCCACACGCCCGAGTCGATCTCGGTCCTCGTCTTCGAGCACGCCTCCGACGAGACGGCCTACGGCGTCCTCACCGGCGACGCACTCTTCATCGGCGACGTCGGCCGCCCGGACCTGCTCGCCTCGATCGGCGTCACCGCCGACGAGCTCGGCCGGATGCTCCACCACTCGATCCAGACCAAGCTCATGGGCCTGGACGACGCCGTCCGCGTCTTCCCCGCCCACGGCGCCGGGTCCGCCTGCGGCAAGAACCTCTCCACCGAGCGCCAGTCGACGATCGGTGAGCAGCGCCGCACCAACTACGCCTGCCAGCCGATGAGCGAGGACGACTTCCTCGCCGTCGTCACCGAGGGCCAGCCGAGCGCCCCGGGCTACTTCGTCTACAACGCGACGATCAACCGCCAGGAGCGCGACCTGCGCGAGCTCGAGACCGAGGTGCCGGGCCTTGACTACGAGCAGTTCCGCCAGGAGGTCGCCGTCGGGGCCCGCATCCATGACGCGCGCGACCCCCAGGAGTTCGCCGCCGGCCACTTCACCGGCGCGATCAACGTCCCCGCCGACGGCCGCATGGCCGAGACGGTGGGCATGGTCTTCGCCCCAACCGACCGCATCGTCATCGTCGCGCCCGAGGGCCTGGAGCAGCAGGTCGCCACCCGCATCGCCCGCATCGGCTTTGACCATGTCGTCGGCTTCCTCGCCGACCCTGAGGCCGCCATGACCAGTCACCCCGAGGACGTCGAGCAGGCGAGCCGCCTCACGGTCGACCAGGCCGAGTCGGCGCTCGCCGACGGCAGCGTCCAGATCGTCGACATCCGCAACGCCGGCGAGGTCGCCGCGGGGATGATCCCCGGCGCCCGCCACATCCCGCTCGCCGAGCTCGTCGCCCGCCAGTCTGACCTCGACCGCGACACCCCGGTCATCGTCAACTGCGCCGGCGGCTGGCGCTCCTCGGTCGGCGCCTCGACGCTGCGCTCGCTGGGCTTCACCGACGTCTCGGACCTGCTCGGCGGCTACGGCGCCTGGGAGAAGGCACACGCCGCCGCGAGCTGACCCGGCACCGGGCTGGCACAGTGGGATCGTGCGTGCCCTGACCTACGCCGCGTTCGGCGGCCCCCTCACCGTCGTCGACCTGCCCGAGCCGACCGCGCCACCTGGTGGCGCCGTCGTCCGGGTCGAGGCCACCGGCCTGTGCCGCAGTGACTGGCACGGCTGGCTCGGCCACGACACCGACATCGCACGCTTCCCCCACGTCCCCGGGCACGAGTTCGCGGGCACGGTGAGCGCCGTCGGCGACGGGGTCGATCGCGCGTGGCTGGGTCGCCGGGTCACCGCCCCCTTCGTCTTCGCCTGCGGCGACTGCCCCGTATGCCGTGCCGGGGCCGGGCAGGTCTGCCCCCGTCAGCGCCAACCCGGCTTCACCGACCCCGGCTCGTTCGCCGAGTTCGTCGTCGTGCACGCGGCGGCGACCAACCTCGTGGCTCTCCCCGACGACCTGACCACGGCCCAAGCCGCCGGCCTGGGATGTCGGGTGGCGACGGCATACCGGGCCGTGACGGCGCGCGCCGATGTCCGGGACGGGGAACGCGTCGTCGTCCTCGGGTGCGGCGGGGTCGGGCTGTCAGCCGTGGCCGCGGCGGTCTCGCGCGGCGCAGAGGTCATCGCGGTCGACCTGTCGGCGGCCTCGCTGGAGGCCGCGAAGGCCCTCGGTGCCGCGCACGGACTGCTCCAGGGCGACGACCTGCCTGAGCGGGTCCACGAGCTCACCGGCGGCGGGGCCGAGGTGAGCATCGAGGCGCTGGGGTCACCGGCGACGGCGCGCGCCGGCATCCTCTGCCTCGGGCGGCGTGGGCGCCATGTGCAGGTAGGCCTGCTGCCCCCGGCGGCTGGCGCCGCACCCATCCCGATGGAGCGCGTCATCGCCTGGGAGCTCGATGTCCTCGGCAGCCATGGCATGGACGCCCGGGATTACCCGGCTCTGCTCGAGGACGTCAGCACCGGGCGGATCCCACTGGCGGGCATGCTCGACGAGCGCGATCCCCTCACCCTCGAGGAGGCGGCGACCGCACTGCCGAGCATGGGCTCGGCCTACTCGCGCGGCATCGTCCTCATCGATCCACTGCGCACGGCTTGATACCCGGGAGGGTATTTGCGCTGCATACCCAGTGGGGTATAGGTTCGCGACGGCTGGCTGCCTGCCAACCATGCGCTCGCTTCGAAGGAGAAGCCCATGGCCGACGTCGTCGTGCTCGGGGCCGGAGTGTCCGGGCACACCGCCGCCCTGCACCTGTCCCGCATGCTGCCCAAGGGGAACACCGTCACGGTCGTGACCCCCAACAGCAACTGGAACTGGATCCCCTCGAACATCTGGGTCGGGGTGGGCAAGATGGCCAAGAAGGATGTCGTCTTCCCCTTGGCGCCGATCTACGCCAAGAATGGGGTGCGCTACGTCCAGGCCAAGGCGATCGGCATCCACCCGGCCGGCATCGAGGGCGCGAGCGACCCCCGCCCGGCGGTCGAGGTCGAGTCCACCGCGCCGGGCAGCCCCGGACAGGTCAGCACGCTCCACTACGACTACCTCGTCAACGCCACCGGCCCGCAGCTGAAGTTCGGCGCCACCGAGGGCCTGGGCCCCGACCACGGCCACACCGTCTCGGTGTGCACGGCCGACCACGCCATCGAGGCCGCGGCGCACCTCCAGCAGACCATCGACAGACTCAAGGCCGGCCAGCCACAGACCCTCGTCGTCGGCATGGGCCACGGCACCTGCACCTGCGAGGGGGCCGCCTTCGAGTACGTCTTCAATGTCGACCACGAGCTCCGGCAGGCCGGGGTGCGCGACAAGGCGCGCCTGGTCTACCTCACCAACGAGGCCGAGCTCGGCGACTTCGGCGTCGGCGGCATGACCTTCGGCCAGATGGGCTTCGAGACCACGAGCGAGCTCTGGACGAGCTCACTCTTCCGCGAGCGCGGGGTCGAGGCGATCCTCGGCGCGCATGTGCACAAGGTCGAGCCGGGCGTGGTCCACTACGAGACCCTCGACGGCCAGCACCACACGCTCGACTTCGACTTCGGGATGCTGCTGCCGCCCTTCGGCGGCGTCGCCCTGTGGGCCAAGGACCGCGCCGGCAACGACATCACCAGCGAGCTCTTCGCCCCCTCGGGCTTCATGAAGGTCGACGCCGACTACTCCGGCAAGCCCTACGCGGAGTGGAAGGCCTCGGACTGGCCCTCGACCTACATGGCCCAGGGCTACGACAACATCTGGGCGGTCGGCATCGCCTTCGCCCCGCCGCACCAGATCAGCCGTCCGCGCAAGAGCCCGAATGGCACCGTCATCGCCCCGTCGCCGCCGCGCACCGGCATGCCCTCCGGCGTGCAGGGCAAGGTTGCCGCCGAGTCGATCACCGCCCGCATCAGGCAGGGCGCAGCTGCCAAGCCGGTCGAGGCGTCGATGGCGCGGATGGGCGCGGCCTGCGTCGCGAGCGCCGGCACCGGCCTGACCAAGGGCTCGGCGGCCGCCATGACGATGATGCCGATCGTGCCCGACTTCGATCGCTTCCCCACCGGACGCGACACCAAGGACACCCGCGGCGAGATCGGCCTGGCCGGTCACTGGACCAAGCTGATGCTCCACTACCTGTTCATCCACAAGGCCAAGGCCCGCTTCGGCTGGCAGTTCATCCCGGAGTGATCGACATGACCGACCAGACCCCTTCGCAGGCACCCGAGCCGGTCGCCGACCTCAGCCGGTCGCCGATGCCGACGGCCAAGACCTTGCGCGGACGGAAGAACGTCCTGCTGCAGACCTATCGCTTCGCCGTGATCAACTCGCGGATGATGCGGATGGTGCTCAAGGGCCATCACTGACGTAGGTGGTGGCATGAGAGCTCCCCGGTGGTGGGACGAGCAGGCGCTGCCGCGGCTGGTGGATCGAGCCTGCTCGAGCCGCGAGGCTGACCGCTGGCGTCATTCCGTATGCCGTGGGGCCGGCGTCCGTGGGACCGTCCTCGAGTTCGGCTTCGCCTCGGGAGCGAATCTGCCCTTCTACGGGGATGACGTCGAGCAGGTCTTGGCCGTGGAGCCCGCGGACCTCGCGTGGGAGCGGTCCGCCGAGCGTCGAGCCGCCTTCGGGCGACCCGTGACGCGCATCAGCCGCGATGCCGCCGCCGTGGACCTCCCTGATCGCTCCGTCGATGCGGTGGTGTCGACGTGGACCTTGTGCACCATCCCCGACCTGGCCGGCGCCCTGGCCGAGGCGCAGCGCATGCTCCGTCCCGAGGGGGGCCTGCACTTCGTCGAGCACACGATGAGCCCGCGCCCCCTGCTCGCCGCGGCCCAGCGTGGGCTCCAGCCGGTGTGGGGCCTGTGGGCGGGAGGGTGCCACCTGGACCGGCACATTCCCGCCGAACTCGACGCCGCGGCATACGTGATTGATCGGCCCGTGTCGGCGGGCTGGTTCCTCTCCGGGATCGGCCGACCACAGCAGACAAACCAATACCCCTAGGGGTATCATGATCTGTGTGCCCTCGACAAGATCGGCTTCAAGGGGATGGAGTCCGCACTCCGCACCTGCCTGACCAACACCGAGGCCGACCCCCAGGACCGGGCGCGACTCGAGCGCCTCTTCCTCACCCTGCCCTGAGCGCTCGCCCGCCCACTGGCGCAGACACACCTCGAGGCCGGGCGCTCAGGTGAGCGCCCGGCCTCGAAGAGTGTCGGTCAGCGGCCGAAAAGCTTGGCGAAGAAGCCGGTGCTCGGCTCGCCCTGGTGACCCTGGCAGCGGTCGGCCTTGGGCACGCCGCGCATGACCTGGTCGACGTGCTGGCCGCAGCCGGCCCAGGTCGTCTTGCCACACTTGCGGCAGGTCACGGCTCGGCACATGGGTGGTTCTCCTTCGACGGGGTCCGGGTCTCGGACACCATACCCCAGGGGGTATGGTGTTGTCATGCCTGAGACCACGGAGAACGCGCGGAAGATCATCGTCGTGGGGGGCGTCGCGGGCGGCATGTCCGCCGCGACCCGACTGCGCCGACTCGACGAGGACGCCCACATCACCGTCCTCGAGCGCAGCGGCCACGTGTCCTTCGCCAACTGCGGCCTGCCCTATCACGTCGGCGGAGTCATCGAGAAGCGCTCGGCCCTGCTGCTGCAGACCCCCGAGAGCCTGGGAGCCCGCTTCGGCCTGGACGTGAGGGTCGGCACCGAGGCGCTCTCGATCGACCGCGAGCGCAAGGTCGTGCGGGTCCGGACGCTCGCCACGGGCGCCGAGGAGGACCTGCCCTACGACGCACTCGTCCTCTCCCCCGGCGCCCGCCCGGTGCGCCCGCCGATCCCCGGCATCGAGCGCGCCCTGGCCCTGCGCGACGTCGAGGACACCGACGCGATGGTTGCCGCGGTCGCGGACGCGCAGGGCATCGAGGCCCGCGGCTTCGACGACGAGGAGCCCGAGCCGACGAGCGCCGTCGTCATCGGCGGCGGCTTCATCGGTGTCGAAATGGCCGAGAACCTCGTCCACCGAGGCCTGCACGTCGCCCTTGTCGAGGCCACCCCGCAGGTGATGGCCCCGCTCGACCCCGAGATGGTCGCTCCGGTCCACGACGCCCTGCGTCGTGCCGGGGTCGACCTCCACCTCGGCCGCTCGGTGACCGTGATCGGGGACCACGACGTCACGCTCTCCGACGGCACGGTCCTGCCAGCGGCGGTCGTCGTCGCCTCGATCGGGGTCCGGCCCGACACCTCGCTCGCCGAGGGCGCCGGGCTGCGCATCGGACCCCGCGGCGGGATCTGGGTCGATGAGCAACTGCGCACGAGCGACCCGCACATCTATGCCGTCGGCGACGCCGTGGAGAAGGTCGACGGCCTCAGCCACGAGGCGAGCCTGGTCCCGCTGGCCAACACCGCGAACCTCCAGGGCCGCCGCGTCGCCGACGTCATCGCCGGCCTGCCGGGGAGCGACCGGCACGTGCTCGGCACCGCGATCGTCGGCGTCATGGGCCTGCAGGTGGCCGCGACCGGCTGGAACGAGAAGCGGCTCCGGGCGGCAGGTCGGCCCTATCGCGCCATCCACACCCACCCCGCCTCGCACGCGACCTACTACCCGGGTGCGGCGACGATGGCGCTCAAGCTGCTCGTCGACCCGGAGACCGACCGCATCCTCGGCGCCCAGGGGGTCGGGCGCGACGGCGTGGACAAGCGGATCGACGTCATCGCGACGGCGATGACCGGAGGCCTGTCCGCGAGCGCACTGGCCGGTCTCGAGCTGGCGTATGCGCCGCAGTTCGGCTCGGCCAAGGACCCGATCAACATGCTCGGCCACATCGCCGACAACCTCCGCACCGGCGTCGCCGTCGAGATCCAGTGGGACGAGCTCGCCGATGCCATGGCGGCGGGGGCCACCCTCGTCGACGTCCGCACCCCCGCCGAGTTCGCCAAGGGCGGGATCCCCGGTGCCCTCAACATCCCGGTCGACGACCTGCGCGACCGGCTCGACGAGGTGCCGCCCGGTCCGGTGGTCGTCCACTGCGCCGTCGGCCTGCGCGGGCACGTGGCCGCCCGGATCCTGCGCCAGCGCGGATGGGATGACGTCCGCAACCTCAGCGGTGGCTACACGACCTGGAAGGCCGGCACCGGCGCCTGAGCTGCGCCGCCGCCCTCAGGTGCGGCGCAGGAGAGCGACGGTGTCGAGCGCCGGCCGGTCCGCGCCCTCGACGGAGCGCTCGCGGATCTCGGCGAGCTCGACCTCGACAGGCAGCCCCTCGATCGAGGCGAGCACGCCTTCGGGGTCGAGCAGGATGCTCGGATCCTGGGGTCCGCCGACGCCCTCGGTGAGGTTGCGCAGGGCGTGACCGATGACGAGGACGTGCCCGCCGGGTCGCGCGGCGGTGGTCGCGGCGCGCATCGCGGCCCGCCACTCGTCGTCGGGCAGGTGGAGGTAGCAGAGCAGGACCAGGTCGTATGCCGAGTGCTCACCATCGGCGGTCGCGTCGCCGACGAGGGTGGTCAGGCGCGCGCGCAGTGACCCCAAGCGCTGGTCGGCGATGTCCGACATGCGTTGCACCGCAACAGAACTGAAGTCGGTGGCCGTGACCGTCCAGCCCTGCTCGACCAGCCAGAGGGCATTGCGACCCTCACCGGCGGCGACATCGAGAGCCCGGCCGGACGGCATACGGGAGGTCAGCTCACGCACCCACACGTTGGGGGCAGCCGACCACACGAGGTCTGACCCGGCATACCGGGCATCCCAGTCGGCGGCGTCCATGTCAGGCGAGGGAGAGGAAGAGCTTCTCCATCGCCTTGACGTCCATCGGGTTGTGCTCGGGGTCGGAGACGCACTGGCGCAGGCCGAGGGAGATCGTCGCGAAGCCGGCGCGGTCGATGGCCTTGGAGACGGCCGCCATCTGGGTGACGATGTCCTGGCAGTCGCGGCCGTCCTCGATCATCTTGATGATCCCGCCGAGCTGCCCCTGGGCCCGCTTGAGTCGCTTGACGACCGCGTCCATCTCGTCGGCGTTCAGCTCCATGACTTCCCTTCCCCGTGCACTCGTGCGCTCGCGTTCATGGTACCCCCGGAGGTATCGACTCCGAGGGCGCATCCGTGCTGTCGGCCCCGGCTGAATGGGCGCCGGATCACTCCGACTGCGCGGCGACCTGCGAGCGCACCTCGTCCATGTCCAGGGCGCGCACGCTCTCGATGACCTTCTCGAGGCCGGCCGGGGGCAGGGCGCCGGACTGGGCGTAGACGAGGATGCCCTCGCGGAAGGCCATGACCGTGGGGATCGAGGTGATCTGTGCCGCACCGGCGAGGGCCTGCTCGGCCTCGGTGTCGACCTTCCCGAAGACGATGTCGTCGTGCTTCTCGCTCGCGGCGCCATAGGTCGGTGCGAACTGTCGGCAGGGCCCGCACCAGGAGGCCCACCAGTCCACGAGCACGATGTCGTTGTCGGTGACGGTCTTCTCGAAGGTGTCGGCGGTCAGGTCGACGGTGGCCACGCGGGTCTCCTCGGGTCGCTGAAGGGGGCTCGGGTGGCTGCAACACCGCGGCCTGCCGTTGTATGCCCGGGCAGGATGTAACCTGACCATGACAGGGATACCCCCAAGGGTATGAGCGAGGAAAGGACGCCGTGCTCGTTTCGGTCATCGCCGGGCTCGTCATCGGCGTCATCCTCGGCACCCTGGGCGGCGGCGGCGCCATCCTCGCCCTGCCGGTGCTCGTCTTCGCCCTCGGCCTCTCCCCCCACGACGCGGCGACCGCCTCGCTGATCATCGTCGGCATCACCTCCGCCATCGCGCTCGTCGAGCACGCACGCGCCCGACGGGTGCGGTGGCGTGACGGCCTGGTCTTCGGCGTCGTCGGCATCGTCGGCACCTCGTTCGGGACCTACCTCGGCCGGGGAGTCCACGGGCAGGCGCTCCTGCTGTCCTTCGCTGCCCTGCTCATCGTCGTGGCGATCATCATGTGGCGCCGGAGCAGCGCCTCGTCGCGTGCCACGGCTCCCGGCGCCGCCAGCGCGCCAGGGGCAGCCGAGACGGGCATGGCAGCGGGCGCAGCGGGCACGGCGGGCATGGCAGCGGGTGCAGCGAGCACGGCGGGAGCAGCGGACCCCACGCCGGAGACGGCACCGGCCACGGCCAGTCGCGCCTCCACGACCATGGCCGCCGCGACCGTCGTCGGACTGCTCACCGGCTTCTTCGGGGTCGGGGGAGGGTTCGCGGTCGTCCCGACCCTGGTGATCGCCCTCGGGTTCGCGATGCGCGAGGCCGTCGCCACGTCACTGCTCATCCTCACCCTCAACACCGGCAGTGCCCTGGTGGCGCGGGCGGTGGGCGAGGGTATCCACGTCGACTGGGGGATCATCGCGCCGTTCACGGTGGCCACCGTCGTCGGCAGCTTCGTCGGAGCGCGACTGGGACCGCGCCTGCCCGAGCGTTCCCTCCAACGGGCCTTCGCCCTCCTGCTCGTGCTCGTCGCCCTCTACACCGCGTGGAAGTCCTTGACCTGACGCGGCCGCGGCCCGCGAGGATGGGGCCCATGCGCGAGCTTGCCGACGTCCTGCGGGAGACCCTGCCCGGGCGCGCGACGGACGCGACCCGACGCTCGGCCGAGGCACTGCGCGACACCTATCGCTCCGGCGCCGCCCCCGCGACCCTGGCCATCGCCGACGCCGCCAGCGCGGCCGCCTATGCCGCCTACCGGATGCCGGCCACGAGCGCGGCCATCGCTCGTGCCCTCGAGTCGCTCGTGCCGGTGTGGGATACCACCGACCCGCCCCGGAGCCACCTCGACCTCGGCGGCGGCACCGGCGCGGCGGTGTGGGCGGCGCACGGCCTCTGGCCAGGGATCCGCAGCCGGGTGCTCGACGCCTCCGAGCCCGCCCTGGCCCTGGGCCGCCGGCTGGCAGGGGCCGGCGCCGACGACGGCCTGGCCGCAACCGAGTGGGAGCTGACTCGCCTGGCACCCGGCACGCGACTGCCGAACGCCGACCTGACCACCGTGTCCTACCTCCTCGGCGAGCTGTCGCCCGAGCTGGCCGGTGAGGTTGTCGACACCTGCCTCGCCTCGACGAGGGCACTCGCCATCGTCGAGCCCGGCACCCCCCGGGGGTATGCCGCGGTGCTGGCTGCCCGGGAACGGGTCCTCGCGAGCGGGTGGAGACTCCTCGCTCCCTGCCCGCACGCCGGGCGCTGTCCCCTCGCGCCCGGCGACTGGTGCCACTTCTCGGTCCGGATCCAGCGATCTGCCCTGCACCGCCAGCTCAAGGACGCCGAGCTCGGTCATGAGGACGAGAAGTTCTCCTACCTCGTCGCGATCGCTCCCGAGGTGGCCGGCGTCCCCGGGGCGGAGCAGCGCGCAGCGGAGCCGCCGGAGTCCCGCGTGCTGCGCCACCCGCTCACGCGCAAGGGACTGGTGCAGCTGCGACTGTGCACCCCTGAGGGCACGGTGCGCGACGAGATCGTGAGCAAACGACAGGGTCCGCGGTACCGACTGGCGCGCGACACCGACTGGGGCGACACCTTCCCGCCCGCCTGAGCGATCCGCCTCAGGCGGGCGCGTCGGCTTCCGCGCCGGCGATGTTGACCATCCACGGCATACCGAACTTGTCGACGCACATGCCGAAGGTGTCGCCCCACATCTGCCTCTCGAGAGGCATGACGACCTGGCCGCCCTCGGCGAGCTGGTCCCAGTAGCCGCGCAGCTCGGCCTCGTCGTCGCCGGAGAGGCTGATCGAGAAGTTGCTGCCGCTGGTCACCGGCTGACCGGGCGGGCCATCGGAGGCCATCAGGGTGAACCCTGCCGGGGTCTGGAGCATCGCGTGCATGGTGCCGTCAGGGTCGACGCCCTCGGGTGCACCGAACTCACCGAAGGTGGAGATGGCGAGCTCACCGCCGAAGACCGAGTGGTAGAACTCCATCGCGGCACGGGTCGTGCCATCGAAGTTGAGGTAGGGGTTGAGCCTGCTGGCCACGGGTTCTCCTCCGTCACGGGTTGGTGGGGTGATCCTTGCCGGACGCAACGCCGGTGTCCACGGCGGGATCCGCGCGTGGACCGGTCATCGCCCTGGGGTCGACGAGTCGGTCGAAGTCCTCCGCTGAGACCGCCCCTGAGGCCAGGGCCGCGTCACGCAGCGAGAGTCCGTCGTCCTGCGCCCTCTTGGCGATGGCCGACGCCGCGTCGTAGCCGATCTCGTGCGCCAGCGCCGTGACGAGCATGAGGTTGTCCCGCAGGTGCTCCTCGATGACATCGGGGACGGGCTCGAGGCCGACGACACAATGATCGGCGAAGGAGCGGGCTGCATCGGCGATGAGGCCGATCGACTCGAGGACGGCATCGGCGATGACCGGCTTGAAGACGTTGAGCTGGAAGTTGCCCTGCGCCGCGGCGAAGCCCACGGCGGCGTCGTTGCCGAACACTCGGGCCGCGACCATCGTCACTGCCTCGCTCTGCGTGGGATTGACCTTGCCCGGCATGATCGAGCTGCCCGGCTCGTTCGCCGGGATCCGCAGCTCGCCGATGCCGGTGCGGGGCCCGGAGGCATACCACCTGACGTCGTTGGCGATCTTGTACATCGCCGCCGCCAGCGTGCGCAGGCTGCCGGACAGGGTGGCGAGGGCGTCGTGCGAGGACAGCGCCGCCACGAGGTCGTCGGCCTGGGCGAAGGCCTCGCCGGTGCGGGCGGCGAGCAGCTCCGCGACGCGCGCGCCGAACTCCGGGTGGGCGCCCAGACCGGTCCCGACCGCCGTGCCGCCGATGGCGAGCTGCCGCACCGGAGCGGTCGCGGCAGCCACCCCGTCGAGGGCGGCGTCGAGCTGGGCCACCCAGCTGTCGATGACCTGGCCCAGCCGGATCGGCGTGGCGTCCTGAAGGTGGGTGCGCCCGGACAAGACGACCTCGCCGATCGCTTCGGAGCGCTGAGCCAGCACTTCACGCAGGTGACCGATGGCGGGCACCAGTCGCTGCCCGACCTCCAGCACGACGGCGACGTTCATCGCCGTGGGGAAGGTGTCATTGCTCGACTGGCCGCGGTTGACGTGGTCATTGGGGTGGACCGGCGCCCTGGCACCGAGCGCACCGCCGGCCGCGACATTGGCCCGGTTGGCGATCACCTCGTTGACGTTCATGTTCGTCTGCGTGCCCGAACCGGTCTGGAAGACGACGAGCGGGAAGTG
>WBZM01002012.1_pt1 | contig 18301 bp, 23 predicted proteins | sample 5204271 | NCBI WGS metagenome assembly WBZM01 (sample SAMN12344346, study PRJNA552823) | activated sludge metagenome | biome: Activated sludge suspended growth; feature: Nitrification reactor; material: Wastewater; isolation source: activated sludge from nitrification reactor of wastewater...
GACGAACACCGATTAGCGCCGACCCTCATAACCCGAAGGTCACAGGTTCAAATCCTGTCCCCGCCACTCGACAGAAGGCCCGGAAACATTGAGTTTCCGGGCCTTCTGCGTTCCCCGCCCGAAGCACGCCCAGCTGCCTTCTACCGGGACCTCTACCGGGTAGAACTCGGTCGACCCAGCGAGCATGGCCGACGGTGGGGTGTCAGGCGGCGTCGTGGAGGAGTTGTGCGAAGGTGAGCGCGGCTTCGTGTTGCATGCCGGGGATGACATGTTGGTAGGTGGCCATGGTGAATCCGGGGGTGGAGTGCCCGAGGCGTTCGGAGACGACCTTGACCGGTGTGCCGGCCTTGAGGAGCAGGGTGGCGTGGGTGTGGCGGAGGTCGTGGAACCGGATCGGTGGCAGTCCGGAGCGTGCGACGAGCTTCTTGAACGCGTCGGACAGCAGTTGGGGGTGGGTCGGTGCGCCGTCGGGTCGGCTGAAGACGTGACCGCTCGGGTCGTCGGGGTCGAACTCGGGGTCTTCGTCGATACGCCGTTCCCGCCATGCACGGAGGAGGGCGGTGGTGGTGGGGTCGAGGTTGATGTTGCGGCGGGCGGTGCGTGACTTGCCGCGGGTCTCGTGGAGCTCGTAGCCGACCGAGACGAGTGATCGGGTGACGCACAGCAGCTCCTGGTCGAGGTCGACGTCGCCCCAGCGGAGTCCGAGGATCTCGCCGCGTCGCATGCCGGTGTTCGCGGTGACCCAGAGGGCGGTGTGGTAGCGGTGGTCGCTGGTTCCGGTGAGGAACTGGTTGAGCTGGGAGGCTGTCCACACTCTCGAGGTGGGGCTCGACAGTGGCCGTCTTTTCGGGGCGTGGGCGAGGCGGGCGGGGTTGGAGACGATGAGTCCGCGTCGGGCGGCGTCGTCGAGGGCGCGGCGCAGGATCATGTGGATCTCGACGATTGTCTTTGGGTTGAGGCCGCCTGTGCCGTCGGCGCGGCCGTGGTCGGCGAGCTTGGCGTATAGCCGTTCGAGGTGATCGGGCCGGAGCCGACGTAGCGGCACTCTGCCGACCGTCGGTGTGATGTGGAGGTCGATGTTGCGTCGGTAGGAGTCGTAGGTGCTGGCCCGAAGGGTGAGCTTCTTCGATGGCAGCCAGCGCTGGGTGAGATAGACGGCGACGGTGAGCGATGACCGTTCGTGGCCGTCGTTGTGACGGCGCTGTGCCAGGTCGGCGGCGAGCCGTTCGGCGTCGGCGCGGTCGGTGCCGGCGGGGTGCCAGCGGCGTCGTTCGCGTCCGGTGATCGGGTCGGTTCCTTCGTAGATGACGGCGTAGTAGCGGTCGCCCTTGCGGGCCACGTATCCCTGCATGTCGATGTGCTCCTCGGTTCGGGCCGACATGTGTCGGCGGTGGAACACATCGGGAGAAGCAGGGCGTTCCTCCAGCTCAGGAAGCTGTCCGGCCGGGTCGCTACCCCCAACGAGACAGATCGGATCCCGCATCGACATCGATGGGGCTTCGTGTGCCAGTTGCGCCCTGGCGAGGGCAGCACGCGGGTGCGCTCATCGTCGATCGGCAGGTGTTCTGTCGGCGCCGGGCTTCTCGTGGGCGTTGACAGTGCGTCCGACGACGCGAGCCGGGCGTTGGGCTGGTTCGGTCGCCGCTTGTCGAACCGCCGCCACCGAGGTCATGGGGCCTTGACGAGTTCACTGCTCCACGGTGCCGGGCAGGGAGAGGTCGCCTGAGGCGACGTCGAAGACGTTCTCGACGCACAGCAGGGGGTCGTGGGGGCTGGTTGAGACTCGCAGGCCTGCGGTGACGCCGTCGTAGTTGAAGTCGGTGTTGGAACCCAGTTCGGAGATCGGCACTCGGATCTCGACGGTCTCGGCGGTGACGTTGGTGGCGATGTCGGGGCTGTCGATCAGGATCGGCAACTCGGGCCAGGTGGCCGGCACCGTCGGGGTCGCGCCGTCGGGGATGTCTCGGACGCTGAGCCCTCCACCGCACTCGGCGCTTTCGACCAGCACCACCCAGTGGGTGTGCCACAGGGCGCCGTCGTTGGTGGCGTCACCGTCGCCGTCTTCGTCGTAGAGGGGGGTGTCATCGAAATCGGGGTGGCTTGTCGCTGCGAGCGCCACGATGCCCTGATCGGCGTCGAAGCCGATGGTCGATGAGTTCAGCGTCGTGGGCCACACGTAGGACCACACCGGTGCTTGTTCCAGCGCCCCGACCGGCTTCGGAATGCTGGACCCTGCATTCGCGACCACCTCGGAACGGAACACGACGTCATCGCCGTCGGTCGTCACTGCGGTGAGGACCAGATCGAACGCGGCGTCGGCGGACTCGGATACTCCCGAAGTGATCGCGCCCGCTGGGTGCTCGTGGTCTGTGTTGCTGTGCTCCGGGTCCGCGTCGGTGTCGGCGGGAGTGTTGGTGGCCGCGCTCGGTGATGGCTGCTCAGTGGCCGTGGGGGTGGTGTTGTCGTCGCCGCACCCGACGGCGACGAGCGCGAGGGCAGCCGTCAGGCTCAGGGATCGGATCTTGTTCATCAGTAACCTCCGTTACATCGGCATCCTATGTAACGGAGAATGTATAGGAAACCTATGAATAGTGCAACGGGTAGTTTCGGTCGATGTGTGGCCCTGGCCGCGGTCGCCGTCGTGCAGTGCCCTCTCGACGCGCCCCGGTGGCGTTCCTCGATCGGCACTGCGGAGGCCGGAACGACTCCATCAACAACCCGCCCCGGATGCCGGGCGCGCGGTTCTGCGGTGTGGTGCGTTTCCTGGTGCTGACCGCAGGCGCGATGTCGTCTCAGCGCGTCTCGCGGTTGACGAGCAGTGCGATGAGTTGGGCGAGCGTGGTGGCGGGTCGGAGGTCGTCGGCATCGATGGGGGTCAGGCTGCGTTCGCCGTATTCGTCGGCGAGCAGGTCGACGAGGTCGTAGAGCGCGAGTTCGTCGGGGTAGCCGCAGTCGGCGAGTGTGGTGGTGCTGTCGATCTGGTCGAGGTGTCCGGCCACGAGGGTGATGATGTCGTCGGGGTCGATGTCGTCGCGGTGGCTATGGGTTTCGGCGACCATCGGGGGGCTCCTGGGGTGGTGTGACACCGAGCTGGGTGGCGTGGACGCGGGCGACGTTGTGGGCGAGCGCTCGGGCCCGTTCGGTGTTCGGGCCGTTCCAGCCGGCGGCGAGCGTGTGGTTGAACAGGGTGAGCCAGCGTTCGAAGTGCGTCGAGGTGAGCGGCGCAGCGGCGTGGGTGTCGGCGTGGCGGGCGAAGGGGTTGCCGCGGTAGCCGTCGATGCCGAGGAGGGCCCGCGCCCAGAACGCGGTGAGTTTGGGGAGGTGCGTGGTCCAGTCCACGTGTGCGATGTCGTTGAACACGGGCCCGAGCAGGTCGTCGGCGTTCACGTCGCGGTAGAAGCGGTGGACCATGTCGCTGATCTCCTCGACGGAGTCAAGATCGGGGTAGGTCACAAAACGGTCCTCCTCCGGGGCTGCGGGTCCGCCCAGGCGGCGAGAAGACCGAGCGCGGCCACCTTGGCGACCTCGACGATGCCGTAGACCGTGTGGAGATGTGAGGGCGGTGGTTCGATACCGGCGATGATCGAGGCGACGCGTTCGTCGAGTTCGGGTTGCAGCCAGGCGGACTGCACGACGACAGCGACAGCGACGACTGCGGCGGCCGTCAGTGCGCGCCGCCCGATGCTCTGCTGGTGCGTGGCGGTGCGCCAGATGAGAACGGCGAGCAGCGCGGCGAGGACCCACTCGAGGTAGGCGAGGGCATGGAACGTGGCGCGGCCGACATCGAGTGCGACGGGACGGGTGAGGGAATCAGCGGTGAACTTGACCGGGGTGGCGAGGAACGAAACACCGATCACGATGCCCATCCACACCAAGGCGAGGGGGCGGATCATTCGCCGGTCCTGTCACCGACGTCTGTCGACGCGACCGGAGCTCGTGGGAACTCGAGGCGTTGGAGTTCGATGACGGCGTCTGGCACGGCGGTGAGCTGGTAGGGCGCGCCGGCGACGAGCACCGCTCGCGCGTGAGCGGCGAGCGGGCGGTCGCTGTGGCCGCGACCGCCCACCCGGACCGCACCCGACTCAACAGTGAGGACAGTCCATGCCGTCGGGGTCATCACGGTGCACGGACGCGGGTCACCGATGTGTCGGCGGCGCACGGGGCCAACGGCGATGAGCCCGACGGGGAGTTGCGCTCGATCGCAGAGCGCACAGTCCGCCGGTTCGTCGTCGTTGACTGCGCTGGCCGATTCGTTGACCGGGTGTCCGCAGTCGAGACGAAGCCAACTGCCGTGGTCGAGGTCGATCGTTTCGATGCTGCGTCTCATGCGATGGTCTTGCTTCCGTGACCCTGATAGGTAGTCTTATAGTATGCGACTTGAGGTTACGCGCAAGAGCGACCTGGCAGTTCGGGCGCTGCGATCACTCGCAGATCATCGGGGCCGGGTGAAGGGTCCGGTGTTGGCCGAGACGGTGGGGTCGACGTCGGGGTTCGTGTCCCAGGTGCTCCATCCGCTGGTGCGTCAGGGTTGGGTCCGGTCCGATCCGGGTCCGGCTGGCGGGTATTCGTTGGCGGTTGACCTGACGTCGGTGTCGGTGCTGGCGGTGATCGAGGCGGTCGAGGGTCCGACCGATTCGGGTCGGTGCGTGTTGGCCGACCGGCCGTGCAACGAATCGGGGACGTGCGCGTTGCATGTGCCGTGGTTGCGGGCCCGGGCGCAGTTGCTCGGCGAGCTCGCCGCGACGTCGGTGGCGGAGGCGTCGATGGTGACCGAGGGCGCCCGATGACGACGGTCGGTCCTGACGCGGGCGCCGCTGCGACGGCTGTTCGACCGGTGGCGCCGTGGCGTCAGGTGGCGATACCGACCGAGCATGGTGGTTGGAGCCTGACCGCGGAGCCGGTCGTGTTGGGCCTGCTGGTTGCGTGGTCGTGGCCCGGCGCCGCGCTGGGTGTCGCGGCGATGCTGGCGTTCGTCGCCCGGACGCCGCTCAAGTTGGTGCTGGTGGACCGATGGCGGCATCGCTGGTTGGATCGCAGCCGTCTCGCGTTGCGGATCGCGGCGGTCGAGATCGCGTTGATCGTCGTGCTGGGCGCGGTGGCGGCAGCGACGTCGGCGAATGGCTGGTTCTGGGTGCCGTTGGCGGCGGCGGCCCCGCTGGTCGGGATCGAGTTGTGGTTCGACATGCGGTCGCGTGGCCGCCGGCTGGTCCCGGAGCTGGCCGGCACGGTCGGGATCGGTTCGGTGGTGGCCGCGATCGTGCTCGCCGCGGATGGATCGGTGGCGTTGGCCGTCGGGTTGTGGGTGGTGGTCTCGGCTCGAGCGTGCGCCGCGATCCCGTACGCGCGCACGCAGGTCTTTCGCGCCCACGGCCGCACCGTCACGTTGTGGCACAGCGACCTCGCCCAAGTGGCCGCGCTGGCCGCGGTGATCGCCGCGTGGATGCTCGACGCCGTGCCGCTCGCTCCGGTCGTCGCGGTGCTGGCGGTCGCGATGTTCAACATCGTCGCGGTGCGCGGGCCGGTGCGACGGGCCGTCGTGATCGGCATGCAGCAGATGGCCTTCGGCATCGCGGTCACGGTCGTGACCGCGATCGCGGTACTCGCATGAACCAACGACAGGAGCACACGATGCCCTCAGCAATCGACCCGACCTCCACGCTGGGGGAGCTGGTGAACGCGACCCCGGCGCTGGCGGCGCACCTCGACCAGCTCGGGCTGGACTTCTGCTGTGGCGGGCATCGAAGCCTGGTCGAGGCCGTCGCTGCAGCCGGCCTCGACCTCGACGAGGTCCACGCCGCCCTCGCCGCCGTCAGCTCCGAGCCCGACCCCGGCACGGTGGCCTGGATCGAGATGAGCCCGGTCGAGCTGGTGGACCACCTCGAGACCACGCACCACCGATACCTGAGCGACACGTTGCCGCGTGTCGGGGCACTGGTCGACAAGGTCGCGGCGGTCCACAGTGACCGGCACCCCGAGCTGGTGACGGTGCGGTCGTTGTTCGCTGAGCTGCGAGCCGACCTCGAGCCCCACCTGGTGAAGGAGGAGCGAGTCCTGTTCCCGATGATCCGTGAGCTCGCCACGGCGGCGACGGCGCCGAGGTTTCATTGCGGCACGCTGGCCAACCCGATCCGGGTGATGCTGACCGAGCACGACACCGCCGGCGATCTCCTCGCCCGGCTTCGGGCCGCGACCGCCAACTACTCGGTGCCGGCAGATGGCTGCGCCAGCTACCACGCCCTGTACGCGGCGCTCGCCGAGGTCGAAGCCGACACCCACTTGCACGTCCACAAGGAGAACAACGTGCTGTTCCCCGCGGTGCTCGCCACCGAAGCCGCCCTCGAGCATGGTGCTTCATGAACACGGATCTGGGCGGCGACCCGCCGTGCTGGGCGTACCTCGTCGACGACGACCCGACACCATGGGGGTCTGGTGATGTCGGCCAGGTGGTCGCCGTCGACCTCGGCGCGACCGACACCCGCGGCCGGTCCGGGGTGGTCTGGAGCCTGCCCCATGGCGGCGACCTCGACGTCAACCTGGTGCACCTGCGACCCAACGACAGCATCGGCGCGCACGTCAACAACGACGTCGACGTGGTGATCTCCGTGTTCGCCGGACGCGGTCAGGTCTCGATCAACGGCACCAGCCACGACCTGCGAAGCGAGGTCCTCGTGGTCGTCCCGAAGGGCGCTCGGCGCGAGATCGGCGCCGGCGCCGACGGCATCACCTACCTCAGCATCCACCGACAACGCCAACCCCTCGGCGTCGGCGTCTGCCCGAACCAGTCCGATGACCGGTGACCTCCCGTCATCGCCCGTGCCTCGGGTGGCGCGGACCGCCGCGACGGCGTCGCGGCCGGCGGGTCGTCGATGAGCGGCGCGTCAGCTCCGGCGCATCGGGGCAGGGACCTCGATGACCGCGTCGAGATCACCGAGTTCGTCACCCGCTTCTACCGGGCGATCGCCCAGGACGACCAGTTCCACCGCTACTTCCACACCATCGCCAACGTCGACTGGCACGCCCACACCCTCGACCTCGCCGACTTCTGGACGGCGGTGCTGCTCGGCGAACCGCACCAGCATGCGGTCGAGACCATCGAGGCGCACCGGTGGCTGCACGACACTGAACCATTCGACGACAACCTGTTCGAGTTGTGGGTCGAAATTCTCGACGCGACCCTCGACGGCGGCTGGAACGGACCGATGACTGAGTCCGCCCGACGGCGCGGTCGCGGCCTCGCCTGGGCCATGGCGAAACGTCTCACCGGCCACACCCCCCGACGAACACCATGAACAACGACTCGCCAACGCCACGACCCGACGACCCTCGACGACGGCGCCCACCAGTCGGTGACGCGCCGTCGCACCCGCCGCTCGCCGCAGCGCTCCTGATGATCGGGGTGGTGCTGTTCCTGGTCGTCATGTCGGTCGTCGCCGTGATGTGACCCGGCCGACGGTCGACGCGCGGTCGTTCAGGCCGGGATCGGTTCGTGTTCGGGGCAGTCGACACGCAGGTCCCGGTCGGCGAGCGCGGTGGCGAGGAGCAGGCATCGCGCGCGAGTTCGCGGTCCGGGCGGTTGGTAGTGGCGGCAGCTGAGACAGCTGCGATTGACCGTGATGACTCCGGCCGCCTGCAGCCGGGCGATCTCACCGAGCAGGACCCGCAACGTGGTGGCCCGATCGGCATCGGTGCCGGAACCTGCGGCGAGCAGCGGGGCCAGTTCAGTTGCGGTGTCGGCCGCGAGGTGGTCTCCGTCGTCGGTGAGCGCGACGAGGGTGCTGCGCAGATCGGCGGGGTCACGGTCGCGTCGGATCAGCCCGCGCTTGTCGAGGACCGTGACGGCGTCACTGACGGTGGGTTGGGACACGTCGAGCTCGGCCGCGAGGTCACCGACGCGGCGTGGACGACCATCGGCGAGCGTCTCGATCACGCTCAGGCCGAGCAGCGACACCTCGTGGCGCGTCGCGACGTCTTGCCGCGCGGCGCGCAGCGCCCGACCAAGTCGTTCGACGGCGGCGAGCACCTTGCGGTCGAGGTCGGCGCTGTGGCTCATGACCCCATTGTCGCCTGCGCGGCGGCCCGCCGGGTCACCAACGGGTCGGGTCGTAGGGCTGGGACCACAGCGCGACCGTCAAGGTGACGGCTTTGAACCAGGCGGTGTGCATGGCGTCGATGTCGGCGTCGTCTGTGCCGGCGTTGGCGAGGAACGGTCGGATCGTGGCGGTGATCGGCCAGATGAACGCGATCAGGTACCGCTGCGGGATGTGGGTCTGATCAGAGGTGACTTGGTCGGTGTCGCCCATCGTGTCGGTGTGGCGGCGGGCGATCTCGTGCTGGTAGTTCAACCACTGCTGATCCCACGGCCGGTTGCACAGGTCGCGGATCCACTGCCCGAACCTGGCCCGAACCGCGGTCAGGTAGTCGCCTGATGGTTGCCCGTCGGCGCCGTTGAACGACGCGACGAGGTGTGGGCTTGAACCGACGTAGCCGTACCAGACGTCGAGCACTTGATCGACCTGCGATTCCAGCGCAATGCCGGCTCGGGCGAGCGCCGCGGCGTCGTCATCGGTCCACAGCAGCGTCGCCAGCAACAGGTTCAGATCGTCGAGGCTGACCGGCGACGCCGCAAGGGCGGTGTCGTAGGTGTAGCCGGCGATGTCGGTGCTCATCAGATGTTCTCCTTCGTCAGGTTCTTGTTGTCCGTGCTGTTCGCGTCGGTCCGGAGCGCGCATCCCTGGTCGGGATCGCAGGCCATCGTCGGTCCGGATTGCACCGAGGTCGACGGTTGGGCCGATGTGGCAGGGGGTGCTTCGTCGATGAGTCGTGCGATGGTCGCTCCGACGGTGAGGTCGTCGATGTGGCCGAACGCGTTGAGGCGGATCGTCCCGGCCCGATCGATCAGCACCAGGCTCGGGGTGCCGCGTAGCTGGTAACGCCCCATCGTGATCGGCGTCCCACCCGGCCGATCGTGGGCATCGACACCAACCGGGAAACCGATCCGATACTCGTGCAGGAACGCCTCCAACGACACCGGCGTCATCGCGTCGTGATGTTCGAACACGGTGTGCAACCCCAACACCGTCACGTCACCGCCGAACGCGTCGACGATTCGTTGCGCCTGGGGCAGACCGTGGCTCACGCATCCCGGGCACAACATCTGGAACGCCTCGATCACGACCACCTGGCCCCGCAAATCAGCGAGGGTGACCGGGGTCTGCGTGTTGAACCACTGCGACACCTCCAGCGGCGGCGCTGACCGACCATCTACTCCCATATCCATAGGGACACTATAGATAGGCACCCTATGAGACGCAAGTTGTTCGCTGACCATTGACCCCTCGCCAGCTTGCGGGCGGCGGCCGCCGATCGGTGCACCTCTCCCGTCGAGGCGTGGGGCGGGCTACGGTCAGGTTCATGATCCCGCACCGACACGATGCCGCAGCACTCGACCGGCGGGGCGTGGCGTGGGGCCTCGTCGGGGTAGCCGTGACCTTGGCCATCACGTTCGTCGGGTCCGACGGGCTGCTGTGGTTCGACGCAGCGTTGATCGGCTACCTGTTCGGGATCATCTTCATGGTGTTCGGCGTGATCTACCGCTACAGCGTGTGGGTGCGGCGCCCCTCGACGGCGATGTTGAACCGGCGGGGATGGGACGCGTTCCGTCAGCGCAAGGCCCGCAACGCGGCGGCACTCCCATCGTTGGTCGCCACCCAGTTGCTGGCGCAGGGCTTCATCCGACGCAGGTCCCGCGCCCGCTGGCTGGCACACCAGCTGGTGTTCTGGGGGTGCATCCTCGCCGGGTTGATCACGTTCCCGCTCACGATGGGGCTGTTGCACTTCGAGAGCGTGGGCCAGCAGGGCGACCGCTACCAGGTGTACTTCTCGCGTGTCGGCACGCTGCGCTTCGATGCCGACAGTGTGATCGGCTGGACGATCTATCACGGGCTCGACATCGCCGCGGTGCTGGTGCTCGCCGGCGTGTTCATCTTCCTGCGACGCCGGCTGCGTGACCCGGGTGCGCTGGCCACCGAACGAAGCGGTGACTTCCTCGCGCTGGCCGGTCTGTTCGCGGTGTCGGTCACGGGGTTGTTCCTGACGGTGTCGAGCATCTGGCTCGAGGGCCGCTTCTATGCGGCGCTGAACACGCTGCATGCGCTGACGGTGATCCTGGGGTTGATGTACATCCCGTTCGGGAAGCTGTTCCACATCTTCCAGCGGCCAGCCAATCTCGGCGTCACGTACTACAAGCGGGCGAACGCCGAGGGCCCGGCCGCTGCCTGTCGTCGGTGTGGCGACGAGTTCGCGAGCGCGCAACAGATCGCCGATCTGCAGGAGATCCTGCCGCAGCTCGGGTTCGACTACGCCGCCGCCGACGGAGCCGGCAATTACCAGGACACGTGCCCGAAGTGCCGCCGCGCTCAGCTGGCGTTGGCGCAATCGGCGCGTGTGGGAGGGTTCGGCTGATGGCACGTCCACCGATGTCAGATGCCGAGTTGATCGAACGCTACGGTCCGCACCTGAACCAGGCGCCGCCCGGTGGATGGAACGCGGGTATCGAGGTCGATCGTGTCGTCGACACGCACTGCTGTTTCTGTGGTCAGCAGTGCGGCATCAAGTTGAAGGTGCACGACAACGAAGTGGTCGGCTTCGAACCCTGGTACGACTTCCCGTTCAACGAGGGCAAGCTCTGCCCGAAAGGCGTCAAGCGCTACCTGCAGGGCAGCCACCCCGACCGCGTCGCGTACCCGATGGAGCGCGACGAGACCGCCCCGGGCGGGTTCAGGCGGGTGTCGTGGGATCACGCCCTCGACCGCGTGGTGTCCGAGATCCGCCGCATCCAGGACGAGTACGGCCCGAACTCGTTCGCGATGTTGTCGGGTGTGTCGTTGACGAACGAGAAGAGCTACCTGATCGGCAAGTTCGCCCGACTCGCGTTGCACACGGCGAACCTCGACTACAACGGCCGCTACTGCATGGTGTCCGCCGGTGCCGGCAACAAGAAGGCGCTCGGGATCGACCGGGCATCGAACCCGTGGAGCGACATCCCGCTCGCCGACGTGGTCTGGACCGCCGGCACCAACATCGCCGAGACCTTCCCGATCACCACGAGCTACATCTGGAAAGCCCGCGACCGCGGTGCCCGCCTGATCGTGCAGGACCCGCGCGTCGTGCCGCACGCTCGCACCGCGGACCTGTTCCTGCCGGTGCGCCCAGGGACTGATTCGGCGTTGTTCGGGGCGGTGCTGCACGAGTTGATCCGCCACGACTGGCTCGACCACGACTTCATCGACGCGCACACCAACGACTTCGACCAGGCCGCTGCCGCGGTGGCCGACATGACTCCGGCGTGGGCGGCCGGCATCACCGGTGTCCCGAGGGCCCGCATCGAGCAGGCCGCCGAGTGGTGGGGGACGAGCGCGACCGGGATGCTGCTGCACGCCCGTGGCATCGAGCAGCAGTCCAAGGGTGTCGACAACGTCCTCGCGGCGATCAACCTCGGGCTCGCCACCGGCAAGTTCGGCAAGCCCGGATGTGGTGTCACCACGATCACCGGACAGGGCAACGGCCAGGGCGGCCGCGAGCACGGCCACAAGTGCGACCAGCTGCCAGGTAACCGCGACATCACCAACCCGGAGCACCGAGCGCACGTCGCATCGGTGTGGGGTTGCGATGTCGATGAGATCCCAGGCAAGGGCATCCCCGCACTCGAGATCATCGAGGCGATCCACGCCGGCGAGATCAAGGGGTTGCTCTCGATCTGCTTCAACCCATTGGTGTCGTCACCGGATTCGAACTTCACGCGAGAGGCGCTCGATCGTCTCGAGTTCTACAGCGTGATCGACTTCTTCGTCTCCGAGTCCGGCCATCACGCCGACATCATCCTGCCCGGCTCGCTCCACGAGGAGGACGAGGGAACCTCCACCTCGGGCGAGGGTCGGATCATCAAGATCAACGCCGCGGTCGAACCACCGGGCGAGGCCCGACTCGACTGGCAGATCCTCGTCGACCTCGCCGACCGTCTCGGCAGCGGCCACTACTTCCCGTACACCGACACACACCAGATCTTCGAAGAGCTCCGCCTCGCGTCCGCCGGCGGCACCGCCGACTACCGAGGGGCGACATGGGAGCGGATCGAGGCCGAGTACGGGCTGTTCTGGCCGATCCCCGAAGAAGGGCACCCGGGAACGCCCCGCCTGTACGAAGGCGGACGCTTCTACCACCCCGACGGACGCGCGAAGTTTCACGCCGTGCCGTACCGGCTGCCCGGCGAGGTGGTCGATGACGACTATCCGGTGTGGCTTACCACCGGGCGGGTCGTGAGCCAGTACCTGTCGGGTACACAGACCCGGCGCATCGCTGCGCTTGTCGCCCAGTACCCCGAGCCGCTCTGCGAGATGCACCCGCAACTCGCCGAACGCATCGGCGTCGCCGACGGTGACCTCGTGACCGTCACGTCACGGCGGGGCACGATCACCCTGCCCGCTCACGTGGTCGCCACGATCCGTCCCGACACGGTGTTCATCCCGTACCACTGGCCCGGTGACAAGGCCGCGAATCAGCTCACCCAGCGCGTCGTCGATCCGATCTCGAAGATGCCAGAGTTCAAGGTGTCCGCCGTGCGCGTCGAACGCGCGGGCGGTCGTGTCGCGACCACCGATGTCCGCGACTTCGATCTGCAGGGCGGGGCAACATGAGCGTCGACGTCCGCTACGGCATCGACGACTCGCCGGTGTTCGTGATCGACCCGAGCCGCTGCATCGGGTGCGAAGCGTGCGTGCAGGCCTGTATGGAATGCGGCACCCACCGCGGGCAGTCGCTGATCCACCTCGAACGAATCGACCGCGCTGTGACCACGCAGACCGCGCCGATGGTGTGCATGCACTGCGAGGACCCCACCTGCGCGCAGGTGTGCCCCGCCGATGCGATCAAGCAGACCGAGGGCGGCATCGTGCAGTCAGCGCTCAAGCCGCGCTGCATCGGCTGCTCCAACTGTGTGCTCGCCTGCCCGTTCGGCGTCCCGAAGTACATGGCCGAGATCGACCAGATGATGAAGTGCGACATGTGCACCGATCGCACCTCCGAAGGGCTCAAGCCGATGTGTGCGTCGGTGTGCCCGAGTGAAGCGCTCTGGTACGGCACCATCGACGAGTTCCGCGAGAGCCGCACCGGGTCACTGCTGCGCGACTTCATGTTCGGCCGTCAAGAGGTCCGCACCAAGGTCTACACCGTCGTCGACGACCTCGCCGCCGGCCCGATCGACGTGATGCGAGGCCAGGCCGCGTCATGGCTCGACGACCCGTTCGAACTCGAAAGCGGTGGCACATGACAGACCGCAGACCCGAACCGCAGCCAGTCGCAGCACCGATCTGGAAGCGGGACTTCCCCTACGAGGCCGCCGCCGAAGAAGAGGTCACCCGCCGCGAGTTCGCCCGCTACCTCGTCGCCGGCGCCGGCGCACTCGCGCTGGGCAACGTCGGTCTCGCAGCGTGGACGCAACTGCGCACCATCAACGAGGGCGAACCCCGCGCCATCGTCGACGCCTCGAGCGTCGAGGTCGGCGGCACCCACCTGTTCCGGTATCCGACCGACGCCGACCCCGCCGTGCTGCTCCGCGTCAGCGACACCGAGGTCGTGGCGTTCAGCCAGAAGTGCACCCACCTCGGGTGCGTCGTCTTCTACGAAGCCGACGAGCATCGTTGGCACTGCCCATGCCACGAGGGCAACTTCGACGCCGAGACCGGCGACGTGATCTCCGGACCACCACTGCGGCCACTCGGCCGCATCGACGTCGAGACCCGCGACGACGGCATGATCTGGGCCCTCGGACGGAGCCAGGAATCATGAGGGTCTCCGAACGAGGCCGCCGCTCCTCGTCGGCTGTCCTGATCTACGTGATCATCCTGATGGCGATGCAGGTCTTCCTCGTCACCGTCGCCGCCGAAGCCTTCCTCGCCGACGAAGCCGGCCTCGCATGGGCGACCGCCATGGTGTCCGTCGTGCTGTTCGCCGCCGCCGCCAGCTTCCTGCGCTACCTGAGACCGTAGAACTCGATGGCCGACACCTCGTCATCACCGATCGCGACGCTGTTCCCCGGCTACTTCGCGCTCGTGATGGCCACCGGCATCGTCGCGATCGGCGCAAACCAACAGAACGTCGACCTGCTCGCCCAAGGCCTCTACGTGATCACGGTGCTCGCGTACGTCGTGCTCGCCGTGCTGCTCGCCTCACGCATGATCCGGTACTGGTCGAACTTCGCCGCTGACGTCACCAACCACGCCAAAGGCTTCGCGTTCTTGACGACGGTCGCCGCGACCAATGTGCTGGCCTCCGCGTCGATCGTCATCCACGGCTGGTGGAATCTCGCGTGGGCACTGTGGTGGGCCAGCCTCGTGCTCTGGGCAGCGTTCGTCTACACCACCCTCATCGCCGTCGTCACCGACCGCGACAAACCCGGGCTGCAGGGCGGCATCAATGGCAGCTGGTTCCTGCTCACCGTGTCCACCCAGTCCATCGCCGTCGTCGCCGGACTGTTCCTCACCCGAACCGACAGCGACGCCCTCGCGTTCACTGCGATCGCAGCCTTCGCGCTCGGTGTCGTGCTCTACCTGATCGTCATGACCATGGTGTTCCTTCGCTGGACGTTCCATCCGCTCGACCCGACCGAGGCTGACCCGCCCGCTTGGATCGCCGCCGGGGCCGTGGCGATCACGGTGCTCGCAGGATCGAACATCCTGCTCGCCGCCGACCAGGCCACCGACCGAGTGGCCCGGCTCGCCCCCTTCCTCGAAGGCCTGGTCGTGACGGCCTGGGCCACCGCCACGTTCTGGTTCCCGCTCATGATCGCCATCGGCATTTGGCGTCACCTCGTCCGCCGCGTCCCGCTGGGCTACCACCCGAGCTACTGGGCGATGGTCTTCCCTCTCGGGATGTACGGCGCCGCCACCTACCGCATGAACGCTGCGATCGACTTCGACGCCCTCGCCTGGCTCCCCAAGATCGAACTCGTCGTTGCCCTCTGTGCGTGGACCGTCACGTTCGTCGGACTCGCACGGCACCTCGCGACGTCCCGTCGAACAACACCCCACGGATAGCCGCCGGATCCGGGCGACCGCCGGCATGGCGCCGATGCGGCAGCTTCAGTGCGTGCGGAGGCCGCTGGCGAGTTGGTCGAAGCCGCTCTGGACCAGTGCTGGCAGTGCGGGGGTGTGCGGCGCCGTGAGCCAGTGCTGCAGAGAGGCGCGCATGACGGCGAGCGCCGTTGCTGCGAGCAGGCGTGGTGTGGGGTCGTCGGCCTGCGCGCCGAGTCGTGTGGTGAGACGTTGGGTGAGCGCCTGTTCCCATCCGGCTTGGAGGTGGAGGCTTCGGGCGAACACGGATGGGTTGCTCGCCATGATCGTGAACCGTCGGCGGATCCGGTCGTGTTCGGACTCGTAGTCGGCGGCGACCGTGGCGAACGATGCGCGTAGTGCGTCCCAGGCCGGTTCGTTGTCGGGGCGTTGTTCGAGCTCGGTGAGGATGCGTTCGAGGCGTTCGCTGTAGTCGGCCAGGACGAGGTCGTCCTTGGTCGCGAAGTACGAGAAGAACGTCCGGGGTGCCAGCTCGGCTTCGCTCGCGATCTGCTCGATCGTCGTCTTGTCGAAGCCTTCGCGTTCGAACAGTTCGAGTGCGACGTCTTCGAGTCTTCGTCGGCGCTCACGCTTGTTTCGTTCTCGTCGTCCGGTCGGTTCGGCCACGAGCGCATGCTATCAAAAAGAGCAGTGATTGCAAAAATGCAGTGACTGCATGTATGGTGAGCGCAGGAGGTGTGTCGTGTCGAACGGGTTGTACCGATTGGGTCGTTGGATCGCTGCCCATCATCGGCTGGTTCTCGTGGCGTGGGTGGTGGCAGTGCTGGGCTTGGTGGGGTTGAACCGGGTCGCCGGGGGTGATGCGGTCGACGACTTCCGGGTGCCGGGTGTGGAATCGCAAGCAGCGGTCGACCTGCTCGAGCAACGCTTCCCTGAACGTGCCGGAGCAACCGCGATGGTCGTGTTCCACGTGGACGCTGGCACCGTCAACGACCCAGCCACGGCCGCAGCGATCGACGCCACGATCGCCGAGGTCGCATCGCTCGAACATGTTCTGGCCGTGACCGACCCGCTCGCCGGCCCACGTGCGATCTCACCCGACGGCTCGACCGCGTTCGCGGCCGTGCAGTTCGACGGCTCGACCGCCGAGCTCGGCCGCGCCACGTTGGAGGAGTTGTTCGACACCGCGACGCCAGCGGAGCAGGCCGGGGTGCAGGTCGAGTTCGGGGGCGAGCTCCCGACGGTGCTGAAGGAACGTTCCGAGGGTCCCGCCGAGATGATCGGCATGCTTGCCGCACTGGTCGTGCTCTTCGTCACCTTCCGGGCCGTCGTCGCCACCGTGATGCCGTTGGGCGTCGCAGTTGCCGGGCTGGCGACAGGGTTGTCCATCGTCGGACTGTTGAGCGGGCTGATCGACATCCCCTCCATCGCACCGCGACTCGGCACGATGATCGGTCTCGGAGTGGGCATCGACTATGCGCTGTTCGTGCTGAGCCGCCACCGCGATCACCTCGCACATGGGATGGACGTCGACGAGTCGATCGGCCGCACCAACGCGACCGCAGGTCAAGCCGTGGTCGTGGCCGGTGGCACGGTCGTGGTGGCGATCCTCGGCCTGCAGTTCGCCGGGATCCCGTTCGTCGCCGCGCTCGGCTACTCCGCCTCGATCGTGGTCGCCGTCGCCGTGCTCGTCGCGATCACCCTCCTGCCGGCTCTGCTCAGCGTTGCCCGTCACCGCATTCTCCCCAAGCATCAGCGCACCGTCGGTCAATCGACCGAGGTGACTCACAGCGGCTGGGTGAGCTGGGCGAGATGGGTTGCGCATCACCCGTGGCGTTCCAGCATCGGCGCCACCGTCGTGCTCGTGACCTTGGCCATCCCGATGCTCGACATGCGGCTCGGCCAAGCCGACGCAGGCTCCGATCCGACCACCACCACGCATCGCCGCGCCTACGACCTCCTCGCCGCCGGCTTCGGCGACGGATTCAACGGGCCGCTCCTCATCGCCGTCGACCTCGGCGACAACCCCGACCCCACCGTGCTCGACCGACTGAGCAGCTCCGTTGCCGCAGACCCGGGAGTCCGCGCCGTCTCACCACCCGAGCTCAACGCCACCGGCGACACGGCGCTCATCACGGCGATCCCGACCACCAAGCCCCAGGACCAGGCGACCAGCGACCTCGTCCACCGACTCCGCAACGACCTGCTCCCGGCCGCCACCACGGGCACCGGAGCCGAGGCACTCGTCGGCGGACCCACCGCCGGCTTCATCGATCAGTCCGACAAGATCGCCGCACGCCTGCCCTGGTTCATCGCAGCCGTGGTGTCGCTGTCGTTCCTGTTGTTGATGATCGTGTTCCGATCGATCCTCGTCCCGCTCAAGGCCGCGATCTTGAACCTGTTGTCGATCGGCGCCGCCTACGGCGTGGTCGTCGCGGTGTTCCAATGGGGATGGGGACGTTCGCTCATCGGGCTCGACGAAGCTGTCCCCATCGCGTCGTTCGTTCCGATGATGATGTTCGCGATCCTGTTCGGGCTGTCGATGGACTATGAGGTGTTCATCCTCTCCCGCATCCGCGAGGAGTACCACCGAGGACACTCCAACATCGACAGCGTCGTCGAAGGCCTCGGCGCGACCGCCAAGGTCATCACCGCAGCCGCACTCATCATGATCAGCGTCTTCCTCGGTTTCGTCGCCAGCGAAGACCCGGTCGTCAAGATGATGGGCGTCGGACTCGCCACCGCCGTCGCCGTCGACGCCACCATCGTCCGCATGGTCCTCGTCCCCTCCACGATGGCGCTCGTCGGTGATCCCAACTGGTGGCTGCCGCGATGGCTCGACCGCATCCTGCCCCGACTCGATCTCGAAGCCGAACCCGACGCGTCTGCGTCGTCCGACGAAGGAGTTCTCCGATGAACCAACCGTGTCTGCCCGACGGGCTCGAGCACGTCCGCACCACCGACATCTTCGACAACGACACGGTTCCCGCCGGGCTGCTGCGAGCCCACCGCGTGGCCGATGGCGTGTGGGGTCGCCTCGTGGTCCACTCCGGCACCGTGAGCTTCGTCTTCGACGACGAACCCGAGCATCCGATCACAGTCTCTGCGGGGGACGCCGTCGCGATCCCGCCGGCACGACAGCACCACCTCGAACTCCATGACGCTGCGAGCTTCGCGGTTGAGTTCCACCGCCTCCCGAACATGCCCACACCGGAGGCCGGTACCGAGAGCACAGC
>WBZM01000705.1_pt3 | contig 18274 bp, 11 predicted proteins | sample 5204271 | NCBI WGS metagenome assembly WBZM01 (sample SAMN12344346, study PRJNA552823) | activated sludge metagenome | biome: Activated sludge suspended growth; feature: Nitrification reactor; material: Wastewater; isolation source: activated sludge from nitrification reactor of wastewater...
CGGGCCGCCTCCGGCGGCCCGGAACCAACAAGAGTGGGGTTTTTCGGCGGCAAAGCCGCCGAAAAACCCCACAACCAATTTGCACATTACAAAACAACCACCCTGACCTGTGGTGGTCAAAAAAGCTTGTATTAAATCAAATCTTCACACCAACACCTAACTTTTTTTGCTTATGAAAAAATTGTTGACTTTGTTAGTGCTTACCGCAAGCCTGTTGCAGGTCGGCTATGCCCAGTTGCCGAATGGCGCCACAGCCCCGGACTGGACAATGAGCGACATCAATGGTGGTTCGCACAACCTCTACACCTACCTGAACGATAACAAGGTAGTGTTCATTGACTTTTCGGCGACGTGGTGCGGCCCTTGCTGGAACTACCACAACACACATTCCATCAACGACGTGTACAACGGCCACAACGCCAACGTGATGGCCTTCATGATAGAAGGCGACGTTGACACCAATGTGGACTGCCTCTACGGCTTACCGACCTGCACGGGCGGCACACAGGGCGATTGGGTGACGGGCACCGATTACCCCATCATTAACAGCCACACCCAGAATGGGGCCTATTCCATCGGTTATTGGCCTACCATCTACGGTGTTTGCCCCGACAAGAAGATTTATGAAGTGGGCCAAGTCAGCTCCAGTGCGCTGTGGGACTTTGCACAAGGCTGCTCAGCCCCCTCGCTTGAGATTGGCACAGTTACAAATGTTGACTGCTTTGGCAACAACACCGGGAGTATCACCCTGGACGTTATCGGCGGGATACCGCCGTTCACTTTTGAATGGAGCAATGGCGCTTCCACCCAAAACTTATCGGGATTGGCTCCTGGCAACTACTCGGCAACAGTCACGGGTTCACTTGGTGGCGTTAAAACCATTGGCCCAATCACCATCGAAGGTCCAACGGTTGCCCTCAACATGACCAACTCAGATGTGACGCCAGCGGGTTGTAATGGGATTGGCGGGACGATTTCCGTCGAAATCGAAGGTGGTACTCCTGGTTATTCTTATCTGTGGAGCAACGGTAGCAACTCGCCCATCCTTACCGGGCTACAGGCAGGCACCTATTCTGCTGTGGTGACGGACGCCAATGGTTGTGAATTCGATACACCGGAGTTCACCGTTGACCCGCCAACATATCCAGAAGCCGTGGCATCCGACCCTGACCCACTTACTTGCATCCTGCCAGCCACCGAACTGGATGGTACGGGAAGTTCCGTAGGATCCGACATTTTTTACCTTTGGACAACTGTCAATGGCAATATCGTGTCCGGTGAAACTACATTAGCTGACTGCATGGTAAACGCTGCCGGCACCTACCAGTTGACGGTGTCGAACGCAACCAACCAGTGCTCCACTACTATTGGCGTAAACCTTACCGCCAACCAAGCAGCACCGAATGCTTCGGCAGGGCCTGCAGGTTCACTCACCTGCGCCGCACCGCAAACGACCCTCAACGGCACAGGTAGCACAGGCAGCTCTTTCAACATACTCTGGACAACATCCGGCGGCAATATTGTATCCGGTGCGACAACCTTTAACCCAGTTGTGAACGGTGCGGGCAGCTATACCCTCACCATTACCAACAACACCAATGGCTGCACCTCCTCCTCCCTCACCTCGGTCTCCTCGAATATTGCATTGCCGAATGCTTCGGCAACTGGCGGCCAGCTGACCTGTGTAGCCAATTCCGTGACCCTTGGTGGCAATTCGACAACACCTTCCGTCAACTACAGTTGGACTGGCCCTAACGGCTACAACTCCAACCAACAGAACCCGACCGCAACCCTTCAGGGCACTTACCAATTGACCGTTACTAACGCATCGAACGGATGTTCTTCTACGGCCAGCACGGAGGTAACACAGAACACCGCAGCGCCTAATGCATCAGCCCAAGGAGGCAACCTGACTTGTTCCGCCAATTCGGTTGCCCTGAGCGGAAACTCTACCACAACGGGTGCAAGCTTTGGCTGGACTGGCCCCAATGGCTACACTTCCAACCAGCAGAACCCAACCGTTGGCACTGCGGGCAACTATGTGCTGACAGTTACCGGCACCAATGGTTGCACTCAGAATGCCACCGCTGTAGTTGGTCAAAATACCACAGCACCTAATGCCAGTGCAGGTTCACAAGGCGTCCTGAACTGCAATGCCAACCAAGTAGTGCTGAACGGCACGGCTTCCAGCACTGGTAGCCAGTATAACTACCTTTGGACGACCACCGATGGCAATATCTCAGGTGGTGCAACTACGCTTACACCAACCGTCAACGATGATGGCACATATTCGATTTTGGTAACCAATACCGCCAATGGTTGTACCAGCACCGCCTCAACTTCCGTGGTGCAGCGCCAGCCAGTTGTAGCCAATATTGCTTCGCAAAACGATGTGCTTTGCAACGGCAACGCTTCCGGCTCCGCAACGGCAGCAGGCAGCGGGGGCAACGGCGTGTTCAACTACGCTTGGTCGAACGGCGCTAACACTGCCACTGCCAGCAACCTCAGCGCAGGCAGCTACACGGTTAGCGTTACTGACGGCGAGGGCTGTAGCCAAACTAAAGCTGTGACCATTGTACAGCCAGCATTATTGGTTCCTAATGCGTCCAGTACGGCACAAACTGCACCCAACGTAAACGATGGAACTGCCACTGCCAACCCAATGGGCGGCACAGGCAGCTATACTTATCAGTGGAACACTGGCCAGACGACGCAGACCATCTCCGGCCTTGCCCCAGGCAATTATTCTGTTTCTGTTATGGACGGAAATAGCTGCCTCAAGACGCAGACTGTCACCGTGAATGCTTTCGGTTGCGCGGTACTTGCCAATGCTACCTCCACCGACGTTACTTGCAACGGGAATGCCGATGGCACAGCCAGCATCAGTTTGCTGAACGGTGCCTCGCCTACGGTTTATGTTTGGTCGAATGGTGGTGAGACCCAGTCCATCAGCAATTTGGCCGTTGGCAGCTACACCGTTTCTGCCACGGATGGCAATGGCTGCGAAGTGGTTGCATCTGTTGAAGTTGGGCAGCCCGCACCGCTTGGGGCCAACGCTACCAGCACGTCCACTACAGCTGCTGGAGCCAATGATGGCACTGCTACTGCCAACCCAACAGGCGGCACAGGGCCGTTTACTTACCTGTGGAGCACAGGCAGCACCAGCCAGACCATCACTGGCCTCGCTTCCGCCAACTATACGGTGAGCGTCACCGACGCCAATGGCTGTGTGGCCGTTCAAACGGTGCCCGTTGCACCATTTGGTTGTTCCGCTTTGGCCACCATTTCTTCCAGCAATATCTCTTGCTTCGGTGAGGCCGACGGCCAAGCCACCGTCGTGCTCGTGGGTGGCCTGACGCCTTATACCTACGAGTGGTCGAACGGCGCTACTACCGCCACCATCTCCGACCTCCCCGCCGGCACCTACTCGGTCGAAATTAATGACGCTGTGGGCTGCCCTGCAACTGCGGAAGTCGTGATTGCAGAACCAGCCGCTTTGGAGGCCGAACCCGGTCAGGTTACCAACGCTGATTGTGGCGCTGCCAATGGCACTGCCTCCATTTCGCCGACAGGCGGCACTGGCAACTACAATATCGTTTGGTCGAACGGCCAAACAGGCACAAGCGCCAGTGGCTTGGCGGCTGGCAACTATGCGGTCTCCGTCTCTGACGACAACGGTTGCCAAGCACAGTTAAGTGTTGAAATTAGCGTGGACGACACAGAAGCCCCGACCGTCATCGCTCAGGACTTGGAAATTTCGCTGAACACCAACGGTCAGGCTACACTTTCCGCTTCCCAGGTGAACAATGGAAGCTTAGACAACTGCGCAATTGCCAGCATGACCATCAACCAGACCAGCTTTACCTGTGCCGACCTCGGCACCCACCAAGTCACCCTGACGGTGGTGGACGAAGCTGGCAACACGAGCACGGGCACTGCCAATATCACTGTCGTAGATAGCCAAGATCCGGTCATTTCGGTCAACAGCATCGTCATTTCCTTGGATGCAAACGGCGAGGCAACGCTTGAAGCAGCCATGCTCGACGGTGGCAGCACCGACAATTGCGGCATCGTTGAACGCACCCTCAGCCAGTCTTCCTTCAACTGCAACGACCTCGGTCAAAATGCCGTTGAACTAACTATCATGGATGCCAGTGGCAACCAAGCCACCGGTACGGCCGTCGTTACCGTTGAGGACAACATGGCCCCGGCCATCACCTGCCCAGCCAACATGGTGCTGGCTACCTGTGAACCAGTCGCCAATTTTGGTGCTATCCAAGCAAGCGACAACTGTGCATCCAGCCCAGAAGTTGAGCAAATCGCAGGCCTGCCAAGCGGCGCCACCTTCCCGATTGGCGTTACCACTCAGACCTTTGAGGCCAACGACGGGCATGGCAACACCAACACCTGCACGTTTACAATAGAAGTACTACCAGCCATGGAAATCGAACTGGCAGGTGACAACGTGACTTGCAATGGAGAGGCAAATGGCAAGCTGTCCGCCGAAGTAACGGGTGGCAACCAAGGCTACACCTACCAGTGGAGCAACGGCGCTACTACGCAGAGCATCAGCGACCTTAGCCCCGGCCAGTTCACCGTCTCCGTCACCGACGCCGATGGCTGCACCAGCACCCAATCCGCCACGATTACCGAGCCTACTGCGGTGGCTTCTGTTCCGCTGTCCATCACTCCTGAGACGGTTGGCCAGCAAAACGGTGCCATTGACGTGGACATCAGTGGTGGCATACAGCCGTACAGCTACGAATGGCAAGACCCGAATGGCAACGTAATTTCCGACCAACAGGACGTGGACGGCCTTGCTGCTGGCATCTACCTTTTGGAGGTGACTGATGGAAATGATTGTGTTTCGCTTCACTACTTCACGGTACAGTCGGTTTCCAGCGCCAACCAGCGCCAATTGGAAAGGGCCATTGGCCTCTTCCCCAACCCGACTTCAGGCAAGGTGAACATCACCTTCAAGGAAATTGAAGCAATGGAAGCTGGCATCGCCGTTTTCGACCTGAATGGCAAACTGGTTTCCAATATCGAAAATGCCAGCATCGCCGCTGGCCAATACCAATTGGACATCAACAGCCAAGTTGAAGGTGTCTATTTGGTAAGGATACTTGTTGAGAATCAAGTGGTTACAAAGCGCCTCGTCGTGCAGCATTGATGGCACACTTGGCCAAACGTAAAGCGGGCGGCCCCCTTTGGGGGTCGCCCGCTTCGTTTTAATGGGATGCCTAAGTCATTCAAACTCAATAAAGCAGTCGAATATGGTCTATTAAGCACTTCGTTGAAATTAGTTGATATTAAGAAATTAAGATATTGGGATATATTACCCTGATTACCAACGAATTGCAATAATTTCTCAATTTCAATTAATTTCCAATTTCTACTTATTCTCTGCTATTTTAGTATAAAAAGCTTTTTTATCAGCGTTTTCAGGAAGGCCCGAAACCTGACCATCGCCCAGTTCCACGATTATCCAATCTCCATTCTTTTGCTTGGCAATGTCCATCGTAAAAAAATGGCTCTTGATGCTTGGGAGCAGGGCTTCAAACTGCATTAATACTGGCTCCGTTTCGCCATACTCACCCTCGTCCCAATATTTAAACACGCTCATCACTTTGGCGTCCTTGACAAATACCCGGAATTCTTTGGTGAGCGGCATCCCGCTCTGCGAATGCGCGGCCAGTTCTTCTAATTCCAAATATTCACGGAATACAATCCCCTCGTTCAAGTCACCGTCCTGCAATTCAAGGAACCTCCGCACCACAGATTCCACTTTGCCAAAATCGTTGGCATTCGGGATGAAACAGGCTTCCTCCCAATAATGCTTTTGTGACTTCACATAGTCCTTCACAATAATCGGGGCATTGCCAAATGATTGAATTTGTTCTTCGAAATCAGCCATTTCAAACTTGCCTGTCAATGCCTTATAAGTAGTCTTTGGCGTGAATAACTTGATAGTTTCGTAATTCTCAGGCAGGTAATGGCAAAACCTGTACTCGGCAGGGTCATTGACAAGTTGGATGTTTTTTTCAAGCAGGCCATGATAGAGCATTTCATATTCATTTGGCCTCAGCATCCAACCGCGGTAAATGCCCAACTCCTTGTCTTCACTCGGCCTTACTGACCGCAGGGCTGTTGCCGGGTCGCCCTTTTTTAATGCCTCAAAACTCAGCAAATTGGTTGACAAACCTATCTCTCTTGCAGCCTCATATTCGGCTGCAAAAAGATAATCCACTTCTTTGTGGGTAAAGCCGTTGTCACAGAAAAGGATTCGCATATTCAACAAACAATTTTACAATAGCAAATTTGAATCCTCACCTCGGCACCTCAATCTTCTTCAAAATATCATCCACCACATCCTTGGTGTCAAATCCCTCCATTTCCCGCTCAGGGGTGAGGATGATTCGGTGGTTGAGCACGGGATAGGCCACGTAGCGGATATCGTCGGGCGTCACAAAATCACGGCCACTCATGGCGGCTATTGCCTTCGATGCCTTCAGTATGGCCAGCGAAGCCCTGGGCGAAGCGCCGAGGAAGAGGTCGGGGTGCTCACGGGTATGGTGCACCACGGCGGCTATGTAGTCCAGGAGTTCTTCCCGTATCTGCACCTGTTCCACTAATTTGCGGCAGGCCGCAATGCCCATATCACTGAAAACAGGCCGCACCTCCCCTTTCACGGCCATGCTAAAGTCTTCCCGGAAACGGCGCAGGATTGCTTTCTCCTCGTTCAGTTCTGGGTATTTCACGTTGACTTTGAACATGAAACGGTCGAGCTGCGCTTCTGGCAGCTTGTAAGTGCCCTCTTGCTCAATCGGGTTTTGCGTAGCAAGCACGAAGAACGGCTGGCGCATCGTGTGAGTGGTGCCGTCCACTGTCACCTGGTACTCCTCCATGACCTCAAACAAGGCGGCTTGGGTCTTTGCGGGGGCACGGTTTATCTCATCAATGAGGACGATATTGCTGAAAACCGGCCCTGCGTTGAAGCTGAACTCGGAGGTCTTCATGTTGAAGACAGTGGTGCCCACCACGTCGCTCGGCATGAGGTCGGGCGTGAACTGGATGCGGCTGAAGCCCACATCCATCGTCTGGGCCATGAGCTTGGCGGTCAGTGTTTTGGCGATGCCCGGCACGCCCTCGATGAGCACATGGCCATTGCAAAAAAGCGCCGCCAGCAGCAGGTCTATCAGTTCGTTCTGGCCAACGACCACTTTCCGAAGCTCGTTCTTCACGGCCCCAACAGCATGTGTGAGGGGCGAGAGGTCGAGGCGGTTTTGTTGCCATGTGGGAGCAGCAACTGGCGGAGCGTCGGTGCTAACGTCGTGGAGGGAAGAAACCTCCCCGGCATTTGAAAGAGAAGTAGGCGTTTCCGGGGTCGTTTCTTCCGGCTGCTGGGTTGGTTCGAGATGTTCGTCTGTCATGATTTAACGGAAAAATTATTTGTGGTCAAGTTTGATAAAAACGTATCATTAGACAAAAACCGCTTCCCTTGTCAGTCGCTTTTTATCTAAAAATAGAATATCAGCCAAGATATTCTCTACCTCCATTTTGTTGTATGATGATGCGTCTCGCCTTACATTTATGTAATTGTAAATAGATAAATGTTTTGCTAATTCACCCACTGTTTTCACCCGAAGAGTTCGTCCATATTCTTTTGAAATACTTAACCCATAATATGACACAGCAAAAAAGATTAGCCCTAATTTCCAATTGGCAAACAACAAGACAAAAGAATAAAACTGCAAAACCACTAAAGCAATTGTTATAAACATGGGAGGATGGGTGGCATTCAATTTGAACCCTAAACTCCCCTCTAATTCTCTGACCAAACTCAACCTGCTCTTCTTTCCAAAAACTTCTACCAAGGGTGTGTCCCTTTTGATAAAGGACTTATCTAAATGCGAGGACTTGACCATTGCGCGACGGATTTTATAGAATGCTTGTTGTGAAGTGCAATCCATTACAGTTGTGCCGCTCATTTTTTCAAAAACCACATCTAAAAATTGGCCATAACTTGAAACTTCCGCTAACTCATTGTCCTCAAATTTGAAGCCCAAAGATGATTCAACTTCTGGAAGCAAGTAGCCAAAATCTTCCCCATCCAATTTCGAAAAGTCATCTGTTATTATCATGCTGAATTCCGAATTTAAACGATTTCTACTACCAAAAAAAAGCCATCGCTCCCTTGCGGTTGGTATAGCGGCATCAAAATCAGTGCGTCCGTAGGGCTGCGAATCTCGCCGTGGCGGTCATAAGCAAGCAGTTCTCCTTTTACGACTGGCTGAAAGTTTTGATACCCTGGCCGCATGTTGAAGCAATCATCTGTTTTAATATGGTGAACCTTGACAAGGTCGGCGATTTTGGGCAGGTTCTTCGAATATTCCACAAGGATTTCATCGTGCCGGTTCTCCACGTCTTCGGGTAGCACAGCACCGATGCTCCTCATGCAATTGATGATGGCGGCGATGCTGCGGTTCACCGAAACCGGGTCTTCGTGCTGCCCTGCTTCGAAGGCGGCGGCGGCCATCGGAATGCCAAAATTCTCCGTGGTGAAATAATGGAGCGTAGTGCCATGAATACCCCGCATCAGTCCCGTGATGACCGGAGCATGTAGCCCACTGGCAATGCGGATGCTCTCTGTGACGTCAGTAGCAATGGCAAATATGCCGCCACTGGCAGAGGTCGTATGCAAGTCGAGGAGCACAACCTGGGTAGGCTGGCACTCTGCAATTTCAGCTTCCACCAACTGCAGGATTTCGAGGAGGTCTTGGTCCTCGGAATCAAGTTCCGCAAGGGGCACTTGGCGAATGCGCTTTACGTTCTCCGGCGTCCACTGACGGTTCAAGTCCTTGACAATGAAGCGTTTGCCTTGTGAAAAAGCCCGCCAATTGCCTATCAGTCCAAGCAAACGGCCCTTGTATTGAAAATCGGGATTGACGATGGGTTCCCGGTCGAGCAGGGCGAACACGGTCTCCAATGCCTCAACCCCAGCAGGCTCATTGCCGTGCATACCGGCGGTACAGATGAAGAGTGGGCCGGGTTCGTGGCCAATGTACCGTCCGATGATATGTTTATGTGAATTCGGAATGATAAATGGTCGTATTGATGAATGTTGGCGTCAGTGAAGTTGCTTACACAAGGCCAAAAGTCGGGATGCCGGGGCTTCGGCAACCTTGCCTTCCTCCACCCATGCATAAACGTGGCCAAGGTACGGCATTCCCAGATAATTTGCACTCTCACGGAACGGCATGTCCAATCCGTCCACTGTTTCAGCGTCGTAACCAACGCTGATGGCCCCCAACCACTTACCCCTCAATTGCCTTCCGAGGGGCTTGCGGATGGTCAGCAGGTCGGAAAGGCGGTCGAAGAAAGTCTTCATCACGGCGCTCATGCTGTACCAATAGACGGGCGTTGCAAAGATGATGGCGTCGTAATTGGCAACGATCCGCTCCAAGAGTGGGAGGAAATCGTCGCCTTCATTGCGGTGCTCATAGTCGTAGTAGCCGATGGCATAATCGTTCAGGTCAATGATGTCGCAGCTAAGCAATTGGGCGATTTGCTCCGCAACCAAGCGGGTATTGCCATTGCTTCTTGCCGAGCCTAAAATAATGATGGGGTTGGCCATAATGCATTGTAAATCAATATTATAAAAACTTAAATCAGGGTAAACTGCCCCTCTACCACCACGCTCAGCGGGGTAAAGGAGACGGAATCCCAGGTGCCGAAAATGCCGATTGGCCGCCCACAACTGACCGCCACCAACCGCCAGCCCTTCTCCTCGACTACTGTGATTGGCAACTGCTTGCGTTCAGCGTCCACTATGCAGAATTTTTTTTGGTGGAAAACGGGCACTACCCCTTCCAAAAATGCCGGAAACCTCCCCAGCCACGGGTTCGAGGCCAGTCCATCTGCATATGAATTGGCGAAGGCCGATAAGTTTGGGTGCCCATTGCGGAGCGAAAACGGCTCGCTTGAATACTCGAACGACTTGAGCAGCACCCGCTGTGGGTGCGCTGAGGGATAAAAGACCACCTCCGCCCTGAGCACCGTGCCCGGTTTGAGCTGGGTCTCAAAGCCCGCCCCTCCCCATGAAAAATCCAGCAACAATGCGGCTTTTCCGGTCTTTTCCCCCATCAGCCAGGTGCGGCGGGCGAGCAGGTTGGCATCTTCTTCTTCAATGGTTTGCCCAGCAACGAGCCAATTGTCTTGTGTGCCTGTTTGCGACAGCACATCCTCTTTTTTCAAATTGACGCCAGCGAGGGAAAGCAGGTCGTCCTGCATCGGCTCCGGCAGGGCATCGAGGCGTTGGAAAGCTCTCAGCAATAGGTAAATATCTCCGATTTCCGCCAAAAGTTTTTCGTGCCAGTCCGCCTCGACCATCAGCAGGGGCAGTTGCCGGATGCGGCGGGCGAGGGTGCCCAGCTTGGCATCCACCATGCGGGCAGCAAGGTCGTTGAAAAAACTGCCAGCTTGCCCACTGGGGCCGTGCCCCTCCAAGGTAGCAAGGCCCTGCCGGAACAGGTCAAGCAGCCAGCTTTCCAGTTCGGCAAGGCCAGCGGCCATCTGTGCCATGCGCTTCTCCCGGTTTTGCTTTCGTTGCTCCGCAAGGGCTGCATCGGCTTCGGGGCTGCGGCTTGCGGCTGAGCCGTTGGAAGCAGTTTCGTTGCTGGGCTTGGCCGATTTTTCGCTGCGCTTCTTTAGCCAATCAGCAAGCCAGTCGGGCGGGTTGTCCTGCAATTGGAACACATGGTTGGCCTTGGTGAACAGCAGCAACAGGCCAATTCCGTGCTTACAGGGCTGGCGCCGCACGGGGCATGAGCAACGGAAGCCCATGCCCTCGAAATCCACCGCCGTGCGGTAAGGGTCGGCAGGGTCGCCAAGCAAGCCCCAAATCGCCCTGCCATTGCCCTCCAACGACAGCCAGCGCTGGGCATGGGCAACGGACTTGGCCCGCTGGGCCGTGCCGGGGTCGGGGGCAAGCGTGAGCACGTAGTCGTAGGTGAGTTCCTGTGGCATGGGGCGAAATTAGGGAATTAGGGAATTGGGGAATTGGGTGATGGCCGGTACTGAACATTTATTTTGAAAATGTTGGGTGGTCGTTTATTTTTGCCGTACCCACGGCGCAAAGTAGCTTGCTACCTGAGTTTGGGAAGTTTCAATTTAAAATACTACGAACATGGCAATAATGATAACTGACGAGTGCATCAATTGCGGCGCATGTGAACCAGAGTGCCCCAACAACGCCATTTATGAGGGTGGTGTGGAGTGGACTATTGCCGATGGCACCTCAGTAAAAGGGGAGTATACATTGGAAGACGGCAGTACAACAAGAGCCAGTGACAAGCACGAACCCCGTTCCGACGACTATTACTACATCTCTCCCGATAAATGCACGGAGTGCGTCGGCTTCCATGAGGAACCGCAGTGCGCCGCTGTTTGCCCAGTTGATTGCTGCGTACCCGACCCTGACCGCCGGGAATCGAAGGATGACCTGCTGGCAAGGAAGGAGCGGTTGCACCTTTGAATTGTTAGATTGTTGAAATTGTTGAAATTGTTCCATTGCTCACCCTAACTACCCAACAATTTACCAATCCAACAATTTTAGCAATCCAACAATCCATCAAGAATTAGTTTTCATAGCTTTAGATTTTTTGTGGCCCGTTTGCGATTGCAGGCGGGTTTTTTTGTGGGGGCGCAGGATGCCTGCGTTCCGCCACGCATGACATCCAAGAACAAACGATGGTCTTGCAGTGGATTATTAAAACAAAATTCCAATTTCACAATTACTCAGAATTTTATTCGATGTAGCTACCGCCGTATTGGTAGTATTTGAATAATTTTACCCCTCGCAGAAAATTAACTTTTTAACAAAATTGAATTAGCATGAAAAAAGCATTTACTCTATTCGTGTTTGTGGTAGCCGCCGTGTGGCAATTGGGGGCGCAGATACCACAAAATTCTCCTATACCGGCAGGGTTCAGGATTGAGACCGAGGATGGCCTGTTCAGAACCTTTTCATACAGAGGAGCTTCTGACTGGGGAGACACCTTATTGCAAAGTATCACAGCGGAGATTGTATGGGCTCAAGGGTTGGACAGTTTAGGAAATGAAACCGATTCTTTGGTTTGCGACTCCATGGCTGCTTCTTTGGCAGGCAAAATCGCCTTGATAAGGAGAGGTGGATGTGAGTTTGGTTTTAAGTCATACTTTGCCGAGCAAGCGGGTGCATTGGCCGTGGTAATCGCCAATTGGGTGCCTGAAGGTCAAGATATTGGAGGGGTAACAGGTGGTATTCCCAATATGGGTGGCGGTGCTTTTGGCTCACAGGTTGGCATCCCAGTGCTGGCCATTTCGAAGGAGGACGGCGACCTCATTGGTGGAAAATTGGATGCAGGTGTTCCAGTTACGGGTTTTCTTGAGGTGCGGTCATTTGGAGGGCCTAGAACTGCCTACTCCTATCAAACACCACAAGAGGGCATCAAGCCACTCGAGGACATGGGGGTTACTTTCATTAATATTGATAACTCAACCACCATACCAAACCTGTCCGTTAACGCAATAGTTACTGACCCAAATGGACAGACTACAACCATTACACAGTCACTCACCGACGTACAGCCCCTTTCCGTGAACACGGTCGTTTTTTCTGACAGCTATACACCAAGCGCGGTGGGTACTTACAATGTAAAGTTTACCAATTCCTTGACCCCAGATGAATTGGACCAGTCATTCATTATCACAGATGACCATACCTATGCCCTTGACAATGGTGATTTGATTCCAAATACTAACGGCACGCTTGAATTGGATACTGGTAGATTCAAAACTCCTGGTGTCAACGGTAGTGCACTCAACTTCCACATAGGCAATGTTTACAGAACTGGCCCGAATCCAGTGAAGGCCACCCATGTAACATTTGTTTTAGGCAACCATTCAGAACTTTATACTGGAGACCCTGCTTCGGATATCATGTACATAAATATTTATGATGCAGACCCCGATGGAAATGGCACTGTGCCTATGACCTCTTTTCCAGGTTATGGTGGGTTAAACGAAAACAGTGGATTGGTTTTCCCAGTTCCTGGTAGTTCCACAGAATATGTTTTCAAAGAAACTGACCAGGATTTTCAGTTTACTACTGTAAAATTACCATCCGCAGTCACCCTTGGTGCCAATAAGATATACCTGGTGACAGTACAATACGATGGCTTATCCGCAGCCCTTGGTATCCCGCCCAAATTTGCTTTTGGTGGCGATGCTCCCCAGGCAGGAGAGATCGGCAGCATGATTTATTGGAGAGACAGCCTTAGGGCTGATGGAGGAGGCTTTGATGTGAACTATTTCCTACGTCTGCACTTGGAGGGTTATGAAACCAATACCCAAGAGCCTTTGGATGACAACAAAGTTACACTCTCGCCAACGCCAGCTTCCAAAAATGTGAACCTTGAATTGAGGTTGGATAACGTAGCCGAGGAAGTGGATGTACGCATCTACGATTTTACTGGACGCATGGTGAGCAACCGCACCTTGGAAAATGTACAAGAGGGCCGCTATAGTTTTGATGTAAGCCGATATGCGAATGGTACTTACTTCATGGCTATCAACACACCGGAGGGCTTTAGGTCGAAGAAATTCCAGGTACAGCATTAAAATTATCTGTGAGAGCGCTAACAAGCACTCAAACAGTGTTCCTAATATTGGGCTTTGGTTCGGATAAATGCCGGGCCAAAGCCCAAATTTTTTGGCAAATAACCAATCAAAACCCACTGAATGTCAAGCAGATACGACCAAGCCCCCTCTCCTGCCTTCGTCCTTGATGAAGCATTGCTCCGCAAAAACCTCGAACTCATAGCCGACGTGCAGCGCCAGGCTGGCGTGGAAATCATCCTGGCCCTGAAAGGCTTTTCGATGTGGAGCGTGTTCCCGTTCGTGAAGCAGTACCTGAGCGGTGCCACGGCCAGTTCGCTGAACGAGGCTCGGCTGATTTTTGAGGAAATGCACTGCAAGGCACATACCTACTGCGTGGCCTACCTGCCCGATGAGTTTCAGGAAATCATGCAGTACAGTTCGCACCTCGTTTTCAATTCAGTGGCGCAGTACGAACGGTTCCGCCCACAGGTGGAGGCATTCGGGAGCAAAATATCCTGCGGTATACGCTGCAACCCAGAGTACTCGGAGGTGGAAACGGAACTGTACAACCCCGCCGCACCTGGCTCACGCCTTGGCGAGGTGGATGCGGCGTTCGCCAACGGATTGCCGCAAGGCATAGAGGGCCTGCACTTCCATACGCTCTGCGAATCAACGAGTTATGACTTGGAAAAAACCTTGGCCGCGTTTGAAGCGCATTTTGGGCACCTCATCCCAAAGGTGAAATGGGTGAACATGGGCGGCGGCCACCTGATGACAAAGAAAGGCTATGACACCGGCCATCTTGTGCAGTTGTTGCGCAGCTTCAAGGAGAAATGGGGCGTGGACGTCATCCTTGAGCCTGGCAGCGCCATTGCCTGGGAAACCGGGGTGCTCGTCAGCACCGTGCTGGACATCCACGAAAGCCGGGGCATCCGAACGGCCATTACCGATATATCGTTCACAGGGCACATGCCCGACACGCTCGAAATGCCTTACCGCCCCCGCATCACTGGGGCCAGTGCCGACCCGGTGCCGGGCAAGCCTGCCTATCGGATTGGTGGGGTAAGCTGCCTTTCGGGCGATTACATGAAGGAATATTCCTTTGAAAGCGAACTGAAGGTGGGCGACCGCATCATTTTCGAGGACATGATTCACTATACGATGGTGAAAACAACCACGTTCAACGGCGTGAGGCATCCAGACATCTGTATTTTGAGGGAAAACGGGGAACTGGAAGTCATCAAGCGTTTCGGGTACCGGGACTACAGGGATAGGCTTTCGTAAACACGCTCGGCTCATTCCTCCATAAAAGGCATCCGTACCACAACCCTTGTCCCGGTTGGGTTTCCAGCACCGTCCTTTAGGTCAATGAATTCAAGCGAAGCAGGCTTTGCCATTTTTTCTGACAATAACTGCAGCCGGCGCTCGGTGATTTTGAGTGCCTTCGATTCGTGATTGGCGGATTTGCCCTTGGCAGCGGCAGCTTCACGCCCTTTGCCGTTATCCTCAACGCTGCAAACTAGGCTATCGCCCGATTTTTCAAAGCGGATATACACCATGCCCTGTCCTTGCCTGCTTGAAAGTCCATGCCAAATTGCGTTCTCCACGAATGGCTGCAAAATCATGGTTGGGATGAGTACTTCATCGGGTTCAATGGCCTGGTCCACCTCTATTTTATACTCAAATTTTTGTTCGAAGCGCATGGCTTCTGTCTTGATGTATTGCTCCAAAAATTCAATTTCATCGGCAACAAAGATGCGTGGCTTGGCGGCAAGGTTTAGGATGGTGCGCATCAGCCGGGCAAACCGGCCCAAATAGGCGTTTGCAGTCTCTATGTCCTTTGAAAGTATATAACTGCTGATGGAATTCATGCTGTTGAAGATGAAGTGCGGGTTCATCTGGAGGCGCAATACCGCCGTTTCGGTCTCGGCTGCAAGCTGTTTGTACTCGGCTTCCATTCGCCGGATTTTCTCCCTTTTTTCGACTTGGGCAATGCGTAAGCGGTAAAGCCCATACAGCGATAACAGCACTAATATAGCTCCAAGAATACGTGCCCATAAGGTAGCATACCAAGGTGGGGTTATCTTAATTTCAATTACTTGCTCCACTGCCCCCTCAACGCCATCGCTATTGGCAGCCTTTACAATTAATCTGTAAGTATTTGGGGCCAGGTTTGAATACGTAGGAAATTTAGGGTTTCGCATGTTGCCCTTGATCCAGTTATCATCAGCACCTTCCAATTTATATTCAAATTGATTGGCTGAAGGATCGCCATATTCAATTACCGCAAACTCAAAGGAAATCGTATTACTCTTATAAGGTAGCACTAATTGCTTGATTTGCGAAACGTTTGTAGCGCCAGTCTCTCGACACCGAATAGATGGGTCAAGTGGTTCATTGTTTATATGGATGGAAGTTAATTGAATTTTCGGCTTTTGGCCCCTTGCCAAGTTTTCCAAGCCTTCTGGCACAATGGTTATGCCGTTCGCCCCACCAAACCAAATATCTCCATTCCGCTTTCGTAACGAGGCAGTCATATGGAATTCGGTGGACAAAATCCCATCAGCCAACGTAAACGACCGGATATCGCTCAAGTCCATGTTCTTGAAGCAGGCTATCCCTTTATTTGTTGAAACCCAAACTCGTTTTTTGCTATCAGTTTCAATGGCAGCAATAAAATTGCCGGGCAGACCATCTTTAGTGGTGTAATAGGTTGGCTTGGGCACGGGCGATTTCTTGTCAACCTTCACCAATCCCTCTGATGTGGCAAACCAGAGTATCTTATTTCTTTTATCCTCATAAAACCCGTTTATTAGGCCCCCAATAGGAAGGGAGCCAATTGGGTTAAGTTTCCCATTTAGATACTTGAACACTTCTGTAATTTTGGCATCCTTTACACAATAAATATTACTTTCACTATCTTCATAAATGGTTTGGTATGAGCCAGCTTCTGTTGCTTTTAATGCATCCAAACTATATGTCTTTCCTGATTCCTTTATTTCAAAAATCCCGTTATGCTCTGTGGTGACCAGTAGTTGACCATTCCTCGTTAAATGCAAGTGCTTAAACCGAAGATTGCTATCAAGATATCCAGGTATTATTTTATGAAAAAAACCAGGTTTGCTAGTTGAACACCAAGCCAACCAAAGCGGAGAAGCGACCCATATCCTGTTTTTGGTGCTGTCATAAACCAGATCTGCCACCATGTTGGATGGCATTGAGTTGGCATCAGATGGTTTATGCAATAAGTGGTGAATCAGTTTTCCATTTTTATCAGAAACAAATACCCCTGCATGGCTAGTAGCTTGCCATATATTCCCTTCCAAATCTTCCTCTATCGCCCAATACGTAATATTCTTATTGGGATTTACCGCAGGGGGCAATGGAAGTGACTTAAATTTTGTCTTGTCAAGGTTGGCATACCGGAACCCGCTTGTAATATCAGGAACCCAGAGGTTATTCTGTTTGTCTATCCATCCACCCTTAAAGTTCTGCAACTCGAATTTTTCTTGACCGATTTCGCCATAGCTGATTTCCCTGCAACTATGATTGGTTTCATCCAATAAAAAAATACCCAGATCAACGGCCAATATCAGCAGGTGTTTATTATCCAATGCAATCATGGCACATGATGCCCCGGACAATATGCCTCCAACTTGTTTTATATTCTGCCTGGCCTTTGTGGGGTTCCAGCGGAACACCCCATTTAGGTTCCCGGCTACCCAAACCGCTGTGTCGCTTCTATGGATAATCTCCCTGATTAACAACTCGTCAAAGTGTTTTCTTATACCGCGTAATTTGCCCTCTTCGACAAGGTGAATTTCCACACCTTTGTTGGTGCCGTACATATATAGCTTTGAGACTGAACCGCCTTCTCCAAGGCCAACCTCACATTTGAACTGCTTGGAGGAAGTGATTTTTTGAACGGGCCGCGCTGGATTCTTAATATCCATTCTGTAAATATTCGTATCGGCTTTGACCCACAGAAACCTATCCTTTTCGAGAAAGTTAACAGTGTAATCCCCCGGTATGGCATTATGGTTCTCATCCAATAACTTGTACCGTCTGAAGTTATCGTGCTTCCTCTTGTAACAATGGATGGCATTAGGCGTGCTAAACCAGATGTCCTTTGAATTGTCTTCAAAGAAGTCGCTATAAACTTGTTCTTCAAAGAGCGAAGTGGTATCACCAGGAATAGGATGATATTGCTTTATTTGGTGGCCATCGAACCGGTTTAAGCCAGCCAAGGAACTGGCCCACACAAACCCTTCACTGTCATGGCAAATGTACCAATTATAGCCTGCGGACAAGCCTTGCTGCCCCAATACTGCATGGGACCAAATTGTGTGCAAATCCTGCCCCTGAGCCTGAACAGTTCCGAACAATAAGCAAATAAAAATAAAGCAAGTTGTCCCTTCTTTCATGGTGCAGTTTATGAATTGCATCACAATATACGCTATTGGCACCAAGGCTCGTATGCGCTTAGCGTCACTCCTCTTATGCCAGTAAGGTGTCCCAAAGATGGTGTTTTTTGACTTTTTGCTGGGGCAAAGTATCTGCTAAGCGTACCGATAAACCAGAACAGTAGAGCCGAAAACATGAGTCATCCCGAAATTTGAGCATCTGGTGGATT
>WBZM01001628.1_pt3 | contig 18269 bp, 22 predicted proteins | sample 5204271 | NCBI WGS metagenome assembly WBZM01 (sample SAMN12344346, study PRJNA552823) | activated sludge metagenome | biome: Activated sludge suspended growth; feature: Nitrification reactor; material: Wastewater; isolation source: activated sludge from nitrification reactor of wastewater...
TACTCAAACCAAATGAAAATTAAATTTTGGATTCTTCTTGTTTGGTTTCTTGGTATTTTGTGGTCATCGCAGATCATTGCTGGCAATCTGGATGCATCTTTCAATGGGACTTACCCAAAGAATTTTTTTCAAACGACAACTGGAATGATTACAGGAATCACAGTTGCAGCAGCTATTGCAACAGTCATCGTATCTCTGACTGTACCTGCTGCGGGAGGCGCCATACTAGCGTTTGCAAAAGGCTACTATACTGCTATCGGAACAGCGGTTGGCAAATTTGCAGGGTATGGAAGCGGTGCTGCTGCGGCGGGGCTAGCCATATTGGGAGGTGGGACTATTGCCAGCGGTGGATTCGGAATGGCTGGTGGTGTCACGGTCATTACTTTTGTTACTGAGTTAGGTACTGGAATAGTCATGGAGATTGCCAGTGACGCTGCTAATAGAAATTCAGATAAGGAAGCGATTTGCAAAGATTTGGCCTTTCCCGCAAAATTATCCTTGCCGGCAATTGGGCGCGAACAAGTCAGCTACTTGATTGAGGAACTAAAAAAACTTGAGGCCAGTGGTGGGGCTTCGTCGAAAAGCGATAAATATAACCAATACCTTTATACTAGGAATCAGATCAGAAACGAGCTAAATGCATTAAAAAGAAGTTCTGATAGCAAAGATTTGCAGAGTATTCTCGTTCGATCGGTGTATAACTTCAACAATTCTGAGCCCTATAACGTAATTAAAGAAGATATTTCTTATCTGCGAGAGCATGCCTCAAAAACAGGATTCTTAGATTTTCTGGAAGGTCTTCTTGAAATAAAACACAATAATTACAATAAAGGTATCGAGCTCATTACATCTGCATCCGATAAAGAACCACAGCAACTCAAGCCTTACTATTGGCTTATCTACTACTATAGAAATAAGAGGGATTTTGACAAAGCACTAATGATAACGGATAAAGGTATAGATTCACTTTCCCGAAACCGCTTTCCTCTTTACTGGGAAGCTGCAAAATTACATTATCGTAAAAATAATTATAGCAAATCTGCTGAATTATTCGCAAAGTCATTTGACGATATTTCTGACGACAGTGTCAAAGTTGAAGCGGCACACATGGTCGCTGTCTCGTATCTTAAGCTAAGGGATTATCCCACGGCCAACAAATGGCATGACGAATCTATAAAAATACTTAATAAGCAGAAAGAAGAAGCAAGAAAAATTAATAATCAGGAGAATGCAAATGAACTAGCGAAGCTTATTGATAGCAACAAAGTAACGATGATGGAGTTATGGGGAAAAGCACAGAGTGGACAAGATGGAGCCATTGTTGAAATCTCCTTGAATGAACGAAATGATGGTAGCTTTTCGGCACGTTGCAAATAATGAGGTCAAACGAGATGATTCAAAACATGGCTAAATGGCGATCCCTGACTTATGTAATCATGCTGATGGCCCCATTGCTCCTTAGCACTCATCCTGAATCAGCTTATGGCTTTAGCATGAATGGACTGGGCGTTATTGCAAAAAAGTATGGGGATGACTTTGCGAAGAAACTTGATGATTTTGCCAGAACTGGAGGTAAAATTAGCGATGACATGCTAATAAAGATCGGTTCCAATGTGGATGATTTTAAGCAATATATCGGTTCTCTAGATCAGACCAGGAAAGCCGACATACTGACTGAAATCGCGCAAAAAGAAAATCTCGTAAATGATTTTGACTCACTCGCAGTTAAGTCTAGAATCGCACGCGGAGAAATTTCCGATGATGCAGTTCTTTTGGCACTGAAGAATGACGAAAGCTTTCGAAAATTTATATCTAATGATGAGTACTTCGGTCGCTGGGATATAGACGATGTACCGTTCAGAAAAAACCGTATGACTGGTGGCCAGGATACTGCAAAATCAGCAGCACAATCCGACGTTGAAAGAATGAAGGCGAAAAACAAATGGGAGGCCGCCAATAACAAAAAATGTACCGGTCAAGTTCATCACATCATACCTGTTGAGATGATAAAGGCCAAGAACCAGAAAGTTGATAAATTGTTTGATAACTGCGGTGAGTTCTTTTATGAAGATTCTGGTGATTACTTTCATGGGCCAAGAAACACCGTGTGTATTCTCAATGGGCACGGAAACCATCCCAATTATAACAGAGAAATTGAAAAACACCTTCAAGCATTACCTCTGAATATGTCCCGGAGTGATACCTGTAAAGCTATTGCAGAAGTAAGAAATTGCTTCAGAAAAAATATCGAGGCGCAAGAGATGGGGGTAAAGATCAATAATATGTCGACAGACATTCTTACTATATCCAAATCCACCGTAACGTGCGGTATCAACTAAATCCATTGACTATTCATAACACGAGGTATCTGATGAAAACAACCCGCGAAATGCTTGCAATCAATGTTGCTGTGCTGACACTATTCTTTTCGAGTGCATCCTTTGCTGCAACACGAATCGTAATCGAGGCAGAGATATCGGAATACAAGCATGGGGGAGAAACCTGGGATACAAAATATTTACCCGGTGATCCAGCCCCCGATGTTCAAGGCGTGGTTAAAGCCGTTGATGGAGAAACTTGTGAAATACCCTTAAACAAGGATACCCATATTATTAAGCAGATTTGCCTTTTCAATAAATCTATAGGTAAGGATGACGCCATCTCAATTTTCTTATCTGATAAGGATGTTGGTCGTCCTGATGATGTGATCTTCAGTGGTTCGGTTAAATTGACCGAAAATCCCACAGTGCTGGAAAACCCGCCGAATTCATTTCTGAAGTCTCTCAAGATTAATTTTTACTAGGTTTGTACAACAGGGGCCTTGGATTATTGCTGAGTCATAGAGATTTTTTTAACGGCACAACTGTATAGGCCCCTAATATGAAGCACCGCATTGCAAATCCATCATGATTTCTCTACGTGGTCCGTCATGATTTGCTAAGTTATGCGTTCTAATATTTGTGCAATTCAGTCCTGGTGAATCATGCAGTTGATGAAGGCGGATGATCCAATGTCGTATGATATTAAGATGATTTTGGCGTCTTTTTTGATTTTATCTCAGGCATTTTCAGCTCCTCCGAGTCAGCCGATAGAGAAAATGGGCCGTGATTGCCCGACAGGATATTTAACAAGCGGGAATTATTGTGTTCCTACCAAAAGTAGTAACTATGCCATACCGAAATCAGGTTCTTGTCCGATAGGCTATCTTTCCCAGGGAGATTACTGTGTAGCGGCGAAGGATACGGAAAATACTGCTCTCCCTCGATCTGATTCCTGTCCACCAGGCTACTTGATTCAGGGTGATTACTGCGTAGAAACAAAAAATGCTCGTGATGCAGTACCAAGAATTGGGGATTGCCCGATTGGTTATTATATTAACGGCGATTATTGTGTTGCGGGAAGTGGAACCAACAAGACTGTCATAGAAAAAACAGGCTCTTGTCCAATTGGCTACCACACTTATGGAAAATATTGCGTATCAAATTATTAAGCAATCGCCCCAATTATTTTAAATTAATCATGTATCATATTGGCATGCAAACCTGGGAAATTGATGCAAGGGGTTACTGTTGATACGTTCGACATTGATTAGTCCATTTAATCTAGATCGAATCTGCGGGGATTTGTGAGATTCTTCGCAAAATCAAAATTCGAAAAATTTACAACATTAGGCTTACTCCAACCCTTAACCAAATTCACGAATAAAATACATAAATTTTCGATGGTCAAAATGATGAATATACTCCAGCATTTCGAGAAAAGTCTCAGCAAGGCAGATTCCGTATTCCGCATTTTGTTTTTTTTATTTGTAGTATTCTTCTTCCTGAGTGTAAGAGTAGGAAGCATGGGGATTTATATGTTTGCGATGGGCGTTATTATTATATACCTTGGGACTGCACTTCTCCGATTCTTAACAAAATCACTCATAACATATTACTACTTATCTAGAATCAATTTATTGGATAGTTGGTACACAGAAGAATCTTTGGACGATATATTAACCCCCCAACTGAAAACACATCGCGAGAACTTTATATTTTATCGCATACTTCAAGGTGGCATAAATAGATTAGATAAAAAGAGTATAGAAGATAAAAAAAATGATCGCATAAATGCCCCAGATGCTCCCGACCCATCAATATCACTCAACACTCACCCGGATCTCAAAGATACTTCAAATACGGCAACACTTGAATCATCATTCTTGACAAACTCTTTAAACCCCGCCACCCAGGAAATCGACATGAATGATATTATCAAAGAACCTGAGAACCCAAATCCGAATTTAAGGGCCACTGATGTACGTGAGAAGCGATATACTGATCCGGCAAATAATCCATTTGCGGCTCCGTTATTGAAGATTTATCGTGATCTAAAATCTATCAAATATGAGATTCCATATATTCCCCAAATTATTGAGCTATTATTACTGATTGTTTCAATATTGCTCTTGTCAATTTTGTATTTAACTGTTGGCATCGCATCTCAGATTGAGTGTATGTTGAGAAACCTTATCACTAAATCGCAAGCCAATTTGAATGAAGCTAGCCCAATAGAGAAAAGTGCATACGCAGTGACAGCAGGAATATACACATTATTTTGGGTCCCATTTTGGATACTTCTCTTACCATTTTCTCTGCTCGGATGGGTTTGGAATAAGACGGGGGTATTTGGTATCTTTGTATTGGCCATTTTGATAGCTGCAATTTCATATATGGTTCATTCCAAACAAGATATGATATTAGATTATCTAGCTAAGCCAAATTATGGCATAGAAATTAACCTACCTCGTGATACGGCAGTAGACCAGATACAACGTTGACGCTGAATGTGTAGATTGCTCATGAACTACTCACCTGTCATACGTACCACCCCCGTGACGATACCCAAAATCTCGATTTCATCATGGCGTAAGTAAAGGGGCTCCATCTCGGGGTTGGCGGGTTGCAGGCGAATCCCATCCGCTTCAACGTAAAAGCGTTTGAGGGTAACTCTCTCGCCGTTGATCAAGGCTACAACCGTCTCTCCATCGGTTGCCGTCTGCCGTTGTTCGATAATGATGATATCGCCATCCTGGATTTGATCGTCGATCATGGAGTGGCCACGGACACGTAAGGCATAACTGGCCTTGCGGGTCATGTGACTGGGCACCCGAATCGTCTCATGCTCCTCCGGGGTTTCCACGGGCCTCCCTGCGCTGACATAGCCGAGGAGTGGTATTTCCACTCCGGCCTCTGCTTCCAGGTCGAGGGGTTCAAGCCTTGGGTCCCAAGACAGGCGGGTCCGTTTGGGGATCATGTAAAGGAGTTTGGCCATGGCGGATTCCGGGATGAATGATAGATGATAATGGATGAGCCTACTGTATCAGGGGGCTTCAACTATAAGTGGGGCATCGCAGCGCCCAGATCATGGTATTGCGGGTTCTTGGAAAAGTAGTGTCCCATATGATCTCAATTTAGCACAGTAAAATCTACTGGGTCATATAAAACGATAAGGGTCAATTTTGCCCGAAGTCACAGATTGGTGACTTCATTGGCCTTGTAAAGTTACAGGGTTAACGGCGGAATTTGATGGGGCAGAATTTAGCATCAATACCACCACATATCAGTGAATAGGAAAACTGCTCTGATTGAGACGGCTCATCAATACCCGGGAGACACCGATCGCTAGAAACTAGCTGCGGATGACCCGTTGCTGCTGAATGAGCCGAGCGTTATTCGCATCGTTTTATCTTTCTCTAGACCTACAGAACCCGCTTCGGCGGGTTTTTTTATGGACTCAGAAATCACCTTATATTTTCCAATCATCCTTCTCATGTATTATCACGCTTCTCAATAGATATTTATCTCGAACGGCGAAGTCTCATTCCCTTCGTTTTTTGCATTTTCTATATACAGATAATCACTTGAGTGTTTTTGCTTTGGTCTTCATGACCAAAGTAAATCACTCAAATTCCCAAAAAAATCTTCCCCCTTAACCCACGATGCCGCCGTTCCTAATGGAACGGCTGGCATCGCTTTGCCTGGAGAAAACACCATGGGCAAACTCAAAGATTGGATCATGCAAAAATTTGGCGACATACCGGAACCCGATGAAGGTCCCAGCGATGCCGACTATTACGGCTATTCCCGACTTGAGGAACCTAATTCGGAACTGCCGTCCTTTGACACCCTGCTGCAACGCTTGAACGCGGAAAGCCAAGATGAAAAGGAGGTCTTCTGATGCTGACTCAAATCAAGCTGCATGAAGTCACCGCCATCTCTCTGGGGCCGATCAATCATTATCCGGCGACAGAGGCATATCCCCATGCCTTCTGGACCCGGGAGATCGTCTTCACCGATGCGGAAGGTAACACGCATGCCGTGCAAGCCTTTGCGGATGAACCTGGCCACTTGGCCCTCACGAGCACCCCGCCCCTGCTGCATGCGGTAGCCACCCCGACGCCGCTCGCCCAAGCCGCTTAGCCCCTAAGCGGTACCCCGGCCTACGCCACCCGGAAACCCTGGGTGGCACCGCCACTCCGGGTTTCCTCACCCCTGAGGAACCATCCCCATGCTCTCTGAACCCCTCACCCCGACCGTCAGAAGCCCGGCCAGAGCCCCGCTCCGCGTGCCCTTGGGGCGGCTGACCGCCACTCCCAAGGCCCTGGAGCTGCTCAATGACCAGGGCATCAACCCGGTCACCCTGCTTGCCCGTCACCATCGCGGCGATTGGGGCGATCTGGACGCTGACGATTGGCAACGCAATGACCTGAGCCTACTACGCGGTTACCGCGTGGTATCCAACTATCAGATCACGCCCCAAGAGGCGATCTGGATCATCACCGAAGCCGACCGCTCGGTTACCACCATCCTCCATCCGGAGGACTACTGAACCTGAAGGTACGAGGTAAACACCATGTTTCGTAAAGCTGAACGCCAACAGGCCAAGTTACGCCTGGCCTTATGCGGCCCTTCGGGGTCGGGAAAAACCTACTCCGCCCTGCTGATTGCGCAAGGGTTGGTCCCGGGCGGAAAAATCGCCCTGATCGACACCGAACGCGGCAGTGGCGAACTCTACGCCCACCTGACCGACTATGACGTAGCGGTCCTTGATCCGCCGTTTACCCCCAACCGGTACATCGAACTCATTCACCTGAGTGAGAAAGCCAAGTACGACCTGCTGATCATCGACTCGCTCTCCCATGCCTGGACCGGCGAGGGCGGCATCCTCGATCTCCATGACAAGGCCACCAGTGCCAACCGTTCGGGTAACAGCTTCGCCGCCTGGCGGGAGGTCACCCCCAAGCACAACGCCCTGGTGGACGCCCTGCTGGGCTCGTCGTTGCACATCATCGTCACCATGCGGACCAAAACCGCTTATGACCTGGTCGATGACAACGGCAAAAAGAAACCGATCAAGATTGGCTTGGCACCGGTACAACGGGAGGGTCTGGAGTATGAATTTACGACCGTTTTTGATCTGGCTGTGGAGAGCCACGTGGCGACCGCTTCTAAAGACCGTACTCGGCTGTTTGATGGTGAGCATTTTGCGCCGTCAGTTAAGACGGGTGAGCTCCTGAGAGAGTGGCTGATGACCGGCAAGGACCCGTCGGAAGAGAGCCGCAAGCAACTGAAGGCGTTCAAGACCGCCGTGACCAAAATCATCACCGTCCCCGAACTCGGACGTTGGTGGCGGGCCAATGATGCCCTCATTGCCCGGCTGACGCCGATGGACAAAGTGGCCCTCACGGAGCACTGCGCTCAACGCAAGCAGGTGCTGCTACAGGAACCACCCAGCCCCAAGGACAAGCCGAAAGGCAATGGTCAGGGCACCTATAACCTGACAAACCTTGATCCCGAAGAATTGGCCTTTTAATGAACGGCGACTATCCGGTGCAGCCGGGTAGTCGCGGGAGGAACCATCATGCCATCCACGCTACGGTTGTACGAACTCTCCATGGAGTACTTACAGGCCCTGGAAGCCCTGACGGAACTGGACGATCTCCCCCCGGAGGCCATCGAGGACACTCTGGAAGGGTTGAGCGGGGCCTGGGAAGACAAGGCGCTCAATGTCGCCCGGTTTGTGCGCAACCTGGAAGCTGAAGCCACGGCCATTGACGAAGCCAAAAAGCGCATGGAAGTGAGGGCACGGGTAACCAACAACAAAGCCGCCCGGTTGCGGCAGTACCTGTTGAGCGAGCTGGAAAAGACCGGGTTGCGACCCAAGGCGGCGGATGTTGCCTTACGGGTGCAGAAAAACCCACCGGCAGTGATTCTGGATGATGAGACGCGGATTCCGGAAGCCTATCGCCGGACGCAGATCGTCTCTACGATTCTCAAGGCGGAGCTTGCTGCCGCCCTCAAGGCAGGGCAGGCGATCGCCGGGGCGCATCTGGAACAAAGCCAACGCTTGGTGATTGCGTAACATCACCGCTGACCGGCATGGAAGCCGGTTCTATTTTTTTGGTATCATGATGACGGAATGGAAGATGGGGATCGGCACCAGTTTATCCATTCAACGAAAGATACCAAAAAAGATACTGTGTAAGGGTCAATCCTGGTATCTATAACCCTTGACAAACTCATAAATATCCAATGGAGAAAAAAATGAATAACGACTCCTCAGATAATCATGATGATTGGCGTGAAATTAAAAATAAGTGCACAGAACTACAAAGAGAGTGCCTCGTTTATGGAGAAAAAGCCTATAAAGCTGCATTTATGATCGCTAATATACGGGCTGTAAACGAAGCATCAAGCAAGAAAAAAAAATTAGACAAACATGAGGTGTACCTTAATGAATTAATTGGATATATTGATGAAGAATTTGATTACCCAGAAGATGAGTTAATTCATGGAAGGCGGGAATTAGCCGATTTAGAAAATAAGTGCCGTGATTTAAGGTTTGATAGCTTCAATCCGGAGAATGAAGCTCCCAAACAAACAGTAAACGAATATATTAACTTATTTGAATATTGGAAAGGTTTTATTGATAAATTCGAAAAACGGTTGCCGCCTGCCAACATCACCATGACTGTCATTTTGAGAAGCAAGAAATTTGAGACCAAGCTGATCTTCGATATGGATAGTCCCTTGATGTAAGTCAAGCTAAACCGCTTTTTCCAAATAACAATAGTCACACCGAACCCGGGCATTCGTTCGGGTTCGGTTTTCTTTACTCGAAATAAAATAGCCGCATATGAAGCTTGCGAGATTAAGGAACTGTTGTCGTTATGTAAGCTTCTACCGATGCAGTATATTAGATTTCAGCATGCCATTTCCTCATCTAATAGTTTTTATTGCGACGTAAGCCAAAAACACCAATCCCTATGCTGCGTCCCTGACAAGCTCATTCATGTAAAGCTGAACATTAGCAAAGAAGAACCGTCACTGATTAAAATCATCGGTATGAAAGGGCAAATAATGAATCTGAAAAGCGGGAAATGTCCGCTCTTTTTTTCCCTATTCAGGTGTTAATGCAATTCTAGGGGTGTGGTAGGAGGCTCGGTGATGCGCTGTGGGCATCCTTGATGATGCTCATGCCATCGCGCCTAGAACCGGGCTGGAATCCAGCCAACTCCGAAGGCCCACGGTGGGAAGGGTGTGGGTGGCCTGGTAAGACAGCCTGAAACGGTCAAGATCCGGCATGGGTATGCTCAACCATCCTCGCATCGCTACTGGTAGGACCTCTACAGGGAGCAGTTTGGCAGACTTAGATTCTGTGTAGCACAGTAATCATTGAATCTGTCCAGTAGACTATTAGCCTTGACAACTGGAAGAGTCGCCCCCTTGAGCAAAATTTACATTCCAACTTCAAGCGCGGAACAATGGGCGCAATTTCTTACTGAGCCCGTCAAGCAGTGGCGACAGGGGTATTCCGCCCGCACCCTTGCCTATTCGTGGCAAGAGGCTGACGGCTTCCCCGTTGAGGTCAGTTCTGTTTTGGACACTGTTTTTCCAACGGCGGAACTTCTGATTGCTTTACCAGAGCACAAAGTTCCTTTGCCTGGTGGTGCACGTTCATCGCAAACTGACATCTGGATTCTCGCCCGTTCGGAAGATCAGCTCATTTCCATTGCCGTAGAGGGCAAGGTTTCAGAGCCATTTGGCCCCACAGTTCAGGAGTGGCTAAAAGACGCCAGCCCTGGCAAGGCCAAGCGTCTTGGATACATCCTTTCCTTGCTCGGCCTGCACTCCGTTTCAGACACTACGCGCTACCAACTCTTGCATCGCACGGCATCGGCAATTATTGAAGCTCAGCGCTTTAATGCGGCCCATGCGGTCATGCTGGTGCATTCGTTCAGTCAGTCGGGTGAATGGTTCCAAGACTACGCGGCGTTTGTTTCGCTCATGGGCGGCAGTGCAGCAGAAAACAGCATGACTTTAGTTGGGTTACGTTCTGGCGTCTCGCTTCATCTGGCATGGGTGCGCGGAAATGCTCACTACCTTTCCAAATAGCTGACCGGGAAAGGGCTAAACAGGCTCTGCATCGCTACTGTAAGGGCTTTTCTCATGAGTAGGACAGTTTTTTGCGGCAGTTGATACTGACCGCACCTGCCAACCTGCGTCGTTTACCTGGTTCCTAAGATCAATTAGCCTGGCTGACCTCTTCCTGTTGTTGAGGTTGGGTACACCATTACGCCCATTCCTCCATCAGGTTGCGTCGTTTCTCGGACAGGTCGACCCGCCAATAGGCGGATGCGACCTTGTTTCCGTTGACATGGGCAAGGGCTATCTCGCAGACACCGCAAGGGTAACTGGACACTTCACCCGCCCAGTCACGAAAGCTGCTTCGAAAACCATGGGGAATATAGTCTGAGGTGCCGGCCATGGGGAGGGAAGCGAAGGCTGGTACTCCACGGTAGGCTGAGGTGAGGGCGACTGGCGGGCCTAGAGAACGAGTAAGGTCCCAGAGCAGCAGAGGCCCCCTGCAAGCGCATCCACCACGCTGGTAAGCCATTCGGCGTAGAGCCGGGCCGAACTGGGGCTCAAGGGTTTTCGCCGAGCGCAAGGCGAAAGGAGGAAGGGGAAGTCCCGATTCGCAACATGAGCACGGCAGCACCCCGATCAAATGAAAAAATGAAGTCGAAAAGTACTGAACCGAACTCAAGAGAACTCTCGCGATCGGTTTGAGAGATTCCTGACCGTCGCCGTTCAACGGCGAACTCCAATCCCGTTTTTCACCTGCCAGTGGATTACCGGGAGTGGTCCGCATATATAGATACTGCCATTACAGACTCTACAGCGTAAAAAAATAAACTCCGCCATTAATTCCCAATAAACGCAAATCCGCTCTCCCCTCGATGCCAGAATTTAACCAGGCCATACATTTCAGCGCGGTATGAACATGAGTTACTCTCACCCTTTTCCTGCCACCAAAATGCCGTAAAAAAGCCAGTTGCACAAAGGTAACTCGAAAGTCACCTCGTACAACTGGCAAAAGGCATACTCAAATCATCATAACTTATCTATTTCTTTGAAAATGGCAGCTATCCGTTTGTTAATGATAGTATTCAGCTCGAATCCCAAAACAAGAAGTTGACTCTTTAAACCGTTCTTGACTAGTAAATTCAGGGTATCATCTGCCTTTTCAATTGCTGAATCAATGTCAGTAGTAGTCGTTTCACTGACATTGCTCTTTAGTTCTGAATCAACGGCTGATTTAATTTTCCTATGGTTTAGGCTCGGTTTCTGAGAACGCTTAGTTGCAGAAGTAGTTGTAATTTCACTGTTTGACATTTTTATAATTTCCAAATTTGCGTTAATGAAATCACGGTACCTGATATCAACCAGGTACCGTTTCGAAGTATTTGAATTTAAATTACAGGACGAACTTTCTCGGCATGATGAGGAACATTCTCATCAGGAACAGAAGGTACGAATGGCACCCCAAATCGCTCTAAGTACCGCTGTTCCAATTTTTTGTTTTCGGCATTCAAAAAGTCGATCGTTTCGCGAATTACAGCTTGTGTTTTAACTACCTGCTCATCAAATGCCTCGTCCAGAACAATATACCTTTTCATAAATCAATCCCGATTTCGAACGGGATAAACTGGCAAGGGAATATTCACCACAATTCGATCCGGTTCTTCTCCATGCCAACCGTCCTCAATATCATAAAGATTGTTATTCACCAAATAACCAAACACTTGATCTTCGATCTCTCGTTCAAATTCCTTGTCTTGGCTAATCAACTCCCGTAACCGTTCAGTAATATATGGACTGAATACCGTTATGTCGATTTGATTGAGATGAAATTTAATCATGAGGGTTTACTCCGGATTTTTCTAGAATGTTGTTGAGGAATTGTTGAATGACGCTTGTATTTTTTTGACGTTTATCAGGAATTATGGATGCTATTTCAGTTTTCAGGTTTTCAGCGGCCTCCTTTGCGTTGGTTTGAAGAAGTAGTTGATAGGATTTCTCGGCTTCACGTTTTACCCGACGAAGAAAAGAATAAATCATTTGATCGTTGAATTGTTGAGTTGGATCGTTTTCTTGAAGGAGCTTGAGAATGGCTCCGGCACTCATATTTTGGTAGTTATCGAGGATGATTTTCTGTTGTTCATCAGAGAATGTTACTCGACTGGTGTATTTGCGTTTATCCATTGGTTACTCCTATATGGTTGGAATGGACTTTTGGGGTTGCAAGTTAGGAATTAATTGCGCCCGTAGTTTCAAAAAATGGGAATGGTTTCATTGAATTGATCTATATATAGTTTCTATTTTTGCAAGACCGAGCATAAAACTCAGAGAGCGAGTAATCCATGGAAGTGCGAGATGCCAAGTGAACAATGAATGATTAGCAAATGCCATGGCTTTGCACCGGAAGACCCATCGAAGTGATGAAGGAGGTGACGTTGGATTTAACGGCGGGATTTAATTCGGGATTGGATTTGATGTGAACGATGGGATTAAGTTCAGTTTTTGATGATGTATTATTGAAGATGGAGAAGTGACTTGGGAATTTTTGGAAATAACGGTGGTTTTTAAATTTCGCCGTTAAGCAAGAACTGCCCCCTGGAAATCAATAACGCCAATACCCTTGGTACCGATGCTGTACTAGCCTGATCCGATGAAATGGATCATGTTTCAAGTACTGGCAGCCATCATCATGGCTTGCTGCATTGCTTGATTTACTTACGATTTCCCAAAACAAAAGGCTCAGACCATCGCTGATCTGAGCCTTTATCGAGTACAGTGAATGAAATGAATGATTATCTGATTATCTGAAGGAACTGGCTGATTACTTGGTGGGTACTGGGTTTGGGAATCCTTGGATAACAGATATAACAGAAGAGCCCTCCTGGCCTCTGTTATGAAACCGGCCTCTGAACCCCCCTACGAAGTCTCTACTCCCTCCTCGAACCCGGCCATAACCGGGTCTTCCGGTCCTTCAGGGACTACCACGGACTTAGGGAAGAGGGGGATGGACCTGACCATAACAGAGATAACAGAAATAACAGCACTTTCGGGATACTCAAGGAAATTTTTTCGCCCTTCCGGCCTCCTTCCCCTGGCTAGTGCATGCGGCATAGCAGATATAACAGAAATAACAGCACTTTTCAGATTCTCCAGGAAAAATTTTCTCTACCTGGGCCACCCCCCGGGCTAAGGTATTCGGCATAACAGATATAACAGAAATCACAGCACTTTTTGGATTCTCTGGAGAAAATTTTTCGCTGGGGGGGAGGTCAAGGCTTGGGGGTCAGGAACAGGGTCTGATTCTCCTTGGAGTTCTGGCCCTCTCTCTTATTTCTGCAACTCACTGATCTTCACAAAAGATGAGCACAGAAGACGCAGAGCAACATCAAATGAGTTCCTGAGAATCAACCAAGATCATTCCTGAAACCGCCGTTCAAACTGATAGATATCATTGATTCAGATTAAATCATTTGATTCATCGAACAGGTAGTCAGAGGTGATTCAAAAGGATTTAATTAATTCTTTGATGAAAACTCATGAATACGCTGTTGTTGAAAAAGATCATTTCTGAATTTAATTAGAGAAATGAACAAATCGAATCTTCGTCGACGATAATTCAGACATCAAACGTATTTAATGAAAAACAATGAATTCTGATTATTTTCAGTCAAAGTTAATGATTATTAGATTCTTTGAACCAATTGGTTACAATGCTTCAGATTGAATGGTTTAAATTTCTGAGCATGACTCAATTTTTCTCTGAAGTTGAGAATACTCTCTTCTCTACTGAATGTATGAATCAAGCTTTTTGAATCTTTGTAAACGATGCTTCGATGATCAACCGTGATTGTCTAAAAGGAAATGAATTCTGATTTTCTTCAGGAAAACAGAATGAATGTACTACTCAATGACTCCATCATAATAAATAATTTCAGTGTTATTTGGTTTGATGATTTGAAAGAGACTCTATTTCATTCTGGTGAAGAGAATATTCTTTCATTCTGAATCTGAATAATAATCATTGAATCTTCCTCTGGACACATTCGAAAAATTAAATATTTTCACCTCAAATCAAATAAATTCTGATCATCTTCAGAAAATCAGAATTAGTGTACTACTCAATGACTCCATCATAAAAAATTAATTCACTGTCACTTGGTTTGGTGATTTGAAAGAGAGTCTATTTTATTCTGAAGAAGAGAATATTTTTCCATTCTGAATCAGAATAATAATCATTGAATCTTCGTCTACATACATTCGAGAATTTAAATCGACTCAATCCAAAGCAAAATATTCTGACTTTCTTCGGAAAACAGGATCAGTATATGATTCAATGATCCCATGTTGCACTGTATTCTTTGTTTACTGATCTGATGATTTGAGGAATACCCTTTTTCAGTCTGATAAAGAGGAGAATCACTTTTTTTCAACTTAAATAATAATCTCTACTCAGTGAATCATTGGTAACATCTCTTCACAGTCATCTCATCGAGGCAATCTGAAGTAATTTCATTTTCTACGGATGAGAAGTGTTTCAACTGATCCCAACTTAATCTCCCAATGAAATATTTTCAATTTTATCCAAAAAAATTAATGATTTATTATCTTCGGTTCCAGGTAATTACTTAACCTGACTAGCCTCTTTCAACCAATTCTTCAAAATCATTGATTTTAGAGAAATATTTTCATGTATCTCTTATCCATCATTTGATCTCGGTTTCCTTGGCTTTCTGGGATTACTTTCCGACCGGCTTTTCTTTCGAGGAGCAGGGACTCCCCCGAGGTCAGAGCCGGGTCTGAGGAAAAAAATTTCCCGAAGATCCGAAAAGTGCTGTTATCTCTGTTATTCTGTTATATCTGGCCAGGCGCATGCACTGCCAGCTCCCAGAGGGCCTCCATCTTGGCCCTGGCCCCCAAAATTTTTCTGGAGAAGGGCGAAAACTGCTGTGATTTCTGTTATTTCTGTTATGCCCAGCCCCTGAAACCCCCGAAACGGGGCCTTTCAGCCCCTTTCGGGGTGCACTGAGCTTCCTCAGCCCCCTCTGCCAGCCCCACCTGAGGGCGGGACGCCCAAAGGGGGCATCTGTTATTTCTGTTATGCCTGCCCTGGCCCCAGCCTTGGACGGACCTGGCCTTGAGCTTTGACCAGGATTCCCAGGAAAACGAGATGGCTACTTGGGCTTTGAAGGGGTTTATGGACATCCCTGTCACCCCAAAATCCTACTTCATGCCTATCCGGTTGGCTCAGGAAACCTCTACATGTACTGTCCCGCCGCGCCGGCCCGACAGCAGTCGAACAGCTGCTTCGCCGGGAGGCCGCTCCAGACTTGGGTTCGCGTTGTTCGGCGGACGACGCGAGCAGACTCTCGATAAGGATGAAGATTACATGTTGTGGCAACCTGAGTTAACCGGATAGGCATCTCCTACTTATCTCATACGCGAATTAATTCTCGCCGTTCGCCTCATCATTCTCCATGTCATCCACTTTTCTCACACAGCAATAGAAGCGGCCTCCGGTGGCATTCTCCGCGATACCAAGTTCTTGCATCTCCTTCTTCAACCGCTGAGCCGACAAGGACACAGAAATGCCATTTGTACGCGCCCACTCACGATAGTCAGCTAGGATTTCTACACTTTTGGTCTTACCCTGGTTGGGATCACAAGCTTCATAATGCGCGGAGATAAACTGACGCACCACATTGAGACGATTCCGATATTCCTCCTTGGCGGCAAGCATTAACGGCGTCTCCGTCGTCAGAATTGTGCGATCATGTTGATAGAGTGCTAGGCCCTCCAAGGCAAAATTGAGTATTCCCGGGAACTCGGCCAACAGTTCATCATACAGGTCAATGTTTTCTTCTTCTTTTGCGATGCGGAGGTTGAATGGCAATATCCGCATACGATCCCAAATAGCCTGCGTCGTTGCATCTGATAAAAGTGGCATGGCGTTCGTGGCAATGAGCAGTAAACCACCGAGCAGAATGTCGACGTAGGTGCCATAAAGGTGGCGTGCCTTGAGAATGTCATTGCCGGTGATGGTTTTAGCGGTTCTGGCATTCAGGACATCTTTTTCATCAAACTCGTTTGTCGTGATGAGCCGGGCTGACACCAAGCTCATCAAATCGTCACGAGGACCACTTTCGTTTCCCTTGAGAAGGGTTTTCATGGGAATCGAGGTAGCGTAACTCCCCATCAATTCCATCAGCACCCGAATCAGTGTCGATTTTCCATTGCGTCCTTCTCCAGGGAGCCAGAACATCAGCCTTTCGCGATTGGCGCCCCCAATCAACATGTAGCCCATCATGGCCTGAATCAGACGCACACTAGCTTCATCACCGAGCATGATTTCCCTTAGAAAGACCTCAAACTTTGGACATGTTGCCGATGAATCCATAGCGACATTCGCCAGTTTCGTTTGATAGTCCGTAGGCTTAGCATGGCGCATGCTCTCGGTTTTGAGATCAATCACCCCATTCTGACAATTTAATAACCAGGGATCGGCATCCAGCTGTGTCGGCTTGATCGGCTTGATCAAACGGCGCATTGAGGTAACGACGTTGCCTACCGTACCGGCACTGTTCACCCGCTTCCAAGCCTTCTTGGCCAGTTCGGAATCGACGATAAGCCTCGGAACGGTGAAAATAATCTCCTGGACGCGGTTTTCGAGGGCAGTGTTTTTGGGGTCCTGCTCCCAAACCTGCCCGTTCCATACCATCCAGGCATTTTTTCCCACTACGTAGGCGATGGTCTGGCTGCAAAAGTGGAGGCAGTAGCGGGCCAACTCCACATCGGAGTATCCGGGCACAATCACCCCTTCCGCATAGATGCGGTCGATGGTACCCCGCAGAGCGTCCATGCTCACATCCATGTCCTGCGTCCGAAAGGTCATGATGATCAGGCATTCATCCAAGGCGAAGTGCCTTTGCACCATAAGCCTGATCTGGGCTTCCAGTTCTTCAGGTATTTCACGGTAGGGCCGGTCTCCATTTTCATGAACCGGCGCGTCTCCCACCGCCAGCATTTCCGACCGCGTTACCAGTCCTTGAGCGCTCTCCCGATCCCGATCCCGATCCCGATCCCGAGTGGCTTCCTCGGTTCCTTCCTGATCATCGGTACCGTTGGTACCGTTGGTACCGTTGGTGCCGTCGGCTTCACTCTCCGCTAACGGCTGAGTCGCGGCTTCTTCAACATTTGCCGCTTCATTTGGATTAATGTACATGGTTTATTACCTATTTAAGTAAAGAGAAAAGTTCCTCGTCTGACTTCGATTACTTATATTCCGGTCGCTGTAACTTGATTTAGCAACCGACTAAGCCAGACATCAACAAAACGCTTAGTACCAAAAACGCGATCAAAGTGATCGCCAATACTACTTGCCCCACAAATCACAAACTAAAATACCGACAATATCCATACATTGATTTTACATCCGCCGTTTGTCGAAACAAATGACGGATGTAATAACTAACCACCACTCATTTAGAATCCTTCACTTTCCTTTCTGGCCAAAGGGGCAAAACTTGGCCAGATTTCAGAATAGCATGGCTTGCAATTCCTTTCAATTCTTTTTGGTGAGGCGGTCAAAAAAATCCTGGATGGTCACGGCCATTTCCCATGATTCCTCCCGGGTTGTATTGGCTTCCATTTCCTCCACCCGTGTCAATAACTGCCGACGACAGTTGTGTAAATATCGCGTGACATCCATATCCGTGATCAGACCTTTCCTTTCCGATAGAATCGCCGCGACACCGGCTTTACTATGATGACGGCTCAAGGCTAAGACTTCTGGCAAGTCCTCAAACCCGAGACTGCCCTCGCGATCCAGTAACATATTTATTTCTCCGTTTGGTTTTCGATTACTCA